>Ga0224559_1000941_pt1 | contig 16900 bp, 18 predicted proteins | sample 714S33034metaG_FD_180676 | JGI IMG/M metagenome (GOLD analysis project Ga0224559, IMG submission 180676) | Peat soil microbial communities from Stordalen Mire, Sweden - 717 S3 30-34 | ecosystem: Environmental > Terrestrial > Soil > Wetlands > Peat | place: Sweden: Norrbotten County, Stordalen... | reverse complement strand
GGGGTTTCCGGGGGAAGAGCGGTAACGATCGATGCCATCTTTGGGGAAGATCCTTGGAGGGTGGCAACACGCCCACCCTAATGCCCATTGTATAGGAGGTCATAACATCGAAATGATGCGCGGCGCTTAAGTTGCAGCGAAAAAGGTGAGATTTTGGCATAAGTGAGCAATAGTGCACACAATTGGGGGGACATAGACATTTATATGATCCGGCACGATATCCGAGAGGTGCGGGCAATTGAATTCTTGCGGAATAGGTGGAAGCCTGCAGGGGCTAAAGCCCGAGGTTATTTTGCGGTTTACGGCACGACTAAAGTCGTGCCCTGACACATCGCTCACATACTCAAAAATCTCTTCAAAGCAATGGGGCTTCCCTGTTCCCTAGTTCCTGCTGTCGGCAGCGAAGTCTTGGCCTCCGGTGACGAACAGTCTTTCTGCCTGACCGCGCAGCACGCGGTAGAGGGCGAACTGGCGCTGGGTTGCGCCGCGGAGTTCAAAGAGCAGCTCGCCGCGGTTATCGGCCATGGCGTCTACGGCGTCTACGAGCTTCATGCGCGGCCTATCGTCGAGGTGGGCGGCGTCGGTGACGTTCTTCAACAGCACCAGCACGTTGCCATAGAGGTCGGGCTGGGCTATGAGGGTGACGAACTTCTGCTTGCCCAGGGGACCGTCCGTGTGCGCCGACAGCACCATGGTCGCGCCGGAGCCGTATGCCAGCTCGAAGACGTGGAACTGCTCGTCCAAAAGCGGAGCCGGCGCGGGCGGCGGAGGCGCGGGCTTGGCGGACTTTCTGGTTGTTGCGGTCGTCCGCTTGGGCGCAGGCGGTGGGGCGGGAGGATTGAGGCCCAGAGCGGTACGGGCAATGTCTTCCATGGCCGACTTCATTTTGGCTTCGTCGTCGGGGCTGGCCCAGGAATAGGTCCAGGGATGGACCGGGTGCGTCTTGGCATCGGACACGGCCACGGCTTGTTGCACGTCGGGCGGCAAGCCGATCAGGCTCGGAACCACTTCGAGATTCGGACCCGCGGATTTGCCGCGCTTGAGGGTGGGGCGGTCAGGGTCGGTGGTGTCGACCGATTCGGAGTGGCCGATATCCTCCTGCTTGACCTTCCGGCTCTTGTGAAGCACGGGGCGGTCAGGATCGCTCGAAGATGCGTCGCCGGTATCCGATCCGCTGGCGCTGCTGTCGCTGGAGTCGCGGCGGTGGAGCGTAGGCGAGTCAGAGGATGAGGTCTGGCTGGGGCTGGCGCTATCGCTGGAGGGACTCCGGTGCAAGGTGGGCCGGTCAGGATCGGAACTCGTTTCGGGGGCCGGGCTGGCCGAGCCGTTGCCCGTTCCCGTCGTGGGCCGGTCGTCGGCATGATGCTTGCGATGCAGGACCGGCTCGTCGCTTTGCGCATCTTCTTCGTCAATTCGGGTATGCGCCAACTGCTGTTGGGAGGGCCTGGGCCTGGCGACGGGCATGGGTCTCCACGCTCCGTAGCCGACCCATGAGCCCTGCTCCTGGCCGGCGTTGCGGATGTCGTAAATGCCAATTGGCTTGCCGTTCTGCTGGAGTTCGTATTCCACCTCGCCTTCGAGCGAGAGCGGCTCGGGGCGGGCGAGATAAATGGCGCCATCCTGGAGTTGGCCGGCATCGAGCACGGCGACGGGGACGAGACGGCTGCGGTTTGGTTTGCCGGGCTCGCCGGTCCATTCGAGTACGGCGATGGCGCGCAGTTCGGGAGTGTCTTTGGCGGTTTTTGTTACTTGGCCTGGGTATTGGGCGCATGCGGGCAGAACCGCAAGGATGCCGATGAGGGGCAGAATCGCTTTCCACGTCGATAAATCGAAACCTTCTGCCCTGTACGATGACATTTGCTGCCCACCTCGCGAATAATCGAACCTGATGGCCATGCTAAGGCCTCTAACTACCATACGAGGAATTTCCCCATGGAACTCAACGCCAAGGTCGCCGACTTTACTCTCGAAACCGACGAAGACAAAACGGCAAGCCTCTCTGATTATGAGGGCAAGCCGGTCGTACTCTTCTTTTACCCCAGGGCGGACACTCCTGGCTGCACCATTGAGGCCTGCGGATTCCGCGATGCATTCAAAAAGCTGCAGGCGGCCGGGGCGGTGGTTCTGGGGATCTCGCGCGACACACCTCATGCCCAAGCCAAATTCCGCGCCAAATACGACCTGCCGTACACACTCCTTGCAGATGTAGACGAGAAAGTCTGCAATCAGTTTGGCGTGATGAAGGAAAAGAACATGTATGGGAAGAAAGTGTGGGGCATTGCGCGGACGACATTTTTGATTGGGCCGGACCAGACGCTGCTGCACATCTTCCCCAATGTGAAGCCCGAGGGGCACGCCGAAGAAGTGCTGGCGATTTTGAAGGAATGGAAGAAGGCGCACAAATAGGGGACGTGGACCGCGGACATCGTGCTCTCCCACCCATCGAGCAAAAGACGCTCGATGGATGGGGCACGCAGGTTCATGGCGGCGGTAGCCTGCTCGATGGATGGGGCACGCAGCTTCATCGCGGATTCTTTGAGGCTGGGCCGGAGGTTGTAGCGCCGCGGCTGCTGGGGAAGGTGCTGGCGCATATTTCGCCTGCCGGAGTGCTGGCGGGACGGATTGTGGAGGCGGAGGCGTATCTGGGTCCGCACAACGATCCGGCCGATGCGGCGGCGCACAGCTATCGCGGGCCGACGCCGCGGAACCGAGTTCTCTTTGGTCCTGCGGGTCATGCCTATGTTTACGCAATCTATGGACGCTATTTCTGCATGAATGTGTCGTGCGAGGCGGAAGGACGGGCTGGATGCGTGCTGCTGCGGGCGCTGGAGCCTTTGATTGGGATGGAGCGGATGGCCGCGAATCGGGGGTTGGCGGCTGGTGCAACCGGCTGGCAGTTGACCTCGGGACCGAGCAGGCTGTGCCAGGCGCTGGGGCTGACGCGGTTGATCCACAATGGGCTCGATTTGGCCGATGCTGGCTCGGCGCTGCAGATTCGCGGCGACGGCTTTCGAGTGAGTGAAGTGCTGGTGACGGCTCGCATCGGTATCAACGAGAAGAACGAGGCGGTGGACTGGCCGCTGCGTTTCGCGCTGCCGGAGCACAAATGTGTTTCAGGGCCGAAGAGTTTAGTCGGCAATCGCGTCCTTCTGCGGTAGAATTCCGTCCATCAAAGAAACGACCCCATCCGCGAGGTAATCTTCCCTTTGAAACATTCTTCACTGTCTTTGCCCGCTGCCGTGACAGCTCTGCTGACCGCGGCTGTCTTTGCTGCTGCCCAAACCCCGCAAGCTGCGCCACCGCCGATGCGCAGCTTTCCCGCGCCCACCAACCTGAAAGTGCTGCCCAAGGACCTGACCGGGCAGCAGGTCCACGACATCATGGAAAAAATTGCGGGCTCGCTGGGCGTGCATTGCGACACATGCCACACGGCGGACCCCAACAACATCGGTCCCAACGGACGCCCGCGGATGAATTTTGCCGACGACTCCAAGCCGGAGAAGAATAACGCGCGCTTGATGATTACGATGACCGAGGACATCAACAAGAACTACGTCAGCAAGGTCGCCGATCCTGACAAGCAGGTGAGTTGCGGCACCTGCCATCGCGGCAAGCTGCATCCGGAGGCGTTCGTTATTCCGCCGGATGAGCGTGGGCCGCGTGGTGCGCCGCCGGCAGGGGCGATGCAGCCACCGCCGACGCAATAAGAACTTATCCGTAAATTAGCTCTTGAGGTAGCGCCGGTCCCCGGACCGGCTGTACTGGCGGCGTCCACGCCGCCAGCAGCAATGTGCGGATCAGGAGATCCGCACGACAGCCGGCCTGGAGGCCGGCGCTACCTATTTACGGAGGAGATTTAATTCGATCAGGGTCGCCAGATGAATGTGGCCACCGATCCCGCCGGCAGGGGGGTGACCGCGATCTTTCCGTGGAAGCCGATGCGAAAGTCCTGGCTTTTGGTTCCCGCATTCAACGCGTAGAGCACAATCTCGCCGTTGGGATTGCGGAACGCTACGTCCTTCAGACTTGTTCCCGCAGGCTCGTCGGATGCGATGCGGACCGCGCCGGGCAGCAGGAACTTGCTGGCGTGACCGAGCACATAGTAGTCGGCTTCGCGCTTTACGGCTTGGCTTGGCGGGGCGGCGGTGTCGAGGGTGAGCAGGCCGCGGCAGGTATCGCAGCCGCCCACATACGGGCCGCGGTTCTGGTCGGTGGCAAGCGCCCAGAGCACGTAACTTTTGGCCCAGTTGCGGGTGACGGCGATCAGCTCCGCCGCCTCATCGGCCAGGACGTTGCCCTTCTGCCAGTTTCCGCCGCTCGATTCGGTCACCCACTGATCTTTTTGCGGAAACTCGTCGTGATTCTTGGTCATGACGGCGGGATCGCCGGCGTAGTGGTGCCAGGCGGTTCCGGCTACGAAGGCGTAGGCCTTGGGGTCTTTGAGAATTGTTTCCGGATAGTCGGGGCGGTCCCAGTTGTGGTCGTAGACCATGACCTTCGTATTCAGGTGGGCGGCGGCCAGCGCGGGACCCAGAGCGGTGTCGATGAAGGCTGCCTGCTCGGTGGCCAGCATCTGGGTTCCGCTGTAGGTGGGTGGGGCGTAGAGCGGCTCGTTCTGCACGGAGAGCGCGTAGACGGGCACACCCGCTGCCTGATAGCCCTGGACCGTTTTCACGAGGTAATTGGCGAGGGGCTGATAGGCTTCGGGGCGCAGGGACGAGGGCTGCTTGGTGTCGGGATTGGAGCCGAGCATCGATCCTGAGGTCTTCATCCAGCCGGGCGGGCTCCACGGGGTGATCATGATGTGGATTGACGGGTTGATCGCGACGGCTTTCTTGAGCAGTGGGAGGATGTACTCCTGGTCGTGCTGGAGGGAGTAGTGGTCGAGGTTGGGGTCGGTTGCGCCGGCGGGGGTGGTGCAGGCCTTGTCTGTCTGCCGGCACAGGTCGTCGTAGGAGTAGAAAGTGACGGCCAAGTCTGAAGACCCGATGGGCTGGCGGAGAAAGCCGATCGCAATGCCGTCTCTACGGCTAAACAGCGACTTGAAGGCGGCGTCGGTTTGGGCCGGGGTGAGCTTTTTGGCGAAGAGCCAGGCGGCAGCGTCGGTGAGCGATGCGCCGAAACCGTCGATCTCCTGAAAGCGCTGGCTGTCGTCTACGGTGATGAGCGGGAGTTGCGGGTCTGAAGCGGCCTTGCCGGAGAAATGCAAGCTGGCGCGCTGCGAGAGGGCTTCGAGCATGTCCGGGGTGGTTTGGTAAACCGAGATTGACTGGGCGCTCCCTCCGATGGGGACGAGAACGGTCAAGGCAAGGCAGGCAGCGAGAATCTTGGGGCGCGGCATGAGGCCTCCTTCAAACGGAAGGAGAATCGTAGTGCATTTTGGGGGATTGCGGAAGGCCATTGGGCTGGATGTGAGGTCCAGGTTCTGAATTGGCAACAATTACACCGAAACCAATGCTCAAGGCTTCGAGAGCGATCCTGGTTGCTTGCGCGCACAGACGTTGAAACGTCCGCGCTCGCTACGAATGGCTGAGATCGCAACCCAGAGAGAAGCGCAAGGCGGCGCAAATCTCATTCATGCGTATGGAACTCAGTTGGGCCACGCGCTTGCCCAGTCGATCCTGGGAGACAGTGACCGGATTGTGCAGGTTCACCGCGCAGGCTGCCTTCATTCCATCCTCTTCAGTCAGGACAACCTCAGATGGCACGCCGCGGATGGCGGAGGTAACGGGTGCGACGGTGACGGTCGAGAGATAGGCAATGGCGCTGTCGCGCGTAAGTACGACCACGGGCCGTTGCTTGTCGGGCGGAGCAAAGTGGTAAAGGCGAACATCGCCGCGGGCTATTCGGCCGGCCATGCCGCCTCCGATTCCCAAGAAAGCGATTCATTGCGCGTCTGGGGCAGCTTCGCATAGCCTGCCCGGTCGCGTTCTTCCGAGGCGCGCACCTCGAGTCTCAGGAGATGTTCTTTGAGCGCTTCGCGCACCAGCGCGGAGCGATTTACTTTCGCGCGCTTTGCGGCTTGGTCTGCGGCCGTCAGCAGGTTTTTGTCGAGAACGATTTGGACGGTCTCCATATGTTGACTCTACTCCACAGTATACTCCACATACCGGTCGAGGGTCACATGCTGCCGGTTCGCACGAAGTCTCCGCTCTTGCCGCCGGACTTCTTCTCTAGCTGAATGGCGCGGATGACGATGGACTTGTCGAGGGCTTTGGTCATGTCGTAGACGGTGAGAGCAGCTACGGCGGCGGCGGTGAGTGCTTCCATCTCGACGCCGGTGGGACCTGTGGCGACTGCCGTTGCGGTGATGCGGACACCGCCAGGGGCGATCTCTGCTTGCACATCTACGTGACTCAGCGGAAGCGGATGGCACATGGGAATCAGATCGGCGGTGCGCTTGGCGGCTTGGATGCCGGCGAAGCGAGCAACTTCGAGCGGGTTGCCTTTGGGGTTGGCGGGCAGGGCGGCGAGCACTTCAGCAGATAGCTCGACAAATGCCGAGGCGGTCGCCGCGCGGCGGGTAGGCTGCTTGGCGCTTACGTCGACCATGGCGGCCTGGCCGGAGGGAGTGAAGTGAGATAGCTTCGGTTTCGAGGGTTTGGGCATGGGGTCCTCAGGGGCGATGTCCCTATTCCAATGGTGCATCCAATCCCACCCTAGCCGCAAAAACAACTACGCGGTGCCCAGAGGGCTCCCAGGTGGGGCACCCAGTTCCTTACACTACCACCGGAAATGCCTCAGTTGAGCAGAATGCGGACGATTGCGCCGGCTTCAAGGGTGGATGTTTCTTCGGGGATTACGAGAAAGCAATTGGAGCGGGCCAGGGCGGCGATGTCGCCGGAACCCTGCCAGCGAACAAGCGCAACTTCGGGGAGTTGACCGGCGGCGCCGAACGTACAATTCGCGGGAAGAAAGCGGGTGAGTCCGGGCTTGCCGTGCTTGTCTGTGTCTTTCGACAGGCGTGCGAGGGCGAAGCGCGGGCCCGATTCACGACTGCCTGCAAGAGCAGCGAGGATAGGGGCGGCAAAGAGCAGAAAGGTGACTGCCGAAGAGACTGGGTTGCCGGGTAGGCCGAAGAAACACTGCGCCTGGCGTACCTTTGGCGCTGGGTTGGCCCTTCTCAGCTCGCCGTAGGGCAGTTCCCCAAAGACAAGGGGCTTGCCGGGCTGAATGCGGACGCCGGTGAAGTGGAAGCGCGCGCCTGCCCGGGCGAGGGCCGGCTCGACAAGATCGAATCTTCCCGCTGAGACGCCGCCGGAGAGGATCAGCATGTCAGCTTCAGCGGCCTGGGCGAGCGCATGGTCGAGAGCCGTTTCGCTGTCCGCGACGGTCGGGAGAACCCACGGCTCACCGCCCGCGGCGGCAACCATCGCGGCCAGCATGGGTGCGTTTGAATTGCGGATCTGACCGGGTGCGGGCGAGGAATCGATCGGAACCAGTTCATCGCCGGTGGCGAGGATGGCCACGCGGGGGCGAACAAAGACCTCCAGCGAAGCGTAGCCGCAGGCGGCGGCGAGGGCAATCTGCGCGGAGTGGATCGTAGTTCCAGCGCTCAGCAGTTCTTCGCCCTCGCGCGCCTGTGCGCCCTGGACCACGACGTTCTCGCCCTTTTTCAATTTGCGTGGCGGAAGCAGCCGGACTGTGTTCCCCGCTGCATGGACGTGTTCGAGCATCATGACGGCGTTGGCGCCGGCAGGAACGGGAGCGCCGGTCATGATCTCCCAGGCAGCGCCTTTGGGAAGCGGGCCGGCTGGAGCGTCGCCGGCACGGGTGGCTCCGACCAGATTGAGCGGAGTATGCGCGGAGGCTTCGGCGGCACGGCAGGCGAATCCGTCGCGGGTGGAGCGGGCGAAAGGAGGCTGATCGCGATCGGCGCAGAGAGGCTGGGCGAGCACACGGCCTGCGGCTGAACTGAGGCTTGCGGATTCGGCCGCGGGCAGCAACTTGCGCAGACGAACGGCATGACCGGCGACCAGTGCGGCTGCTTCGTCGTAAGTTGGCAGAGCGGGGCTCATCGATTGGATTGTAGAGGGTCGCGATGACCGCGGCACTGCAGTTGGTCAAAGAAGTTCGCGACGGCAATGCAGGTCCTTCGACTCCGCTGAAGTACGCTCCGCCTCTTTGGGGTCCTAAGATGACAGTCTCTGTTGGCGTCTCGCGATGACAGCGTTTATTGAGCGAACTTTGGATAGGATGCCAGGACGGCGGTTCGCAACTACACAACCGAAGGGCGTCCGCCGCGGCGAACGCCCTTCGAGAAGAGAAGCGGAATGCTTATTTTTTCTTGCTTGGCGTGGGAGCCTTGTAGGTGGTATCGATCTTCTGATTGAAGCCGGCGATGATGCCCTTCACTTCAGCGGCATAAGGACCATCGGGCGCCAACTGAAGGTATTTCTGGTAGGACTCAAGGCAGCCTGGAGGCGCAACAATCCTCTGCGTCTTGGGGTCGAGCGTGGCCTTCTGGATCAGTCCCTGGCCCTTGAGGTAGTAAAGGATCGGCTGGGTCGGGTCAACGGCAATGGCCTCGTCCGCAGCCGCTACCTGGGCGTCTCCGTTGTTCATCTGGAAGAAGATAACGGCCTCGTTCTTCAGGTAGAAGCCAGCCTGGGTTGGATTGACCTTGGCGGCCGCATCGTAGGCCGCATTAGCCTCGGGAACCTTTCCGGTGCGGGCATAGATCTCGCCCAGTCCGCTGTCCGCCAGGCCCTGGACCTGAAGATTCGGCTTCGATGACTTGGACTCGATGTCGAGGACCTTCTTGTAGGTGGCCTCGGCTGCATCATATTTCTTCAAGCCCGCCTGTGCCTGCCCCAGTTGAGCCCACAGGACGGAAGCATCCGGTTTGGCCCCTGTGTCTTTGGTCATGAGGGCTTCGACCTCGGTGTATTTGGCGGTCTTGATCTCAGCTTCCTTGGCATCGAGATCGGACTTGGAGGCGGTCGCGCCAAGGGCCTGAAGCGCCGCTGCGTGCGCGTTGTCGGCGTCCTTAACGTCCTGGGTCACAATTTTCAGGTCGGCATTGAGGCTCTTGATAACCTCGTTGGCCTTCATGGCTTCGGAGTTGTGCTTTCTGAGCTCCTCCAACTGCTTCTTGTCTTCCGCGGGCAGAGCATCGATGTACTCCTTGCGCGACATGTCGATGTCCTGGACGGTGTCCTGGCCGACCACGACCTTCACATTGTCCATATGGTCTGCCTGTTTATCCGGTGTCATGCCCGGCGAGCGATAGATGGCTTGGTAGATCCCTGGGGGGGCCTGGCCGGAATAGTCGCCATTGGCGTCGACCGGGAAAGAACCCTTGTCGGATGTCATTGCCTTCAATCCAGGACCTGAGGCGGCGCGATCGGTCCCGACCAGGGACACCGTGCCGCCGGCCTGCGGGGCACCGCTGGGATTGGTGACGTGACCGTGAATCTTGCCCATGGGCACGGAGGGCGGGGGGGCCTGCGCAAGCGCGGGCGAGAGGGCGAATGCGAGCAGGCCCGCCGCCGCGGGCAGGCCCAGCCAAAGTGAATGGTTGCGTTTCATCATCTTCTCCTTGGGAGCGGCGGGACCAAGGCTGCCCGCGGGCTCAAAAAGTCTTATTTTACAGGCTCATCGCGGGTCCGCGCCAACCGCGCCTTCCCCTCGAGTATGCCCTTGAACAGGCGCCAGAGGCCTGACTGAAGCTGCCGAAACACCTGGGGCTTCGGCGGCTGTTTGCATCTGGTACCGTGTGTCACAGCGCGGGACCCGGTTCAGAAACCGCTCCCAGCAGCAGGACCCAAGTTAAATCCAATCGACTACCGAACACAAGCGCGCGTGGCAGGATGTGCAAGTTCCACCACGCAATGAACTGCATTTAGCCACGATTTCAAGCTGAAATCAATGGACGTTTGATTCCGGCGGCAAGTTGCAGGAGCTCCATGCAGAGAACCTGCGTTGGATGCCGCTGCATTCGCCGCTTCATCATCGTAGTGCGCAGTGCAGGTTGCCGATTGTGGCCTCGATCACACTCTACGCGGTCTGTATCACACCCTAGAATACAGAGATGGCAACCACGATTCGAATTGCGACGACTGCGGATGTTGGTCAGATCCTCGCTTTCATTCGGGCGCTGGCCGCCTACGAGCGGGAACCGGATGCGGTGACGGCGACCGAAGAGGGGTTGCTGCGCGACGGCTTTGGTCCTAACCCATTCTATTCCTGTTTGATAGCCGAACATGACGGACGGGCTGCCGGCTTTGCGCTGTACTTTTTCAACTACTCAACCTGGATGGGGCGACCGGGGCTTTACCTTGAGGACATCTTCGTCAAGCCGGAGTTCCGCGGATTGGGAATCGGCAAGGCGCTGCTGCGACGGGTGGCGGCGATTGCCGTGGAGAAAAACTGCCCGCGCCTGCAGTGGGAGGTGCTGGACTGGAACACGCCGGCGATCGAGTTTTATCGCGCCATGGGAGCGGAGTTCATGGATGAGTGGCGCAATGTGCGGATCACGGGCGAGGCGCTGGCGCGGTTGGCCACCTGCGGTGGGGCAGACGGCGCTGACGAGCCATGAAGATAGGGGACTCCGGCCGAGGATAATATGACGAGGATTCGAGTGATTGGCGGCGGGCTGGCCGGGCCGGAGGCGGCGCTGACGGCGGCACGGCTGGGCTGCCAGGTGGACCTCTACGAGATGCGGGCCATGGTGGATGGAAAGCCGCGGCTGACGCCTGCGCACCAGACGGCTGAGTTCGGCGAGTTGGTCTGCTCGAATTCGCTGAAGAGCGAGTCGCCCAATACCGCGCCCTGGCTGCTGAAGCAGGAGATGCGGCGGGCGGGGTCGGCGCTGCTGCGCATTGCCGACGAGACGGCTGTACCGGCAGGACACGCGCTGGCGGTGGATCGCGTGGAGTTCTCGCGGCGCATTACGGAGGCGATTGACGCGGAGCCGGCAATTCGAGTGTTTCGCGAAGAGGTGACGCGGCTGGACGCGCCTGATCCCGAAAACCGCGAAGAAGTGGGGCTGACGATTCTGGCCACCGGGCCGCTGACCTCCGACGCGCTAAGCGCGGAGATTGAGCGCATCACTGGCTCGGGGCACCTGGCTTTCTACGATTCCATCTCGCCCATCGTCGATGCCGAGTCGATCGATATGGAGCGGGTTTACATGGCGGCGCGATGGGACAAGGGCACGGCCGATTACATCAACTGCCCGATGGATCGCGAGGAGTTCGATCGCTTTCTCGACGCGCTGTTGGCCGCCGAGGCTGCCGAAGCCAAGGAATGGGAAAAGCTCGATTACTTTGAAGGCTGCCTGCCCATCGAAGTGCTGGCGCGCCGGGGACGCGACACGCTGCGCTTTGGCCCGATGAAGCCGGTGGGGCTGCGCGATCCGCGTACTGGAAAAACGCCGTGGGCTGTGGTGCAGCTTCGCAAAGAGAATGTTCGCGCGGACAGCTACAACCTTGTCGGCTTCCAGAATCATTTGAAGTTTGGCGAGCAGGCGCGCGTGCTGCGGCTGATTCCTGGCCTTGAGAATGCGCGCTTCCTGCGCTACGGGCAGATTCATCGCAACACATATATTCAGGCGCCTGTGCTGCTGGACGAAAACCTGCGGCTGAGGAAAGCGCCGTGGCTGATGTTCGCGGGGCAACTTTGCGGAGTCGAGGGCTATACGGAATCGATCGCTACCGGCTTGTTGGCGGGGATTTATGCGGGTGCAATTGCACGCGGTGAAGAGCCTGCGCATGCGCCGCGTGGTTGCGCGCTCGGATCGCTGGTGCATTACATCACGCATGCCGACCCGAAGGAGTTTCAGCCCGCTAACATCACCTTCGATTTGCTGGAGCCGCTTGAAGAAGAAGTGCGCAAGAAGGTTCGCGACAAAAAGGAGCGGCATCGGTTGGTGTGCGAGCGAGCGCTGGCGGCATTCGATGCGTGGTGGAGCGCAATGCCGCATCCGGCTGCGGAACTGCGCGCATAGAATCTGCGTAGCTCTGTGGTACGCTGTGCCTTCACCGGAAAGGACCCATATGCGCGCCATCTCCGCCGTAGATGCCGTTTCGCTTGCCATTCAACGCACCAGGGAGTTCCTCTTCAGGCCATTCAAGTGGAGAACCTTTCTGAAGCTTGGCCTGGTCGCGATCGTCACGGAGGGTCTGGGGAGCAATATGCACTCCTCTTCGCACACCAATCCTTCGTCGGGACATGGACCGATGATCAATTCGCCGTCCGACATCAGGCCGGAATGGATCGTGGCGATTGTGGCGGCCGTGCTCCTGGCGATTGTCGTGTCGATTGTCATCTTCTATCTGGTTACGCGGCTGCGGTTCGCCTTCTTTCATTGCCTGATCCACAACACAAAGGAGATTCGGCCCGGTTGGTGGCTCTATGGAACGCAGGCGATGCGGTTCTTCTGGCTGAACCTGGCGGTGGGATTCTGCTTTCTGCTGCTGGTGGGGTTGGCCGCGATTCCGTTCGTCGCCGGGTTTGTGCGGCTGTATCACGAGACTCAACAGAACGGCCATCCCGATATCGGTTTGGTGCTGGCTCTCCTGTTGCCGCTGATTCCGATCATCCTTCTGCTGGCGCTGGCTGGTGTTGTGGCCGACCTGATTTTGCGCGATTGCATGCTGCCGCACTTCGCGCTCGAGGACGCAACGGCCGGCGAAGCGTGGAGCGAGGTGTGGGCTCGCATCAAGGCCGAGAAGAGGCAGTTCCTCGCTTACGCGCTGCTGCGAGTGGTGCTGCCGACGATTGCGATGGTAGGTTTGTTCATTGTGCTGATTGTTCCGGGGCTCGCCCTGGCCGGCGCGTATGGTGCATTCGAGTACGGCCTTCACTCGGCCTTCGCGGATGCGACGGGCTCAGCCGCCGTTGCCGGCTTCCTTCTCCAGGTCTTCTTCGGCGTAGTTGCATTCGGCTTCGCGTTGTTGGTCAGCATCTGCCTGGGAGGGCCTCTGAGCACGGGGGTTCGGGAATATGCGCTGATATTCTACGGCGGCCGTTACCGGGCGCTGGGCGACATACTCTATCCGCGTCCTCCGCAGTCGACAGTGTCTGGCATTTCGAGAATTGCCTGACCGTGGCTAGGCTTCGCCGCAGCATCGCCGTGTTCATCTGGTTCGCCGTCCTTGGCGGTCCAGGACTCTGACGATCAGCGAAGGAAGCGGGTGGCCCGCCATCGTCGAGCGTTCTGAATGAGCGAATCAAGCAACGGTGGCGAGCCCCTTCTGGGCAACCAGCGACAGCAACTTTAGCGACGCGCCTTGCGGGTGGCGTTCTCCGCGCTCCCATTGGCTTACCAGACCCGTGGTCACATTGAGATACCGCGCAAAGACAGCCTGGCTGGCGCCCTCACGCAAACGAAGCGCGCGAATCTCATCGGGGGCAAGAGGCTGAACAGGCGTGAGACAAAGCTCGTCGAATTCGCGCAGGCTCCTCTTATCCATGACCCCGGCGGAGTGCAGCCCCTCGGCTGTCTCGTGAATCGACGCCATCAGGCTGCTACGATACTGCTTCGCGGTTCCCATCGCACTTCACCTCCATGAGCGTTCCCGATGCAACGACCGTTTCGAGCGCATCCTCGCTATAGGCCAGCAGTTCGGAAGCCAGTCTCTTCAGCGCGGACAGTTCATCGGGACGAATGTTCTCCACTTCGCTCTTCGCAAATCCGTGAACGAAGACCGCCAACTCTCCAACCCTGAATACAACCATGGTGCGAAAACCGCCTGACTTGCCGGCGCCTCTTCGCGCAATCCGTTGCTTGATCACTCCGCCGCCGAGATCGGCGGCAATCAAACCGCGAACCGCATCCTGGATTGCATCACAAAGTTCTGAGTCGTCGATCTCGTTCTTTCGCGCAAAGCGAGCAAACGGCTTGTTCTTGAAGATGCGCATTCGCCCTTTGCGGGTCTCGCTCACATCTGAAGTATAACACTAAGTATTACAGTTCCACAGAGCGAAACGTAACGTTTGGCAAGAATCCTGAACCAAACCGGTGCGGCAGGGACTTCCTCGCAGGAACCTTTCAGGCTTCGTCAGTGTCAAAGTAGAGAGGGGACGCGACGGCGACTTGTGCCGACGCGAAAGTGTACCCTGAATACCGGAGCATTCTTCATGCGTTGGATTCCAGCCCTTGCTTGTGCGATTGGTTCTGCTGCTCTGCTTGGGAGCTTGCCTTTTGCTGCCGCGCAGGGCGTTACGCACCTGACGCTGCCACCTGTGCCCAAGGCGCTGCTGCCGGACGCATTTGCCGGATGGGTCGCCGCGGATAAGCCGAAGACATTCACGGATGCCAGCCAGGCTGATTCAACCAATGCGGAGGCGCTGAAGGAGTACGACTTTACGGACGGCGCGCTGGGGAACTACAAGCGCAGCGGCGAGACGCTGAGCCTGCGTGCGCTACGCTTTCACGACGCCAGCGGCGCATTCGGCGCCTACTCGTTCTATCGCCAGAACGGCTGGCCCAAGGAAGAGATCGGCACCGGCGCAACGTCGAATCACAACCGGGTGCTCTTCTGGGTTGGCAATACTTTGGTGGATGCGAATTTCTCGCGCCTCGGTCCCATGTCCGCAGCCGAATTGCGCGAACTGGCTGGACTGTTGCCCGCGCTCGATGGGCCGAGGGCGCTGCCGCCGCCGATCCTGGGCAATCTGCCCAAGGATTCGCTGGATGCGCAGACCACGCACTATGCGCTGGGGCCGGCAAGCTATGTGGGGGCCGGCGGAGTGCTGCCGGCGGAACTGGTCGGCTTCGATCGCGGCGCGGAGGCGGTGACGGCAAACTACTCGCTGCGTTCAAACCCGGCCACGCTCACGATTATCGATTACCCGACGCCGCAGATGGCCGCGGCTCAGGAGACCAGGATTCGGGCGTACATCAAGGCCGGGAGCAAGGCCGTGCCCGCTTGGCCGAAGCCACTGTTGGACTCCGGTGCCGCTGCGCTCGAAGTGAGACGCAGCGGGCCGCTGGTGGCTCTCGTGTCCGGCGATGCCATCCCCGACGAGAGCCACAAGCTGCTGGCCATGGTGCACTACGAGTCTGACATTACGTCGATCCCGCAGCCCACGGAATCGGAGGTGGCAAAGACCGGAAAGCTGCTGGTGGGCATTGTGACCTTGGTGATCATCGGCGCCAGCGCCGCCATCCTGCTGGGATTCTTCCTGGGCGGCGGCCGGGCGCTGTACCGCATGGCGCGGGGATTGCCGATCTCGACGGTCTACGAGGTTGAGTTCATTCGCCTGGATCTGCGCGAGGAATGGGTCGAGCCGCCGCCGGAGACGGACAGACAGCATCCGAAGGGTTAATGGGGCGTCCAAAGTTGTGGAAAAACAGGACATAAACCAGAAGAAACACCCATAAAAGACGGGGATTGTCGAGTGCGGAACGGCAAAGACACAGCGAAGAAAAGCCCCGGACCGCCTCTTGGAAATGATTTTTAAGCTGTTGAATCGGAACGACTTATTTCACTCCAGATTTCCGCTTGACACTCGCTTCGCACATCCCTACTATGCAGCCAGAAAGTTTCGATGGTTTTGCCTCCGTTGGAACTATTCTCCCTGAGGAGAGAGCTGCCCTGTTGCCGGGTGGCTCTTTCCGTTTTTGGGGGGACTGTTTTTGAGCCTCCGCGCGGTTGATCCCTATTCCTCGTTGGGGGCCGCGGCATCGGGGGCGCCGACGGCTTCCACCCACTCTTTTCCGCAGGCTTCGCATCGCCAGGAATTGACTGGATCGACGCCTTCGAGGACAGGGTCTCCGGCGCCGCATTTTGGACACGAAGGCGGCTCGAACTCCGGCGATTCCATTGCGGATTCTTCGACGATCTCCCGCGGGATCGGTCTGTCAACGATCTCGACTGCGTCGTCAAGCTGATCGGCTGCGACCATCACCCTGGGATAGCTGATGCCGAAGGAATAGCGCGAGCCTGGTTGTTCGACCCAACTGTCAATTCCCGCTTGGCGCAAGACCTGATGAATCTGCCATGCCTGATCCGTGTTTTCACATTCGCATAGCTGCGTCTTCCAGGTGTACTCGTGGGCAGGCTCGGCTTCCTGATCCGAGTCTGCGCCATCCGGCTGGTTAACCTCCGGATCGATTCGCGGAGCGATGAGATTAGCCGCGAACTTCGGCACTTCACTCGGGGATTGCGGCGCATCGAGACCGCGGCTCCTCATCTCGTCGCGCAGAACCTGCTGGGCGCTCTCGGTGAGATTCCCAAAATCGAGCGCCAGCTCATACAGCTCTTCATCGCTCAGTTGGCTGTAGTGCTCCCTGAGCCTTCGCCATTCTTCCACCGGGTCCACTTGCATGGGACGGAGTATAGCTTGTTTGCGCCGCCTGAAATGAGGGAAAAAATGGACAAGGCGCCGGCACGACCCTGGCCGCTAACGGAATGTGGTCCAACCGATGTCGGCGCGAATGGCCCGGAAGACGATAAGGCCGGTCACGATGAGGGCGCCGAGGACGCAGGTCCAGAAGCCGACGCGGCTGAAGGGGATGAACAGCGTATTCTCGCGTCCCGTGAGCGTGAAACCGAACTTGTCAGGGAGCAGCGCCCCGACGGCAACCGCCATCAGGATACCCGCCGCCCACACAATTGCGATCCGAAGCCCAAGTTGAATGGTCTGTGCCAGCATCTTTACCCGCCCCACAAACTTTACCTAATCTGACGGCAACGATACAATCTGAGGAGCAGTTAGCCGAAGTAGCTCAGTTGGTAGAGCAGCTGATTCGTAATCAGCAGGTCATCGGTTCAAGTCCGATCTTCGGCTCCATCCCCAAATTTCCTCCCAAGAAAGAAAAGCTCTGGCCCAGCGGTCTCCGTTGGGTGAGGGGGCGTTTTCGTCCCGCTCGTCGTCACATGCCCATGTGATATGAGGCACATCCAGAAGAAACCCTCCGGGTTCAGAGTTCCAAGCGGACATACTGTTG
>Ga0224559_1000940_pt1 | contig 16906 bp, 10 predicted proteins | sample 714S33034metaG_FD_180676 | JGI IMG/M metagenome (GOLD analysis project Ga0224559, IMG submission 180676) | Peat soil microbial communities from Stordalen Mire, Sweden - 717 S3 30-34 | ecosystem: Environmental > Terrestrial > Soil > Wetlands > Peat | place: Sweden: Norrbotten County, Stordalen... | reverse complement strand
TGCCGGAGAAGTCACGCATCGCGGCATCGACACCGGCCTCGATACGCCATTCGATTTTCCGGTGTACTTTACTCTGCGCGACGTTCTTGCGCACGGCAAACCCATGTCAGACCTGGCCAAGGTTTTGCGCCAGGATGCGCTCTACCCGCATTCCGAGAGGCTGGTTACGTTCATCGGCAACCACGATACATCGCGCTTCTTCACCGAGGCGGCCGGATCAGTGCCCAAGACTAGATTGGCGATGGGCATGTTAGTAACCCTACGCGGCTTGCCGCAGATCTATTCCGGTGATGAGATTGGAATGCCAGGGGGTGGAGATCCTGACAATCGCCACGACTTTCCCGGCGGCTTCATTGGAGACACACGCAACGCGTTCACCAAGTCAGGCCGCACCGACGCTGAAGAGAATATCTTTGCCTGGACCTCCGGGATGCTGGCGCTCCGTTCAGCACATCCCACGCTGCAAACAGGAATCGAGCAGAACCTCTTCGCCGATGATGATCTCTTCGCTTTTGTCCGCTCTCCAGATGAGGCAGGCTGCGCGCCAGGTCGCTCCAGCGAGCGAATGTTGATCGTGGTCAATAAGGCGCAAAGCAGCCGGGTTGTGGAACTGCCGATGGCAGAGACGGCGCTGGCCGGGTGCGAGACGTTTGAAGCCGAGGCGCCAGCCAACGGAGCTGCTCCGGCGATAAACGGCGGAAAGCTGCGCATCGAAGAGCCGGCGGAGTCGATGACAGTCTTCGCCGTGCGTTAAATCGGTCAGATTCCTTAAAGCGATTCGGCTTCTGTGAATCAATCTGTGATCAATGCCGGCGCATCCGTCCTGCGGAACCAGTCACTGTTCTCGGATTGCTAAAGTAGTTGAAGGTTCGCGCCGAGGCGCTAAACCGGCCCTTCACAATTGCTTTATGGAAGCTGCACTGAGGAGTTGCAGCTGTAACGTCAATGGGCAGCGCCGAGATCTGCCGGATCGATTATTGTAGTGTCCGGTTCATCTATACTAGTGCCACTGCCATCTCGGTCTGCTTCAAGTCACAGACAATCTGCATACGGAAAAGCACTCTCATTTCATCAGCAACTTCTTTTCCTCGTGCACTTTATCATACGTAACTATAACATACAAAATGATTTATAATTACAACGGTCAATTACTTTAACTCATGTGCTGCCGTGACCGCTGTCACGGATTGCAAAGCCGACTCGCCATAGACTCGATATATGGATATCGATAACGATTTATCGAATACGTTTCCTATCAAACGGCCGGATACGCCATCGATTCCGCAGCCAAGCCTGAGACGCCTGCCCCAGTACCACCATTATTTGAAAGATATGGAGGCTAAAGGGATCAGCCGGGTATCTTGCAGCGTCATCGGCCAAGACTTGGGATTGGTTCCGGTGCAAGTCCGCAAGGATCTGCAATACACGGGGATCATCGGCAAACCGAAGACTGGCTACTCGGTCTCCGAACTCATCCTGAATATTGAAACATTTCTTGGCTGGAACAATATAAATGAGGCATTTTTAGTGGGCGCGGGGAATCTGGGCACGGCGCTGCTGGGCCACGAGCGCTTCTCGAAGTTTGGCCTGCAGATTGTGGCTGCTTTTGATTCGGACCCAGCCAAGATCGGCCAATGGATCCACGAAAGGATGGTATTGCCCCTGGATAAACTCGCCGATCTGGCCCAGCGCATGAGCATCCATCTGGGAATCATCACTACTCCGGCCGATGTGGCGCAGAGTGTGGCTGATGAGATGGTGAAGGGCGGCATCCAGGCCATCTGGAACTTTGCTCCTGTAAAGCTCAGAGTTCCCGAAGAGATCATCGTGCACAACGAAGACCTATACAATTCGCTGGCTTCGCTTTCCTGGAAGCTGGCGCGGAGATTCCGTGTGCCTATTCAAGAAAGGGAGGCTGTTTAGATGGCGACGATGCCCATAGTTGCAGATCGCGCAGAGAGCAGGGAAAAAGAGAAGTTTGAGAAGGTGTGTAACATTCTCAATCGCTATTCTCGCCGCGCGTCCGGATTGATTCCGATTCTGCAAGCGATTCAGCATGAATACCTGTATTTACCAGAAGAGGTACTCACCTATGTGGCTACCTCGCTGGATATTCCACCGGCACGGGTTTTCGGCGTGGCTACCTTCTATGCACATTTTGCTCTGGAGCCGAAGGGAAAACACGTGATCCGCATCTGCGATGGAACGGCCTGCCACGTCAAGCAGTCGCTTCCAGTGTTGAATGCGCTGCGCGAGAAGCTGGGCACAAGCGAAAAAAACAAGAGCACTGCCGACATGATGTTCACGGTGGAGACGGTTGCCTGCCTGGGCGCTTGCGGGTTGGCTCCGGTCGTCATTATCGACGAGCAAGTCTATGGACAGATCACTCCGGAGCGGGCGGTGGCTCTGGTGGACGAGATCAAGGCCATGGAAACGATATCAGCGACCGCTTCTGCTGCTGAGCAGCTCTCAGCCGGGGAGTGCCATGAGTAACGCGGGAGCACTTACAGTGACAGCCGGAAATGGGAATGGAATATCGACGCACACGCAAGTGCGACGGGTGATCATCTGCGCCGGAACTGGATGCATGGCCAACGGGGCGATGAAGGTCTTCGAGCAGTTCAAGAGCGAAATAGCCAGTTCCGGGCTACGCGTGATTCTGGAATTGCGCGCCGAGGCTGCGAGTGACGAGGTTCGTCTCTCGAAGAGCGGATGCCAGGGCTTTTGCCAGATGGGTCCGCTGGTCTCTGTTGTGCCGGACGGGATTCTTTACACCAAGGTGCGCCGCGAAGATGTGGCCGAGATTGTGCAGCAGACGCTGGCAGGCGGTCAGGTTGTGGAGCGGCTGCTCTACAAGGATCCGTCAACGCGCAAGAGTTGCCGGGGGCTGGAGGACAATCCATTTTATTCACGCCAGAACCGCCTGGTACTTCATGAATGCGGCTTCCTCGACCCTGAAGACATTCATGAATTCATGTTGCACGGCGGCTATAAGGCGGCGCGTAAGGCCTTCCTCGAGATGTCGCCGGAGGAAATTTGCAAGACGATCACCGACTCCGGCCTGCGTGGGAGGGGCGGCGGCGGATTTCCCACCGGACGCAAATGGGAGGCGGCGCGGGTGCAAAACTCCGCCAAAAAGTACATTATCTGCAACGGCGACGAAGGCGATCCCGGCGCGTTCATGAATCGCTCGGTGATGGAGGGTAACCCGCACAGCGTGATTGAAGGCATGATGATCGCGGCGCGCGCGATCGGCGCTAATGAGATGCTGGTCTACGTCCGCGCCGAGTATCCGCTGGCGGTCGCGCGAATGCGCCGTGCTGTGGCGGATGCGGAGCGCGAGGGAATTCTGGGAAGGAATGTTTTCGGAACCGGTCTCTCAATGAAGTGCGATGTGATGGAAGGTGCGGGCGCGTTTGTCTGCGGCGAAGAGACGGCCATGATTGCGTCCATCGAGGGGCAGCGCGGAATGCCGCGGCCGAAGCCGCCGTTTCCGGCGCAGAGCGGCCTGTGGAGCAAGCCGACAATCATCAACAACGTGGAGACGCTGGCGCACGTCTCGCGCATTATTAATGTCGGTCCCGAAGTCTTCCGCAAGATCGGAACGCCGGAGTCACCGGGCACCAAGACCTTTGCGCTCACCGGGCACGTGGCGAACACCGGTCTGGTTGAAGTTCCCTTCGGCGCGACGCTGCGCGAGATTGTCTACAACATCGGCGGCGGAGTGACCGACGACGCTGGAAAGATTTGGAAGACCGGCTTCAAGGCGGTGCAGATCGGCGGACCCTCCGGCGGCTGCCTGACTGAGGATCATCTTGATCTTCCATTGGCCTATGAGTCATTGCGTTCTGTAGGCGCAATGGTTGGCTCTGGCGGTTTGGTCGCGATGAACCAGGGAACCTGCATGGTGAGCATCGCGCGCTTCTTTATGGAGTTCACGCAGCGCGAATCCTGCGGCAAGTGCGTGCTGTGCAGGGAGGGAACGAGGCAACTGCTCGCACTCCTGGACGATGTGATCGAAGGGCGCGCCGATCAGAATACGCTTGACCTCCTGGAAAAGCTGGGACACGCGGTGCAGATTGGGTCCTTGTGCGGACTGGGAAAGACAGCGCCGAATCCGGTACTTTCGACGATGCGCTATTTCCGCAAGGAGTACGAAGAGCACGTCTTCGAGAAACGCTGCCGAACGGGCCGGTGCAAGGCGCTGCTGCGGCCAGAAATCAATCAGGTGAAGTGCAAGGGCTGCGGTCTGTGCATTAAGGCCTGCCCGACCGGAGCCATCACGGGAGAAAAGAAGCAGCCGCACCACATCAATCCGGAGCTGTGCATCAAATGCGGCGCGTGCGCAACAGCCTGCAAAATACATGCGGTCGAGGGGATATAGCCAGATGAATACTGTCATGCTGCCTACAATGACAATCGATGGTAAGACGGTGGCGATTGAGGGCGAGCGCAACCTGCTCGAACTTGTGCGCAAGGCCAATATCGACTTGCCCACCTTCTGCTATCACTCCGAACTGAGCGTCTATGGCGCTTGCCGCCTTTGCCTGGTGCAGGTGGAAGGCCGCGGAATCCAGGGCGCCTGCTCCACACCGCCCGAAGCGGGCTTGAAGATTCGGACCACGACTCCGGAGATTCGCGAGATTCGCAAGATTGCCATCGAGCTGCTGCTAGCCAACCACGATCAAAGCTGCCCAACTTGTTCTCGCAGTGCCAACTGCCAACTGCAAAGCCTGGCACTTCGACTGGGCGTGAAGAAGGTGCGCTTCAAGTCTGTGCACCAGACTGTTCCATTGGACGAGTCTTCTCCGTCCCTGGTTCGCGATCCCAACAAGTGTGTGCTCTGCGGCGATTGCGTGCGCATGTGCTCGGAGATTCAGGGCATCGGCGCGATTGATTTTGCGCATCGCGGCCACGAAGTCAGCGTGCAGCCGGCTTTCGGTAAGCAGCTTGGCGAGGTGGAATGTGTTAACTGCGGCCAATGCGCCAGCGTCTGCCCCACCGGCGCGTTAACAGTGAAATCAGAGGTAGACCAGGTTTGGGCGTTGCTCGCCGATCAAACCAAGACGGTGATCGTGCAAATTGCTCCCGCCGTGCGCGTGGGACTGGGCGAGTGCTTTGGCCTGAAGCCGGGAGAGATCACTACCGGGCAAATCGTTGCCGCTTTGAAGCAGCTCGGCTTCGATCAAATTTACGACACATCCTTCGCGGCCGATCTTACGGTGATCGAAGAAGGCACGGAGTTTCTGGAGCGCAAGATGCACGGCGGAACACTGCCGATGTTCACCTCCTGTTGCCCGGGCTGGGTGAAGTACGCTGAGCAGTACTTTCCTGAGTTGCTGCCGAATCTTTCCACCTGCCGCTCGCCGCAGGCAATGTTCGGCTCGCTGGTGAAGGCGATGCTTCCCGATCAACTCAAGGTTGAACGCAAGGATCTGAAAGTCATAGCGATCATGCCGTGCACGGCCAAGAAGTTTGAAGCTCAGCGCCCGGAGATGGGCGTCAATGGCGATCCGGATGTGGATTTTGTGCTGACCACGCAGGAGTTGGCTCAGATGATCAAGTCCGCCGGCATCGTCTTTGACAGCTTGCAACCTGAATCCTTCGATATGCCCTTCGGCTTCTACACCGGCGCTGGGGTGATTTTTGGAAACTCGGGCGGTGTGATGGAGGCTGTGCTGCGCTACGCCGCGGAAAAGGTTACAGGCACAAAGCTGGAACAGGTTGAATTTCAGCAGGTGCGCGGCGATTCCGGCTTGCGCGAGGCCGTCGTCACAGTGAATGGTTCAGAACTCAAACTGGCAATCGTGCATGGATTGCGCAATGCGCGCGTCGTCGCGGAACAGGTGAGGGCGGGCAAAAGTCATTACGACTTGATAGAAGTGATGGCCTGCCCGGGCGGATGCGTGGGCGGCGCCGGACAGCCGGTAACAACCGCGCGCAACGCGCGGGCGCTCAGGACTAAGGGGCTATATAACGCGGATAAGATGCTGCAGCTGCATAAGTCGCAGGACAATGTCTTCATCACCGAGTGTTACGCACAGTTCCTCGGCGAAATCGGCGGCGAGAAGGCGCATCATCTTCTGCATACGAGCTACCAGAGCCGCCGGCGTATCGCCGATGAATCGCTTCCACTAATGCAGTCGCAAGGCGACGACAAGATCAAAGTCAGTGTCTGCCTGGGAACAAACTGCTTCTTGAAAGGCTCGCAGGAAGTGTTGAATGGGGTGCTTCGCCACGCCGAGCAGAACAATCTGGAAGGCCGCCTTGATGTGCGCGCGGGTTTCTGCTTCGAGAAATGCGAGTGTGGTCCCACAGTAATGATCGACGGCCAACATATTCCTAACTGCACGGCCGTAAAAGCAGTTGAAGCAATTGATAGCCGGATTGAGAGCGACAACCCGGCACAGACAGCCGACAAGGAATGAGCAAGTCCTGACGCAGGCTGAGTGATTCGAGAGGAGAATAACTTGATTACTCACGAAAAAGCGGACTTTATTTGCGAACGGGAGATTGAAAGCATACTGGCAAAAAGCCTGCGTCCGGAGCCGTCACAGGTCCGTGAACTGCTGATAAAGGCGCGCGAGATGCACGGTCTTTCCATGGAGGAAGTTGCCCGCCTGTCCTTTGTCGAAAGTCCAGAGCTGCTTGCTGAAATCTTCTCGACGGCTAAGCAGATCAAGGAAGAGATTTATGGAACGCGGCTGGTCTTGTTCGCGCCGCTTTACATATCCAACCGCTGCGCGAACGAGTGTACGTACTGCGCCTTCCGTGCGACAAATGCTACTCTCAAGCGCCGTACGCTTACGCAGGAAGAGATTGCCGAAGAGACGCGCATCCTGATTCGCCAGGGCCACAAGCGAGTTCTGATTGTTTCCGGGGAAGCGTTGCCACCCGAGGGATTTCAATACATCCTCGACTCCATCGCAACCGTTTACGAGACAAAGATCGGCCCCGGCGAAATCCGGCGCGTCAATGTGAATCTGGCTCCGCAGACGACAGAACGTTTCCGGCAACTCAAGGCAGCGAACATCGGGACTTTCCAGCTTTTCCAGGAAACTTATCACCGCCCCACCTATGCAGCGGTGCACTTGAAAGGAACCAAACGCGACTACGACTGGCGCACGACCGCATTCGATAGGGCCATGACGGCGGGCATCGACGATGTCGGCATCGGCGTACTCTTCGGGCTTTACGACTGGCGCTTCGAGATCATCGCCATGATGCAGCACATTCAACATTTGGAGCAGAAATTCGGCGTTGGGCCGCACACCATCAGCTTCCCGCGCATGGAGCCGGCAGTGGGCTCCGAAATCGCATCACGTCCTCCTCATGCGGTCAGTGATGCTGACTTCCTCAAGATGATCGCCATCATGCGCCTCGCGGTGCCTTATACAGGAATGATTATGTCCACTCGCGAAGGTGCGGACGTGCGCCGCGCTACGCTGGAGCTCGGCATTTCTCAGATTTCCGCAGGCAGCCGCACCGATCCAGGCGGCTATAAAGACGGCGAAGGCGACCCCAACGGAAGCCAGTTTCAATTAGGCGATCACCGCACCATAGAAGAGGTAGTCAGCGACGTCGTTTCGCTCGGTTTTCTGCCTTCCTTCTGCACTGCATGTTATCGATTGGGACGCACCGGCCAGGACTTCATGGATATGGCCAAGCCCGGTGAGATCAAGTACCACTGCCACCCCAATGCGCTTTCCACATTTCAGGAGTACCTCTGCGACTACGCTAGCCCGCAAGCTAAAGCCGCCGGCGAGAAGTTCATATCACTTGAGCTGCAACAGATGGATGGACAGCAAACCGCCTGCGCGCTGCCCATGCTGAATAAGGTCCGCCGCGGCGAACGCGATGTTTTTGTTTAGAAAGAACAAGGAGAATTCACCATGATACGGGCAACTTCGAAGGGTTTTCGGCTTCATATTGGTTTCTTTGGGCGCCGCAACGTCGGTAAATCAAGTTTACTGAACGCCATTACGCAGCAGATGGTTTCCATCGTATCGGAGGTTGCGGGCACGACAACCGATCCAGTTGAAAAGCCGATGGAACTGCTGCCCATCGGGCCGGTGCTTTTTGTGGACACCGCGGGAATAGATGACATTGGAGCGCTCGGCGCACAACGCATCGAGAAGACGCGACAGGCTATAGGCCGCTCTGACATCGGTGTCCTTGTGACCGAATCCGGCGTGTGGACCGGATTTGAAGAGAAGTTGCTGACGGAACTTCGCTCCCATGATATTCCGGTGCTGGTGGTCTTGAATAAATCCGACCTGCGCTGCCCGCCGGCAGAGCACTTGAAGCGCTTCAAGATGGAGAAACTTCCTCACGTGAAACTTGTTGCGACAACCGGTGAGGGAGTGGATAGACTGCGCGCGAAATTGGCGGAGATTGCGCCGTTGGAGTTTGCCGAACCTCAGGTGCTTCTGCGCGATCTGGTTGGACCGAGTGAAACCGCTGTGCTGGTGATGCCATTTGACAAGGAAGCTCCCAAGGGCCGCATCAAGCAACTGCAAGCTCAATCCATTCGCGATCTTCTCGATGGCGAAGCCTCTTGCGTGGTGGTCAAAGACGCGGGGCTGCAGAGAGCGTTGGATAATATGAAGACTCCCCCAAGGCTCGTTGTTACCGATGCGGCGGTCTTCGAACAGGTGGTGCGCATCACGCCCGATTCGATTCCACTCACCGCGTTTTCGATTTTGCTGTCTCGGCTGAAGGGCGATCTGGTTGCGCAGACCAAGGCCGCTGTTGCCGTGGATTCGCTTCAACCCGGCGACAGGGTGCTGGTGGCCGAATCCTGCACGCATCATCCGATTGAAGAGGATATTGGCCGGGTGAAGATTCCCCGTTGGTTGCAGCGGTATGTCGGCGGTGAATTGCAATTCACTACAGTAAAAGGCCGCGATTTTCCGCAGGATCTATCGCCCTACAAACTGGTGATTCACTGCGGGGCGTGCATGAGCAATCGCCAGGAGATGATGAATCGCATTCGCGAGTGCCATCGTCAGGCGGTGCCGATCACAAACTACGGACTCTTGATTGCGTATGCATTAGGAATTCTTGAACGCGCGCTGGAGCCATTCCCGGAGGCGCTGACAGCCTACCGGCAAGCGCGGGAAGAGCACCTGGAATTGCTTGCCGCCAGAGAACCTTCCCGCATTGAGGAAAGCAGCATGAGCATAGTGAATTAACCGTGATTGAACTGACCAAAGCCGATCTGCTTGGATGGCTGTGTGAAAGCCGGCCTCCGCTGCTTCAGCAGTTGTATGCGCGGGCCGATGCAATACGCCATGAGCACGTCGGCGATGCCGTGCATCTGCGCGGATTGATCGAGGTCTCCAGTCACTGTGTGCGGCAATGCATGTATTGCGGATTGCGGCGCGGCAATCGCGCCCTGCCGCGCTACCGCATGACAAGAGATGAAATTCTTGATTGTGCGCGGCTGGCCGTAAGGCTCGGCTATGGCACGGTCGTGATGCAGGCCGGTGAAGACGATCAACTCACTGCCGAGTGGATCGCTGAGATCGTGCGCTGGATCAAGCGAGAGACGGCGCTGGCGGTAACGCTCAGCTTGGGCGAGCGCCAGTACGATGATATGAAACTGTGGCATTCGGCCGGTGCGGATCGCTATCTGCTTCGTTTTGAAACTTCAGACGAAAATTTATTTCGTGTGATTCATCCCAGCCGCGCTTCCGGCGGAGCCAGCCGTCTGACGCTGCTTCGGCAATTGAAATGCCTTGGCTTCGAGGCGGGCGGAGGCGTCATGGTTGGCATTCCCGGCCAATCCTACGAGAGTCTGGCCGATGACATACTCACGTTTCGCGCGCTGGATCTCGACATGATCGGCATTGGACCTTATATTGCGCACGCTAATACTCCGTTGGGTTCCGGCGCGCTTCGTCCGCCGATTGCTCCATCCGAGCAGGCTCCAAGCAATGAAGAGATGGTCTTCAAGATGATTGCCCTGGCGCGCATTGTTTGTCCCACTGCAAACATTCCCAGCACAACCGCGCTGGCCACCATCAACAAAGTCAATGGGCGGAAGTTGGGCTTGAAGGCTGGCGCGAATGTGGTGATGCCCAATCTAACGCCAGTGAAGTATCGCAGCCTGTACGAGATTTATCCCGCGAAGGCCTGCATCGACGAAAACGCTACGGATTGCAATCAATGTCTGCGCGGTCAGATTCATTCACTGGGTAGATTTGCAGGGGAAGGGCAAGGCGGGCGAGGGGCGATCGAGAACCTCCTAAGCGTCTTGCCGGATGCTTCTTCGCGGCTTGTGCAATTACAAGAGTATTGAGGTACGCCATGTCCCCCGACGACGGTTTAGTGGAAATTGTGGTTTGCCTCGGCAGTTCCTGCTTCGCCCGCGGGAACTCCGAGAATCTTGCCATCATCAATGAGCTTATCCAGAGCCACGGATTAAAGGACACTGTTCGCCTGACGGGCAGGCTTTGCCAGGACCAGTGCAAGCAGGGACCCAATCTGACTATTGGCGGAGTCTCTTATCCCGGGATAACCACAGATAAATTACGCGAACTGCTTGAGCAACTCGGCAGTTCGCTTTGGGGAGATCATGGAGCAATCTAGTTTCATCAAGACCAGGAAGCGCGAATGTCAGGATTGCAATAAATGTATTCGCGAATGTCCTGTAAAGGCGATTCGAGTGCTAGACACGTGTGCTCAGGTCGTGCCTGAACTTTGTATTCTGTGTGGTAATTGCGTACTGGCTTGTCCCAGCAACGCAAAACAAGTGTGCGACGATCTGCCCAGCGTCAAAACCCTGCTTAAATGTAAGCGCGCGGTGATCGCTTCTCTGGCTCCTTCGTTTGTGGCGCAGTTTCCTGGAGTGCGGCCGGGGCAGTTGATTCATGCGCTGAAGAAGCTGGGTTTCTTTGCCGTATCGGAGACCGCGTTAGGCGTGCAGCAGGTTTCGGCTGGCGTCTTGTCGCTGATGAAAAGCGGGCCGAATCGCATCTGGATATCCTCTGCTTGTCCTGCGGTCGTCGATTTCATCTGTAAATATCATCCGGAATGTGCGCCCTATCTCTGCGAAGTTCTCTCTCCCTTGCTGGCGCATTGCAAGATGCTGCGCGCCGATTATGGCAACGACATTGCAATTGTTTCTATCGGGCCTTGTGTTGCGGAGAAGATGGAGGCAGAAAAATACCCCGGGCTGCTCGATGTTGCGCTGACCTTTGAAGATCTGAGCTATTGGTTGGCCGAAGAGAAGATCAATCTCGCGGAGACCCCCGAAATGCCGGAAGATCACTTTGAGCCGGCGAAAGCGCAGGAGGGCACGCTCTTCCCCATTGAGGGAGGGATGGCTTCTGGTCTTTCAGGAAGCAGCGAAGCGGGCAAGTTGCAGTTTATGGCTGTATCCGGAATGTCGAATGTCGAGCAGACCTTGAAGGATATTTCCCAGTGGAATCCCGAGCACAGCATCTTTTTTGAGATGAGCGCATGTGCCGGCTCTTGCATCAATGGGCCGAAGGCTGCGCGCGACACATCGCTCGCCCGCCGCCGCTACGAAATCATCCAGTACGCCAGTCCAGCCGGCGAGTTGCCGCGCAAGCTCTCGATTGATATCGCTCACCACTACGCTGCCTCGCCGGTTACCCGCAGCGAATACAGCGAAATGCAATTGCGCGAGGCTTTGCGCACCGTAGGAAAGTATTCCGTCGACGATGAATTGAACTGCGCGGGCTGCGGATATGACTCCTGCCGTGACTTTGCGCGCGCCCTGATTGCCGGCAACGCCGAGCGCATGATGTGCGCCACATACACGCGCAAGATAGCGCAGAAAAAGGCCATAGCGCTCCTACAGAACATGCCGTCCGCAGTGGTCATCGTCGATGAATATTTGAAGATCATTGAGTGCAATTTGAATTTTGTGCATCTGTTTGCCGCCGATGCAGAGCAGTCCAAGGACCTTGAAGGCAGCGCCCTGGACGCCGTAATCCCCTTTTCCAGTTTGTTCCACCGCGTACTCGAATCCGGCGATGATATCGTGAGCCACGACATCCGCTACCAACGTAGCATCCTGAACACCAGCGTCTTCACTATTGAGCCTCACTCCGTGCTGTGCGGTATTTTTCAGGACATCACCAAGCCCATCTTTCAGAAAGAGCAGATCATCGGGCGCGCCCGCGATGTCATCCAAAAGAACTTAAAGACGGTGCAGCAAATTGCCTATCTTCTCGGTGGGAATGCCGCAGATTCGGAGATCATTCTCAATTCCATTGTGCGCTCGTTCAGCCCTGAAGAAGTTGACGACGACAGCGCGGGGGGGCAGCATTGACCGGCGTCGAGAGTTTTATCGAAGTCGATTACTGCCAGCGGGCCAAGCACGGCCAACTGATCTCCGGAGATGTCTTTCTTTCCGAAAAAGTCAAGCAGGAAGGCCGCATTGTCTCTGTTCTTTCCGATGGTTTGGGCAGTGGCGTGAAAGCCAGCGTACTGGCTACCATGACGGCGACCATGGCTTTGAAATTTGCCGCCAGCGCGATGGATATTCGCAATTCCGCCGAAATCATCATGGATACTCTGCCCATATGCAGCGTACGCAAGATCAGCTATTCGACTTTCACCGTCGTTGACATGGCCAACACCGGCGAGACCCGCATCATTGAGCACGGCAACCCGTCTTTTTTGCTGATTCGTCCCCAGGGCGAGTTGATTGTTCAGAAAACCGAACTGCGCCCCCAGCGCTGGCAAGACCGCGTGATCAGCTTCTCCAGCTTCAACGTCCAGCGCGAAGATCGCATCATTTTCTTTTCCGATGGCATAACGCAGGCGGGCATGGGCGAGTACCGCACCCCCCTCGGCTGGGGACTGCAGAACGTGGAAAAATTTGTCCGCGAAAAGATTGTCCGGCATCCCTATATTTCAGCCCGTGAGCTTTCCCGCCTCCTGGTTGCCAAGGCGGAGGAAGTCGACGGTCTCAGTGCGAAAGACGATATTACCTGCGGGGTGGTTTACTTTCGCAGTCCCCGTCAACTGCTGGTGATGACAGGGGCCCCTTTTAATCGCGCGCACGATCACGATCTCGCCATGATGGCCGAACATACTCCCGGGCGCAAAGTCATCTGCGGCGGAACGACGGCCAACATTATCTCGCGGCTCCTGAACCGCGCAATTCAGATCGACATGCAGCAACCGCTTCATCCGAAAGTTCCGCCCTCTGCCAGGATGGAGGGCTTTGATCTGGTGACTGAGGGTACGCTCACGCTAGGCGAAGTGCTTCGTCTTCTTGAGGAGGACTTCGCTCCCGAAGACATGAGGTCCAATCCGGCCGTACGGCTTGCTGCCATGCTGCTCGACAGCGATATTGTGAAGTTCGCGGTCGGCACCAGAATCAATGAAGCGCACCAGGATCCCAACATCCCGGTTGAACTCGATCTGCGGCGCAATATCGTAAAACGAATTGCGCAACTCTTGGAGGGCAAACATATGAAGCGGGTTCTTATTCAATACCTGTGAGAAAAGAAGAGGCTTGCCATGATGGCAAAGCGTTGATCGTAGATTCGCGCGAGCACGCCGATCCATCTTTCCCGATCAATTGAAAGTCGAATTGTTCGATTAGCTACACTTCGATAAGATATTAATTTTCCATTAAATCAAACAGATGAGCCGTGAATTCACTTTGGTTGACAAGGTTTCAAACCGGACCAACCCAATGTCGCGCTCTCTCGCGTGCGGCCATGGCCGAAGACTACCATTAACCGTGGAATAAAATTTCCCGGTGGATCAAGCACTGAGTCTGAATCCTGCGCGATCCGGTGTTGAGCGTACTGATGAGGTGCGGAAGTACACGAGGAGAGAGCGCCGGCAGTGGAGGAGACCGAAAAGGCTGTAATCACGGAATAGCGATTTTCTGATAAGCCGGATATAATTGCCTGTTCAAAGTGCCTCTTCTATCCCACATTAAATCGAACAAAGAGATTTTATCCATATACATAGATGAATTCACAGACAGGTTTTAGGGATCGGAGAGCAAATTTACCTGTATTTTTCTATTAGCAGCGAATTGGGGCAAAAGAACGGTTCGCACCTGACTCGGACAACCGCAGCGATCTCCAGGCGTTGACGGAGAAGTTTCGATCTGTGCTTGAGCATATAGGCATTCCTATAATTTGAAATTTTTAGGTGCAGAGCGCAAACCCTGTGGATTGCGAGCTGACCCAATACCTAACTTTGGTTATGTTGCACATTGTGTAGCGGTGTGATACATTTCTTCTCGCCTTTAAAAACGCATTCGAGCAACCGCGTAAGACGCAAATCTTGCGCAACCGTCGTTGTCTCTAATTGGAGCCATTATGTCTCGGTTTACCGCTGCCACAGTTCGTTTCGCTCACATTTTTCCCGGTGTGATTCTTGTCGCCGTTATTTTCTTGATGTCCTCGACGGCTTTGTTCGCCGCGAGTCCAACGGCTGCGCCACAGCTTCTGCCCTATACCGTGAGTGCTGTGGCTGGTGGCGGAACCTATGGAACGACATACAGCACCAGCGCAAAGCCATATACCGCAGGCAATTACTGTGGAACGAATACCAGCTCCCCGCCAGCAGGTACACCGCCTGCTCCCCTCGCGAGTTGGCCTACCGCATTGAGCGCCACTGGCGACGGCTGTCTCGCAACCCAGGTGTTGCTGTCAACTCCGCGCGGTGCTGCAGCAGACAGTGAAGGCAACCTATTCATTATCGATTCGAACAATCAGAGCATTCGGCGCGTTGATGCGCATACTGGCATCATCACCACCATAGCCGGCTCAATCGCCGGAACTCCGGTCTATCCGGCAAAAGGGGCAGCCTGCGCCGGTGGATCATCCTATATAGCGACCAGCGCCTTTGGCGACGGCTGCCTGGCGACCCAGATTATCCTGGCTGCTCCCGAGGGCATTGCGGTAGATGCGTCAGGGAATGTCTGGTTTACCGACTATACGCTTGGATCGGTGCGAGAGGTCATCAAGAGCAATGGTGCCATTAACACCATTGTCAACACAACGGGAACCACCGGGTACACTGCCGACAATGTTTCCTACACTAAGACCGGGATTTTGGCGGCGAATGGCAAGCTATACCGCCCGTATGGCCTGACTTTTGACAAGAATGGTAATCTCTATATCGCCGACAACTATAACAATGTTGTCGATGTGGTGAACCTGGGAAGCACTGCCACCACGATCGCCGGTTACACGGTTGGCGCAGGCGAAATATTCACCATCGCTGGATCGGGTTGTCCTTATGCCACTTCGCCGGGTTGCACCGCCTCCGCCTATTATGGCAAGAGCAATGGCACCGGCCCATCGACCAGCGCTACACTCCACGCTCCCTATCAGGTCGCGGTCGACAATTCGGGCAATATCTACATCGCGGACGAATCTAACTCCAACGTGCGCGTGATCAATACTAGTGGCACGATCAGCACATTTGTGGGGTCTCTCACCACTTATAGCACCACATTGCCGTCGCATGTCGTGGCAACAACCCCGGTGGAATATGTCTACGGCGTCGCCGCTGATTCATACGGGAATGTGTACTTTGCCGACGAATCCGGCACTGCTGTCAATTATCTTGGCCGAGTCGATATTGCTTCCAACATGATGTATACGGTCATGGGGCAGTCGGGTACGACTTACTGCTCTGCCAAGACGGATTCAATCGGCGATGGCTGTCCCGGCCTGCAAACGACTGTTTACAAACCTAACCAACCGTCCGTCGATGCAGCCGGCAACGTTTACGTGACTGACCAGGGCAACAATCTGATTCGCAAGATCTCGATTGGCACGCAGTTCCCTGTCACCACAGTCGGTACACCCGTCACGCAGAACATTGAAATTCATTTTGGAGTGGGCGACACAGGCAGCACTTACACAGTGCCGGCCAGCTTCACAGAGTTTGCGCTCGTCGGCAGTCCAGCTTGTACAACAAACACGGACACGACAACAGATTGTGTGCAATCTATCACCTTTACGCCATCCCAGGCCGGCGTCCGCACGGCACCGCTCATAGTGACCAGTTCCACGGGGCTGGTTTCAAACTTCTCGCTGACGGGTACCGGGCTCGCGCCCGTTCTTGCGGTTGATCCCGGCACACAAAGCACCCTGGCCTCGACCGGGGTGACTTCCGTCAATAGTATTGCCCTCGATGCGGCTGGGAACATCTATGCCGCGGTTCCCGGTTCCAGTTCGATTGCCGCGTTTACCTCTGCGGGCACCCCATCAGCTGTGGGAACCGGACTTACAGGCGCTAACGCGGTCGCGGTTGACGCCGCCGGCAACATATATGCGGCTTTGTCCAGCGGAAGTGTAGTCGAAGTGCCTGCGAACGGCGGAAGCCAGTTCACAGTGGGCAGCAACTTCACAACCCCATCCGGCATTGCCGTGGATGCCTTTGGCAACATCTACGTGGCGGATTCGGCAGCAAAAAGCGTTACGGAAATCCTGGCTGGCACAGGTGCTCAGGTGGTTCTGGCCACTAATGCTTCAGTCGGCCTTAGTCATCCAGCCGGTCTGGCGGTTGACACCTATGGCAACGTCTTCATCGCTGATGCGGTCAACAATGATGTTATAAAAATCCCATTCATTGGATTTTCTCCGCAGGCAATCGGTATGGGCCTGGATGCGCCGACCGCCTTGGCAGTTGATCCGGCCGGCAACCTGTACATTGCCGATAGCAAGAGTGGCCGTATCGTATTTGTCCCCAACGAAAACAACACGATGAATACTCTTGACCAAATTCCCATCATCACGGGTCTGGGCACGCCATCCGGTGTTGCCGTTGCAGGCAATGGCACGGTTTACGTGGCGGACAGCTACAACAACGCGATCTACACATTCACTCGTAACGCGGCAATCATCAACCTGGGCAATGCGCTGACGGCTATCGGTAGTCAGGCAGCTCA
>Ga0224559_1000939_pt1 | contig 16912 bp, 13 predicted proteins | sample 714S33034metaG_FD_180676 | JGI IMG/M metagenome (GOLD analysis project Ga0224559, IMG submission 180676) | Peat soil microbial communities from Stordalen Mire, Sweden - 717 S3 30-34 | ecosystem: Environmental > Terrestrial > Soil > Wetlands > Peat | place: Sweden: Norrbotten County, Stordalen... | reverse complement strand
CGCGCGCAACGGCCGTCTGTCCATCAACACAGCCACAGCGCGCTCGGTGAAGTGAGCCCTGTCGGCCTTACGCAAGTCCTCGGTTTGACTCGGCTTTCAACCCGTTCGGTGCTCTAGCAAGTAGCGACCCCCGGAGATTCGGTGCCTCAGCAACCAGAGGAGAACTCGGGAAGCTTGCAGGCCTGCTTCGCAGATGCTGGCCGTGGGGGCGTTACTTCTTGATTTCCAGCAGCTCTATGTCGAACACAAGCATGCCGTACGGGCGGCCAGCCGGGCCGGGCTGGTCGCCGTAGCCGAGTTGTCCGGGGATCCAGAGCCGAGTTTTTTCGCCCTCGACCATGAGCTGCAGGCCTTCAGTCCAACCTGGTATCACGCCTCCCAGGCGGAACTCGGACGGCTGGCCTCGCACGACCGAGCTGTCGAAACGCTTGCCGTCGGTTGTCCAGCCCGAGTAGTGCACCTTCACTATGCTGTTCGCGTTGGGATGGACCTTGCCCTTCCCCTTGGTCAGCACTTTGTAGGCCAGGCCGGAGGCAGTCTTCTTGGCGTCCTTGGGCGGACCTGCCACGTCCTTGGGCACCGGCGGTGCGGGCGGCGCCTTCTTGATGCCACGCAATTCTACGTCGAAAACCAAGGTGCCGAAGGGCCCGCCTGGCCGGCGCGGGGTATTGCCGTAGGCCAGGTTCGCGGGGATCCAGAAGCGGCGCTTTTCGCCCGCGACCATGAGCTGCAACCCCTCGGTCCACCCCTTCATGACCTGATTGAGCGGAAACTCCCCGTACCCGCCGCGGGTCACCGAACTTTCGAACATCTTGCCATCGGTCATCCAGCCCGTGTAGTCCACCATCACGGCATCTTCGGGCCCCGGGTGCTCGGTGCCAGAACCCCTTTTTAGGACCTTCGAGGCCAGGCCCGAGGCTGACTTCTCGGCGTCCGCGGGAGCGGCGGTGACGTCGGGCGGCGCGGGTATTCCCTTGGGTTCTTCCGGCGCCTTGGCCGCTGGCGGAGGCGGAGCGGGCTTGGGAGGTTCCTTCTTGCAAGATGCAATGGCGATGGCAGCCATGAATAGAACAGCAGTGGTGGTCTTCATGGATGCAATCTCGGATGCTTGCCTGCCCTCTGTCAACTACCGGCGATGATGCGCGCTTCTCTCCGCGCGCCACATTGCGCTTTAGCGCTACTACGATACTTTGACCGTGAACTTGGACGGCGCGCTCGCGCCTTGGGGGGATAGGTGGCAGTCGCTGTGATGGTAAAGTGGCCCGTGATGGCCTTGCCGCGCACGCGTGATGACTCCGCAACCCCACCAGGTCCGAGCCCGCTCGGTATGGGCAAGGTGCTGCTTGTGTTGGGCTTCGCCGTGCTACTGGCGTATTGGCCGATGCTGGCGGGCCAGATCGTCTTTCTCCGCGACAGCGCCCTGTGGGTCTTTCCGGCGCGCTGGTTCGTGCGCCAGTCGCTCCTGGCGGGCGAGTTGCCGGTCTGGAATCCCTACCAGGGTCTCGGGTTCCCTTTGCTCGCGGATCCGCAGTACGGCGTCTTCTATCCACCGCACTGGCTGTTCCTGCTTGTACCGGACGGGATGGTTGCCCACCTGGCAAGCTGGCTCAGCCTGGCCCATCTCGCGTGGGGTGGCGCCGGCATGACGCTGTTGGCGCGAGGGCTCGGCGCCTGTCCCATCGGCGCGGCCGTGGCGGGCCTGTCGTGGGCGCTTTCGGGGCACACCACCTCGGCTTGGGCCGTGGGTCCGCTCTTGCTTGGCGAAGCATGGATTCCCTGGGTGGCGCGCGGATTCCTGATTCTGGCTCGCAAGCAAGGCCGCACCCCGCTCGCCTCCGCGGTGTGGCCCATGGCCCTGTCTCTGCTCGTGGGCGAGCCCTTCATGAGCGCCATGGGTTTGTTCTTCGCCGTCGTCGTTGTTCTGGCTGCCGGAAGAGGCATACGCCCCACTCGGTCCGCCGCCGTCGTCACGGTAAAGTCCCTCTTGGCGTGGCTTGTCGCCGTGCTCATCGCCGCGGTCTCCTGGTTGCCACCCTTGCGCATGCTCGAATCCACGGAGCGCGGCCAGGCGTTCAGCCGGGAGGCCGCCGAAATCTACTCGCACCATCCCTTGCGCGTGCTCGAAATGGTGGCGCCGGGGGCGCTCGGCGATCCAACTGGCGAGTATCCGGCGGGCCAACGGGTGGGCGAGCCTGGCGCCGCCGGAGCGCCGCTCTTCTTCAGCTCGTATCTCGGCATCGTGTCGCTGGCCTTCGTCTTGTTCGGCCTGCGAAGGCGGCGCTTGCAGCTCGTGCTCTCGGGTTCGGCGCTGCTCGCACTACTCGTTGCGTTCGGCAAGCACGCCCCGGTGCACGAGATCTGGCGGCGGATCCTCTTTCCCTTCGCGCATATGCATTCGCCGGAGAAGTACGTCGTGCTGGTAGTGGCGCCCATGGCCCTGCTGGCCGGTCTGGGTGCGAGCGCGGCTCTTGCGTCGGAAAGGCCGGCGCTGCGGCGATTCTTGTATCTTGCTGGCGCACTCGCCGTCGCACTTGCCATCATGGCAGTGGCGGGGGGATGGCTGCTGCCCGCGCCCCTGGTTGGCGATGCGCGCTCCGCGGCGCTGCGCGGGCTCCTGCTGCTTGGCCTTCTGCTCGCGCCATTTTTCGCCCTTCGTCGCTTCCCGCGAATTGCAAGTCTCGCCGTGCTCGCGCTGGTTGCCATCGACCTCGGCATTCCGGTCCACCACCTGGCCGGCTTCGGCTCCGCGGCCACGCTTACGCGCGTGCCGCCCGCGGCATCCACCGTGCTCGCTGACAATCGGCCAAATCCAGCTCCACCGCGCATCTATCGCGAACCCAACCTCGAACGGAGCGCGGATCCGCTTGGCCCTCAGGCCACCTGGCAAGACAGCCAAGAGCGCGCCGTGCGCACTCTGACGCCCAACACCCTCAACGTGTTCGGGCTGGCGGTGATGCCGGGCTATGCCTCGGGTATGCCCGACCTGCTGGCGCGCATGGCCCCGACGACCTACGAGGGGCTGGCCCGCACGATGAGGCTCCTCTCCATGCCCTACGTACTGGCGACAAACGCGAGCGTGGACGACATCCAGCGAGTCATTTCGACCACGACCCTGGCCCGACCTTTGCCGAGTGGAAGCCTGCTGCGCGCCGAGCGCGCATTGCCCCGGGTCTATTTGCCGGCCCAATTGCGCGGCTTGTCCCCCGAGGAGGCCGCCTCGCGGTTGCGCGAGGAAGCCGTGCTCTCGGGCGAGGAAGCCGTACTGCTGACGGCCGGGGAGCCCATGCTGACGCCGAGGATTGAGCGAGATGAGGGACACGCATGCCGGCTGGTAGACTTCGCCAACGCGCGCGTGGTGGCCGAATGTTCAACGCCAGCGGTGAACCTGGCCGTGTTCGTGGAACAGTACGACCAGGGCTGGAGTGCCACCGTAGATGGGAAGCCGACGCCGGTTCTCAATGCCAACCTGGTCATGCGCGGGGTACCCATCCCGGCCGGAGTGCATCGCATCGAACTTACCTACCATGCGCCTGGCCTGCACCTCGCTGTGTGGCTGTCATTCCTCGGAATAGTACTGATCGTGGCTTTTGCAATCGCGGCGAGAGGACGAAGACGAACTACCTTCGAAGAGCAGAACGCAGAAGCGCCTACGGGGCTAGGCGCGCCGTGAAGTAGCTAACCACGCTCGAGTCCCAACAGAAGCCGGCCTCCTGGCAGAATTGCGTCCCCACACAGCCACCGCCGCCATCCATATCCGGGGTACACGACGCCTTGCTGCCCAGGGAAACCAGCTGCGTACTGCCCAGCGTAATAGTGCTCGTAAAGGGACCTCCGACGAACACAACGTCCTTCAACGGGCCAGTGCGAGCGACCGAGACAACAGAGATCGACTGCGCGCCTGGCGCGTCACCATAGGAGTGGGCACAGTGAGCACTGAGTAAACTGCCATCCAATGCGGAAAGCTCCGCCCCGAAGGCATCGGTTTGCCCATTGCCCGAGTCGGTCAACCCGAGATAGGGCAGGTTACCTTTGAAATTGCCGCCTATCACTACGCTGCCATCGGAGGATACCGCCACGCTCTTGACGTACTGGTCATAGGTGGCATCGCCGTCCGACCTTGCCCACAAACCGTTTAACGACGAATCGAACTTCGCGACGAAGGCGTCGCTCAGGCCCGCATAGGTAACAGCGCCGGTGCCAAAGTCATAGGCGCTGCCTATGGCGCCGCCCATGATGGTGTTGCCAGACCCATCGACGGTCAGGGCATAGGCATGGGACACGCTGCCCTTGGGCACGGTCCAACTTGCGGCGGAACCGAGCGAGCCATCGGCGGCGTTCAGCTTGGCCAAGAAGAGCGCCGAGGTGCCGCCGCTGAGGTCATTGGAGCCGGGGGTCGGCAATGAGAACAAAGAGCCGAAGTAGGTACCGGCGATGATCACGTTGCCACTGTTGTCGATGGCCACGGACTCACAGACTTGGTCGCCTACGCCGCCATACTCTTGGCCCCAGATCACGGCGCCGGTGGATGCGTCAACCTTGAAGACGACGAGGTCGTAGTTACCGCCGCCCCAAATGCCGGCGCCCCCCGTCCCGGTGCCGCCCGTGATTACGCCCTTATTGGCTCCCGTGTCAATCCACTTCGCCACGGCCTTGCTGGTCTTGCCACAGATGGCGAATGCGTTCTGCGTCGGGTTGGAAGCAATTGAAAGCAGGACGCCAGTACCCAAATCGACCATGTGGGCCTTCTGGGGAGTGATATAGCTTCCCGAAGATGTGCCATTGAACACTGCGTAAAATTGCATAGGGCTGCCAGCATTGAGGAAGTCGACACCGGCTGTCCCTGTGTTGCCGGTTGGACCGCTTCCATCGGCGTAATTGGCGGTGAAGTCCATCTCGCCGTACACAGTACCGACAATACCGATGTTGGAGTTGGCACCGCCGCCGCCGCCCGATGCTACCGCGATACCTAACGATGCCTGACCGGAGAGGTCGCTCGGGTTGGCGAAGCCGAAGGCCGAGTTGGTCATGGCCAGGCCCGTGGTTGGATCCGACTTGGCCACGAACACGGTTGGATGCGTGCCCCCCCCATGACTGACGGTTCCACTGCCAAAGTTGAAATCCGCGAGGAGCTGCCCCGTGGTCCACAGACTTCCATCCGGCCCAGCTACCAATCCCTTTTCCCCCATGACTGGAAGATTAGCCGTCCCCGTCCACCCCTTCGCCCAGGTAGTACTGGCGGAGCTATTGATGCTGCAGACACTGGGCGACGACGCATCCAGAGGGAGGTCTGGTGGAACATCTGGTGGAACATCTGGCAGCAGCACCAGCGCGTCTCCGGCGTCAGGCGGTACGTCCGGCGGACCCTCGGGCCCCGGCTCGCCGGGAACGTCCACGGGAGCCACGACCAGGATATCCTGAGGTATATCGGGAGGAGCGTCGGCCAAGACCTCCTGAGGCATATCGGGAGGAGCGTCGGCCAGGAAAGGACCCGGAACATCGCCAGGAGTATCCTTGGTGTCGGCGCCAGTGTCTGGCGGCAGATCCGGCGCGGCATCCGGTCCGCCGCTCTCCTTGCTATCACCCGCACCATCGCCGCCAAGGCCGCCACCAGTTACATCGCTTGTTGCGTCACTCGATCCAGAATCCAGAAGAGGCGCCACATCGTTGAAACGGGTCTCTCCCGCGACCAGATCTAGAGCGAGGTCTGGCGAAACCGCGCGGTCGGGGCCGGCGTCGATTGGGCCAACCCCGCCTCCATCCATTGTTCTCCCGGCTTCACCGTTTCCCTGGCCGCTGATGGCATCGAAACAGGCGGCATCGCAGTACCGGCGCTGTCCGGCATCGACCTTCTCATTCGAGGTATTGCTGCCACAGGCAACAAGTGGGATCACGAGCAAGGCGCACGCAACGCTGTAGACTCGCCCGTGACTCGCCGCTGAGTTGGAAGTCATCGTGATCTATCTCGTGGTTTCTGGATTCGATTCCGGATTGTGGAACTCGCACTGCGTGACGCGAGGACCAGTCTCTCCTTCGGCGAGCTACATCTCCAGCAGGTAGGATGTGGCGGAGATAATGCCGTTTGTAGCGACGTCCCCGGGAAGCGCGGTGGTTTGGCCACCGAAATCGATGGCGCGACTGGTGAAGCTGCCGCCGATCGCCGCGCGGTCCTTGTTCGCCCCGCTCGCTCTACGGTTGATGGCAACAACATAGGCGCCTCCGCCCAACTCGGCTGGGTCACCGTAGTTGTGTGCGCACAAGGTTCCACCGCTGCTTCCATCCAGAGTGACGACAAAGGACTCAAAAGGAAGGGCGCCAGCGACGACGGTGGATTTTGAGTTCAGAACGGCCGTCCCTGGTCCGACGTCGATGCTGGTCATAAAGCTGCCCCCGACGGTAACCCTGTCAGCTGAATCCACATCCACCCCCGAGTTGATAGCCTGCGTGCCGCCCCACCGACGCGCCCAGAGCGGAGCGAGCGAAGTATCGAGCTTGACTACGAATGCATCGGGGTTTGGGGTCGGTGACAGGGGCACAAGCGGCTGAGCGCCAAAGGATACCGTAGTATCGAAGGATCCGGCCACGATGGCGTTGCCTTTGGAATCGAATGTCACCGCATTGGGAAGAACCCGGCCCGTGGTGCCAAACGCCTTGGCCGATGCCACCGTGCCAGTGGCGCCGTCGATGCTGGCCACCCAGAGGATCTTGTCGGCGGCACCCGTTGGAGCTGGAGTGAACGCTCCGGCGCCAAAGTCGAGGGCACCGCCGAAGTCTCCCGCGATCACCGCGTTGCCACTATCGTCGAGCGCAGCCGACGTACACTCCTGGTCCATAGCACCGCCGAAGAGTTTGGCCCATTTGACGGTTCCGTCGCTGGCGTTCACAGCGGCCACGATCACGTCCTTTCCACCACCAGGCGTTCCCACGACGCCCAGGTTTGTGGCACTCAGGTTGGCGGCCGTGTTCATGGCCGAACCGCAAACGATGAAGTAGTCCTTGCTGGGGTTGCCAGCGATTGCGGCAATCTGACCGCCCTTCAAGTCAACCTTCGTCGACCACACTCCCGTGCCGTCGCTGTCCTTGAGCCCCATGAGATATCCGACAGGGCTCGATCCGTTGTTGACGATGGGCGGAATGACCTGGTTCACGGGATCGATGTCGAGAGTTCCCGAGAATGATCCAATAACACCGATACCTTTGCTCGCAACAGCCACGCTGGTGACTAACTGAGCCTTGGCATCGCCAGCAGTAAACAGCCAAACCGCCTTGCCGGTGCTTGGATCGAGCTTGGACACGAGGATATCCGCGTTGCCACCGCTGGTCCAAGGCATTCCTGCAAACGGGACTACCTTGTAGGCGCTCGCGCCCAAGACCAGATTCCCATCGCTGCCCCACGCCAGACCCGGCACGTTAGTGATGGCCAAGTAGTTCCAGGCGTGAACCGGGCTCGGACACATCCCAGGGGAACCACCATCGGCTATGATGCTATCGATGGGAGACCCGCCTTCAGACGAACCGACTTCCATGGGAATCGCCATATCCGATACATCGGGCAGTGTCGCGTCGGGAACCGTCGCATCCACTGGGGTAGTGACATCCTTGCTGCTGGCGTCAATTGCGGCTCCACCAGTTCCGGATACGGGACCGATGTCCCCGCCCACAGCGCCATCCCTTCCGCCCTGGCTAGAAATGCCGCCGTCGGCGCCCCCAGCGCCGCCAACCATCCCGCCAAAACCCCCGACCATCCCGCCAGAACCCAAGCCCCCAGCAGAACCGCCGCTCCCGCCAGAACTCCCGCCGCCGCAGCCCGTACCCACCAGCACTGCCCCCGTCAACATAAGACTGCCAAACAACGCCGTGCGGCCAGTGATCCCTCGATGTGAATGTCGAATCATGATTTCCTCGCTAATGGTCAGGCCCCTGCTGGGGTAATGTGGTTGCGCGTAGATACCGCTGTATTCGCTCGCCTCGCGTGAGGTGTTTGTGAATCTATTGTGTCGTAATCGTGACAACCACGTCGGGTTCGCTGTCATGGGGCCAGCGTCACCAAGGTCGAGTCCCAGAACTGCGCACTGACCGATTGCAAGGCACCAACCGGAGGGCCTAGGTTCAATTGCCCGCTCAGACCCAGCAAGAGGAGACTGCCGTTCACCCCGCTTCTCGCGGCGGCCAGCCCTTGAATACCCAAGCCCGTGCTCTTGTTCGCAGCAGCAGGATCGCCATAGCCTCTCGCGGCAATGACCTTCCCCGTGCCGCCACTTAACTGGGCAACGAAGGCAGCTCCCCCTTGTGAGGGCTTCGGCAGGGGGATTCCCCCAAGGGTATAGGCGGCGGCATAGTTACCAACGACGAGGATGTTGCCTGCGGCCTCTGCCATGCCTACGACCTGGACGCCAGCGCTTGACGTATCGGAGCCGGCGTCGACCTGAAAGCCTTCGTCGACACCTTGAAGCCAATCCATGTCCCCGGTCGAGCCAGCGAACCTGGCGACAAATGCCGGCGGCGCCGGATCGAAGCCCTTCAGCGAGTGCGGGTTGCCGCCAATTCTGCCGGCCACGACGACGTCGGTGCCGACAACGATCATGGCATCAGGTTGAATCGCTTGGCCTTCGCCGCCGAAGTCCTTTGCCCACGCCCATCGGTTGTTTGAATCGAGCTTGGCCAGGAACATCCGGGTTTCGGATGTTCCAGCCACTACCGGAAGAATGGTCACACCAGCATCGGGACTTGTCGTCGGGAAGCTCAGCACGCTGCCGAACTTGTAGGTGCCGACGATATAGGTACTCGATTCCACATCCATGGCCAGCGCCGCGCAGCTTTCGTCGTTGGTGCCGCCGATCATCTGCGCCCAGGTCGTTGCTTCTCGTAGCGTGGTCGCGGCGGCACCTCCGTCACTGACCTCCTTCTTGACGTCAACGCGCGCCAGAACCACGTCGACCCCCCCCGCGCAACCCAGGGAGGGCGAGAAGTCCTTGGCGGGGCTAGGCGGAATCCCTCCTTCCGGCGCGGTTCCGGTCCAGCACAACGCGTTTCCACATACCAAGAACGAATTTCCCAGCGGGTCGCCCGCAATTGCGCGGAGAACTCCACCGTTGGTAGCAGTGCTTGCATTCTGCAAATTCAGGCGCCACCCCCAAAGCCCACTGCCGTCCGCCGAACTGGCACCGATTATGAACTGGTCGTTCGGGCGAACTTGCGCCACGTCCGTTCCCGCCACGGTCAAGGAGCCACCGCCCAGGATACCTATCATCCCAATCTGGCCTTTTCCACTGGCGGCGAAGGAAGTCACGGTTTGTGTCTGCGCTGCAGGACCCGGATAGGATTGCAGCCACGACGCCTTGGCCGTCGTCGGGTCCAGCTGCGCAAGAAAGACGTTGGTGTACGACGGCCCAAGCAAAGTCGTCCCGGCGACCTTCAAGGCTCCAAGTCCAAGGTCGATCTGATTGAAGAAGGCTCCCCCTACGAAGAGGTGTCCCGCGGAATCCTGCACCAACCCGTTGCCATTCGATGGCCAGATGACGTCTTCGAACACCCATGCAGAAACGGAGTCCGGAAACGTGGAAACGCCGCATGATCCGGTGCCTGGGTCGCATTGGATCCCCCCGGGACACACGCGTGGATCCCCGGCGCACACACCGTTCTGGCACCGGTCTCCATAGGTACACTTGTTGCTATCGTCGCAGGCTGCGCCGTTGGTAAGCATGGGATTGCCACACTCGCCTGTCGTAGGGTCGCACACGCCGACGCTATGGCACTGATCGATCGCGCTGCATTTCTTGTACGGGCCCTCGATACACTGGCCACTTTGGCAAACGTCGTTGGTGCTGCACGGATGTGGGCCTTGGCAGCTCGTGCCGTCCGGGACGGGGACATTGCCGACCATGCACGGATTGTTGGCATCATTGTTGGCATCACAGAATGGGGGACAGGCAAGAGGAGCATCAATGGATCCCGCCTCGGATCCCGCTTCCGATGACGACCCACCATCGAGCGGCGCTGTGCCCGGATTCGAGCTGCAGCTTGGGTCAACAAGAAGGCAAACCGTCGCCATGGCGACAGCGAAGCAGGGTGCAGAAAGTCGTGTAGGCATTGGTTATTGGTGTCTTGGCTTGAGAGGGAAAATGGTGGAAACTGTGCGCACTTCTAGGCTCGTTTGCTTGGAAGCCAGGGTGATAAGTTCGTAACAACCGTGTGACCGATACGTTACGGATGCTACCGACCTGGCGGCCGCTCGGTTTTCAGATTGGTCCGGCGGCTGGACGAAGGGCTATCATCCTTCCACGTGATGAAACCCCGCAGGCAAAAATTGGCGCTTGCCGCCGTGTTGCTTCTCACAGCCGTCGTCTATGCCCGTGGTCTTCACGGGGAGTTCCAGTTCGACGACCGGCACACGATTCAGTGGAACCAAAAAATCCGTGATATCGACGGCTTCCTCCACGCGCCTCCGATTCTGGAGATACTTCGTGGCGACCGCGTTCTTACAAATCTGACCTTTGCATTGAACTACCGAATGGGGGGGCTAGACCCATAGGCGTTAAGCGGCATATGCTTCGAGATTGCGCAGGAAGACGATAGCCCTGCGTTCACGCTTTCTATTGCTCCAACGCGAGAGATAGGCGAGGAACCGCTCAAGCCCCTGTTTGATGTTTGCGAGTTCAACAGGGAAAAGCGCCGCACAGACGGCCTGCCACATGAACGTCATCACACGCCAGGGCGCGGCGAACGTACGTCCGGCGCGTTCTTCCGCGTGTTGGGGCTGGTACGAACTGCCATGGGAGAATCGGACAAAGCCATCGCGGCGCTTGAACGAGCGGTCCACCTAGAGCCTAGTGAAGAGCAGGGCAGGCTCCTCCTTTCCCAAGCCTACCGTTCGCAAGGTCGCATGCACGATGCCTGCGACGCTATCCGCCCAGTCAGAAGGCCGTCCGTGGAGCTGCATGACCAAGTCCAAGCAGCATCTGCAGGCTGCCCGATGCCCCGAGATTAAGTACTCCGACGTGGCCTTCGAGGACTCATCGCAGCTGCGGATCTGTTGCAGTTCTGTCACCAATGTGAAGCAAATCCGTTTCCATTTCTGGCGCCAAGCCTGGCTATGTTCCCGCATCAGCTCAGGATTCCTGGGCGCCCATGGAGGCAAAATTGCCATGACCCACACCAAATCGATTCTAACTTTGACTGGAGCAGCATGCGTGTTTCTTGCAGCATCTTCCGTCGCCGCCCAGACCGCCACGGTAGCGTGCAGCGACACTTCCAAGCTGCCCAACCCCATTTTCATGGCCGGCAGCAGCGCGTTCGAGCCCATCTTGAGCCTCTTGGCCGTGCAGATAACCAAGAAACAGAACGTTTCGATTATCTATGCTCCGATTTCTTCGTGTAATGGTGTTTCGGCGATCTCGCCTCCCGCGGACAATCCCGTGCCGCAACCGATGACCGGAACCGCCGACTACTACACAGTCGATCCCACCGATAGCACCAAGTCGGTCGTCAATACATGCACCCTGTCGGGAAACACCATGGCTACCATCGGCGTTTCGGACGTGTTTTTTGAGTCCTGTCAGAACGTCACCAAACCCGCCAGTGTCGGCGAGTGGTTCGGTCCCGAACAGTCCATGCTCATTGTCGTGCCCGAGGCGAACGTCACCACGATGGCCATTTCGGCCGAGCAGACGGCGGCTATCTGGGGTTGTGGCGCGCAGAGCAACTCCCCCCCCTTCACGGACATCAACGGCATCCAACAGCGCAGCGCCACATCAGGCACGCAGATCCAAGTGGCGCGAAATATTGGGGTGGCCGAGAGCGCATTCAGGGGCAATGCCAACGGGTCGAGCAGCGGCATGCTCAATTCGCTGGTGAACTATCCGAATCCGCAAGCCACCATTGGTTTTATCGCGGCGGACTTCTACGCGACCCACCGCTCGTCGCTGAACTCGGTGGCATTTCGCGGCAAGGGACAAAAAATGGCCTACTACGCCGACTCCGACTCCATCTCGACCGACCTGCTCAATGTGCGCGAAGGCCGCTACATGATTCAAGGCCCCTTGCACTTCTTCGCCAGCGTTGACGGCACCGGCGCGGCCTCGGCCGTCGCCACCGCGGTTCTCGGTTGGCTGACCGGCGCAGTGGCCATCGATCCTGGCGATCCCGGTAGCTACGTTAGAACGGTGGCTACTAACGGTGACGTTCCCCAATGCGCCATGAAGGTCAAGATCAGCACCGAGGCCGGAGTGTTTTCTCGCTACACGCCGCCAGTTTCCTGCAATTGCGCTTTCATGAAGTCCAAGAGCTTGCCAATACCGGCTGGCACCTGTCCGGTGTGCAAGAGCGACACGGACTGCACCGGCGGCCTGCACTGCCAGACCGGTTATTGCGAGTAGCGAATCGGAGGATCTAGACCATGAATAGTCTCAAGCTTTCCACTCTGGTTTTCGCACTTGCTTTCGCCGCTTGGGTTGGTTGCGGCAGCAGCACTGGCGGCGGCACTGGTGGCTCTATCGGTGCAGGCGGCGCTGGCGGCGGCATGGGTGGCGCGGGTGGCGCTGGCGTGGTGGTGGACGGCGGCGGTGGCTCGGACGTCCCGATACAGCCCGATTCAAACAGTTCAGAGAGCGTCCCTGTCGACGTTATGCCGCTTGACGTTGGGCCTGGCGGGTGTCTGCAAGACCACGAGCACATCATTAACCCAGACCCAACTTGCCTTCCGTCCAGCGTTCTGCAGCAGGATCCTGGCCCAAATCCCACGCCCGGTTTTCCGGCCTGCTCGGCCATATAGGTCCGGCTCGGTCGAAACCAAAGACGCCGCCGGTATCGGACTGCTGGCGGCTGCCTAACAGGGCCTTCGCTTTCATTGAGAAGAGAGGCTGCCATGAAACTGTGGACTGCCTGTCTGGTCCTCTCGGCGACCTCGCTTCTTGCCTGCGAGCGAGACGGGGATTCGTACATCGTCGTCCACTCCGACGTGAACTGCGATGTTCCTCGCGTCTTTCAGTTGCGAATCACGGTCAAGAACAACGGCCTTGCGGATCGGAAGACAATCCCCGAGACGCCGGGCGCGGAGCTGGGTTTCCCAAGTTCCATCACGCTGATTACGTCTGGGCCTTACAGTGGCAGCATGGATGTGTTGGTCGAGGCGCTGGATGCGTCCGGTCAGATCGTGGGGCAAGGAATAGCGAACGTCATTCTCGCGCCCGGCGGCAGGACCGACGTGAATTTGCGGATCGTGGCTGGAGGCCCGTCGGGGACGGGCGTTGCCACCTCTCCGGGGCAGGCGCACGGTGCCGATGGCGGAACGGCCATCGACACCGGCGTGGCGACGACAGGGCCAGAGGTCCTAGCCGGCAGCGGGGTTGCTTTTGCTTCCGTTTCGGCCGGAACGCTCGGAACGTGCGCGATTCGCCAGGACACGAGCCTGTGGTGCTGGGGTAACAACACCTACGGGCAGCTTCGCTTTGCGGATCTCGGCGACCGTGTGACGCCGACGGAGGTATCCGGCACGAATTGGAAGACGGTCAGCTGCGCGCAGACGCACGCGTGCGGTATCCGGCAAGACGGGACGCTTTCCTGCTGGGGCAGCAATGGCGCCGGACAACTGGGCGGAGCGAGTAGCACGGCCGCCTTTCAAACGTTCGATTTTCCCGACGGCTCTTGGCAGAACGTCAGCGCGGGCAGCTACTACACCTGCGGCGTCAAGGCCGACGCGACTTTGTGGTGTTGGGGCGACAATACATTCGGCCAGTTGGGCACGGGAACCGGCCAGTCGAGTAGCGTTCCACTGCAGATCGTGGGAACTGGCTTTGTCCAAGCGAGCTCGCGATTTCTACACACGTGCGCGGTCAAACAAGATGGAACGTTGTGGTGCTGGGGGTTCAATGCATACCAGCAGGTCGGGGTGGACAATGTCGCGCCCGTGCTGCAACCGGGGCAGATCGCCGGAAGTGACTGGACCAAGGTTGCGACGGGGTTCTATCACTCGTGCGCGCTCAAGCAAGGCGGCAGCTTGTGGTGCTGGGGTGGCAATGGCGTCGGCCAACTCGGCAGCGCTGCGGTCGCGATGGGTGCGCAGGCCAAGACGAGCACCCCGGTCCAAGTGACTGGAACATGGGCGACCGTGGTCGGCGGCGAATCCTACACATGCGGCATCATGAGCGACCAAACCCTTTGGTGCTGGGGCGACAACACGCATGGCCAGCTTGGCATCGCTTCACAAACCGCGCAGGGCACGCCCGCGCAGGTGGCGCCGGGACGGGCGTTCGTCGACGTTTCCGCCGGACAGTCGCATACCTGCGCGGTATCCACCGATGGATCCCTTTGGTGCTGGGGCGACAACACGAACGGACAGCTCGGCATCGGCTCCAACCAAACAAGCAGGTTCCCGTCCAAGTCGTCCAGTAATGCGACGGATCGGCGGCGGCGAAGGTCATACCTTTTCAGCCCATGCCGCCAACTATCGGGACGGCCCCTCACCCTGTCCCCGGCTGGCGCCGGGGCGAGGGGACTTGACTATTGGCGCTCTCTGCCGGACTCATCCCAACCTTCTCCTCGCGGACCGAGGAGAAGCAGTCACAGGTTTCCCCTCAGGTATCTATTGACGCCTATGGACATGTCGCGCACCCAACGCGTCGCTTTACTCAATTGACTCCAATCATTCACAATTACGTGTCACTTATGTAACTATCCCCCAGACCGCTGCGCATATCGTGTGCGCCATGTTGGGGAGTCTCTCCCAGACAGCTGCACGCATCCTCCTCGTGGAGGACGATCCATCTCGCGATGGTTCGTTGTGCTTCGGTTTGGAGGCCGCCGGCCACCGCGTGGGCGTCGCTAGCACCGGCGCAGAGGCGCTGCGCCTATTCTCGGAGTTCGGACCCGATCTCGTCCTCCTCGACATCGTGCTGCCTGACATTTCTGGCCTTGATATCTGCCGCATGATCCGCGCAACGCCCTATCGCGCACAGCCCGCCATCATCGTCGTTACCGCCAAAGCTCAAGAAGTCGATCGCATCGCGGCTTTCGAGGCCGGAGCGGACGACTTCGTGGCCAAGCCGTTCAGTTTCGGCGAATTGATGTTGCGCATTCACGCCCGCCTGCAGGGCCGCTCCCAGGTCGAGGCCGCGCCCGCGCCCAAGGAGCCCGAGCCGGTGGAGGAAACCGACCAGCGTATCATTCTCGGTGCCTTGGAAATCGATCGGGCGAGCCACCGCGTTTTCCTCGCCAACTCCGAGGTCAGGTTGAGTGTGCAGGAGATGCGCTTGCTCAACTACCTCGCGGACGAGCCTGGTGTCATGCGCTCCCGCCGCGACCTTCTCACCGCGGTTTGGGGCTATCACCCCGAGGCCAGCAGCCGCACGCTCGACACGCACATCAAGCGGCTACGGGACAAGTTCGGTTCCTACGCCAGCATGATTCAGACCGTGCATGGTGTGGGCTATCGCCTCACCACGGCGATGCACAGAACACGCGTTGCGGATACGCCGAAACCCGCGCACCGGCGTCGATGACGATCCGAAGCTTCAATCGAGCACGCGATTAGGCGCGAACCCTCAACGTGACCGTCGCGCCCGTGACACGACTGACGCCGAGATAGGCGAAGACCGCGACGCCCAGCGCGCCAAGCGACAACAACCCGACCGGGGTCCACAACGCGTCTAGTCCGCGCAGGACCGAAGGCACTTCGGCCGTTCCGGGAAGCAGCCCAAACATTCCAAGAGCCAGCGGCAGGGAAATCAACGCCATCCACTGGTAGGCGCTCAAGCGCCCGCGGCCTCGGTGGTCGGCGCGCAGGAACTCGCTAACGAACCGCCACGCGTATCCAACCACGATCGGCCAAGCCCCTGCGTTGCGAAGGCTTCCGCTCAAGAACAGAGCCACACCCGCGAACCCGGCCGCCGAGAGAACGACCGCGCTGAGCGCTGGCACGGGAAGCAAGGGAACACTCTCGCAGCCGCCCGCGTACGAGGCCTTGCGCGTGCGCCCGACCACGATGGCGGGAATATGCCGAAACAAGCGTTGCAGCCAGGGCGCGCAGCTGTCCAGCCGTCGCCCGTAGCAACAACCGAAGCTGATGCAGGCTAGCCGGCCGATCCCTTCGCCAAAGACGTACGAAATGGAGAGCGCGCTGAGCGATGCCAACGCATAATGGACTCCGAAGAGGTGGTCTAGCAAGAGGGCGGCCCACGGCAGGGAGAGGATTCCGACGAACACCGCACCTCCCACGGTGAAGGTTCCCTTCCGGCGCTCCACCACGCGAGCCACAAGACCCGCCGCCGGCAGACAGACGGCCAGCGCCAGCCCAACGAGTAGCACCACGTAGAAGACCGGAACGCCAACGGAATGGGCGAGAATGAGGGCCAGCGCGGAACCCATGACCGCCGACACGGCCTGCAACACTCCGTACCAGGTCAGGTTCACGCCTTCCCACTGACCGTCAGGTCCACGCCGGCGCGGTAGCGTTGCCAGGATCTGCATGTGTTCGCGCGGCAGCACGCGCACCCCCCATGCAACGATTCCAATCTGCAGCATGCCGAGAACGACACAGAATTCCACGTTGGCGGTCATACGATTCGCTCCGCGATTGCGATTCGCTCCGCGATGGCCGACCGGACCCTCACATCGGTTTCGACCAAGGGAAGCGCGAACCCCGTGGAGAACCGGCTCTTCACATCCTTGCGCAATTGATTGCGAAGCAAGTCTTCCCGGAATCGAATCCGCCCTTCCTCGAACAGGAGAATGTCGGTGCTGCCACCCGGACGATAGCGGCTCTTGGGCGCGCCCCGCTCCAGGAACATCCCGCGCTCGATGGAACACGGACTCTCATAGCGGTTCTTGCTGTAGCACTGCACGATACCGCCAATCATCAGCGCGGCGACTTCGATCATGGCCACCATGCCCACCCGACTGCCCAGGGGCACGTCGGTATCGA
>Ga0224559_1000938_pt1 | contig 16933 bp, 7 predicted proteins | sample 714S33034metaG_FD_180676 | JGI IMG/M metagenome (GOLD analysis project Ga0224559, IMG submission 180676) | Peat soil microbial communities from Stordalen Mire, Sweden - 717 S3 30-34 | ecosystem: Environmental > Terrestrial > Soil > Wetlands > Peat | place: Sweden: Norrbotten County, Stordalen... | reverse complement strand
CCCCCACAACCAACGCAGCACTCGAAAGCGCGGCGGTCGCCACCAGCACCACCTGCGGCTTCCGCCCTGCGTGCCTGACCACGGAGACCAGCCCGGATTTCTCCAACGCGGCCAGCCCCCGCGATGCGGCAAACCGCGAGATTCCGACCTTGGCCATACCGGTCATGGAGATCGACACCTCGTTGGACTTGGCCAGCTCTACGTCATGCCAGATCTGAATTGCGACCTGCATGGCCTTTCCAGGCAACGGCATGGCACGCGCCAACCACGCCCACAGGATAGGGCCTCTCAGGAACCTTCCGGGCGCGCGCGGCCTTGAACGCGAGACTCGCGCGGGCATCGACGCAGGTGCATGGGCGACCGCAGATGCGGCGATCCCCGTGGCGGCCGTGTGGGATTGGAGCAGAGGATCCGGTTGCTGCCGAGTAGTCATTTCTCCACGTCCTCCGGCATCTCGATACCCTGGGTGCCAAGGAAACCTTCGATGTGCGTGGTCAGCTTCCGCTTAAGGTCGTGAACCGTAGAGCGTGGAACCCCCGTCGCCTTGGAGATCGCGCGCACCGATGCATTCGAGGCGAGCATCTCGAAGACCTCCTTCCGCTTTGCCCGAGCTTCCGCGCGACGCTTTCGGCGGCGACCAGCATTGACGATCACACCATGTTCCTGAGCAGCCGTCAGACGGCCAGCGGTAGTAACTGGCCGACTGCCGGTCCATGTTCGCCACGGATTTATTCGGGAATTGTCCCGAATGCGCTTGTCATCCCATCGAATGATCGGCTTTCTGTCCGAAGAAACCTCGGCGTTCAATTCGAGCCCCATGCGCACTGCCGAGACAGCAGACAGCAGTTGCCGTCTCGGTAATGGCTCCTCCAACAGCTTTCCCACTCTGAGAGACGCCAGCACAACCTCCGCCAGGGTCTTCTTGTCTACGGGCAGGCCGTGTCGCGCGACCTTCACGACCGCCCAACGGTCGTCGACGGCGAATGGCTCCGCGAGCGATGGGGGAAGACGGATGTGATCGGCGCGCTGGAACAAAAAATACATCCTGGTGCGAGCCGCAAAGAGGGCGTCCGCCTCAAGCTCCACTGTCAGATCGCTTTCGACACTTCGCAGTTCGTCGAGAGCCTTGCACTCCATCGAGATTGACCGGTCGATGATCACACTGTCGGTCGACACCAGGTAGGCTCCCTTCGCAACAAACTCAGCCATGAGGGCTCGGGCCTTCCCAAGGATTAGAGTCGCCTGTTCGGGCATGAATAGCGCCCCAACCTTCGGCACCCCGCGCAGGGAATCGCGCAAGTTGACCGCTGATGCGAGAATCTTTCCCGCACCGGCGAAACCGTACTTGGCGGCTTCCCGCTCAAAAGTCAGCAAAAAGTTCGGTTGCTCCCGCTCGGCGAGCTTGCCGATGAGCGAATTCAATAGGAGCTTTGCAATTTCGTATTTCGGCTGCCCCTTCTTGTGGTTCGCCTTTTCCGCCATCAAAGCCCGCATGTACTTCGCTATGTCATGGTTGCGCTCGGACTCGCCAGGCGCGAAAGCGAACACACGCGAATCGACAAGCTCGGCACCGAACATCAAGGCCGCACGCATTTCCGCCACGGTACAGAAACTCATCCCTTGCAGCGGGTACAGCATACGTCCGCGCTTCGGTTGGATAACCGGCAGGCAAGGGAACTTCGTGTCGCTCGGGAATGCAAAGCGTACTACACCAAACCCTTCAGCTCCTGCGAGATTGCGTTCGGAGAGCCTGCCTTTCATGACACGAAATTGCGTCCCGGCGTGTGGAAGAGGTTGTAGGATTGTAGCGCTCGGATAGAGGCTTCGAACATCTCGCTCAACCAGGTCCCGTTCCAGAAACCCGAAGATGTGAGATTCGGCCCTTCCCCCGGCGTAGGCACTTGCTGCCATTGTTCGACGTTCGGGCGGACCGCCATAAACGGTGATCTGCCGGACCTGCTCTCTCCACTCACCATCAACACCGCGCACGTGATGGATCAGATTCTTCACACGTGTCGGAACAGGCGACTTCCTGAAGAAGTGGCGCAGAAAAATCTCACAACCAGTTCCCGGAAGGCTCCTTCGCCGTAAGGCGTCGATCTGGTAGCGCGACCACATATAGTCCCGAAACTGTCGGTACATATCCAGTACAATCTCGGCGTCTCGACGGGCGTAGCTGTCGAATAGGTTGGGGTTCTCCTTCTTGAGCCGAGCCAAGTCGTCCCTAGGTCCCACATCAATCTTTGGCAGACCAACTGCATCGCCCAGAACGGCGAGCCCGACTGGAAAGAATGCGAAGGTGTCCAACAACCGAATGCTGTAGACAACGTCATCGCGAGCCATCGGTGGGAAGACCGCATGGTTCCCCTTCTGACCAATCGGCTGGATGCAGAGATCCCGGAAGTGGTCCCGAATCATCCCGATCTCGGCACCCGCAAAATGGGCCAAGAGAACGATTGTGCAGCGTGGTGATTTTCGTTTCCTCGACGTCGAGGTCGGAAGCACGATCCCCTCATCACGCGCGAAACGAAGAACGAGGTCGAGCAGCGAATCGGTCGTCAGGCGTGGCCCAGGTGGATCGTAGCAGCGAGAGCGACGTGTCTCGCCGACGTAACCGGCGAGCTGCACCGACAGCAAGGGCCTGTTAGGCAGCTTCGCGTCCCACTCCGTGTCTAACCCGAGAAACACCACGTTCTCGGCCAGCGAAGTCTCGGACGTTCTCGCAGTAGGCACTGGAGCCTCCAGCAGGATGGCTTCCATTTCTGGAGCGTCGAGACGGATCACAGCTCAACTCCGCGAGCGCGGAATCGCGTCGCATCATGTGGCAGTGGTCGGCGCATGGCGCCGCTTGGATACAAGCGACGCACATCTCGCTCAACCAGATCCCCTGCACACCAGCGATCAAATGCAGCGCCATTAGTAGATGGAAACGGATCTTGATTGCATCCGAACCGATTCCAAAATCCTTCGATCTTTGTCGTATTCTTGCGCTGATCCCGCTGTCCGGAACTGCCTCTGGGGGTCGCCCCCACAGTAGCTCGTCCGGACACGAACCTGTCGACACACCGAATCCCCTCAGCATTCGGAAATTCTAGTTTGGGTAACGCTCTCGTCGTTCTTGTTCTCGGCGTCATTTGTGCCTACTGTTGTTGGGAGTGTGCAACAGAGCACCTGTGCCTCCAAGCACCACCTCCAACTGTGTAACGTCACGGGGATGGTTCGATAGATTTCGGCTGGACAGCGGTTCACAGTAGTCAACAGAAAAGGCATTGGACAGCCATCTATGTAGCTACACGGCGATAGTTACACAGAATCATTCCGCAAGGTTGAACAGCGAGTGCTCAGGTCACGCCGGTCGAGTCTGTTGCCGAACGACAACCTGCGCCCGTCACGTTTGTTGGGGCATCACCGCTGCAAGTTGCGCATGTTTTAGGCGTTGCAGAGGTCCTAGCCCCTGTGGCTGCTCCGCTTACCGCCTGTCGCTGCCGGGCTTTCGGTCTCCAGCACCTTGGCCACCGCGCATTTGCGGCACGTTCAGTCTTTGCGGAAATCAGCTAGAAATCCGCAATCGCAACCAGAGGACCTATCGATTCTTCACGCATATGACGGCGTAGACATCGCTACTTGTTTGTGCCATCTACTCTTCTGCGGTCGACCCGTCCGGCTTGGGTCTCAGTCTTGCTCCTGTTGGAGCCAAATCTTCCGTGTGCGGATCGCTCTTGCTCGCGCCTTTCGGAACCTGTTCCTTGGGTTGTCGCCCTCACTGCGCTCTTGATCCAATTGTGAGCTTCGTTATGGGTTAGCCCAATGGCTTTCAACCCATCCACGACCATCAGTGCAGAGTCGATCCCCTTGTTCCGCTCATCGAGTAGCCTTGCTCTTCGCTGCCAGGCAGCAGCGACCTTGTTCGCACATTTTTTAACGTCATCTTCGGTCGCCTGTGCGAGATCGGGAAACTGCATTTGGACCGCAAGAACAAACAGTTTGGCCGCACGGACCAGGTCTTTCTCTGCAATTGGTGCAGCTGGAGCTGTTGTCATTTGGGCCTGTTGCTCAATAGGCGTCCGCCACAGGTAATCAGTGAATCTATGAAGATAGGCAACATTCAGATGCCGATCCAGTCCTGCTATTGATGGCAGATCCTCAATGGCTGCCCGGTCTCGAAGGATCATTTCCTTCAGTTCGTTGGGATCAATCGGCGCTACCATACCGTCTAGAGCTTCACGCATATGGTCCACTCGATGTGCTACACATAACTTTGCGAGTGTCGCCATCGTTCGACATGCGCGTTTGTCACGCGTACGCAGCATGATCCAAACAGAATTGAGCACGTGGCTGGCACCAATCAGGAGCCTGTCCTTCGACTCTATTGCTCGCTTCCAGAGCACGGCGTTGGCATCGCCGACAATCGTGGCGTCCGTGACCTCATTGCTCGCAGGTTCGGTGCTAGGCACCTCTCGGCCGTCGAGTTTGTCTTGGGTCAGCTGTGTGGGTTTCTTCCTTCGTTTCAGGCGCTTACCCGGAACTGAGTGAGCGTGCGCATCCCCGCCGACAGTTTTTGCGCTTCTCATGCTTTCCTCACTCCTCCTCGAACCCGTGCGTGGTGAACTTCAAGGTGCGGCCGTTTTCGGTCACAATGCGGACGACGTTGTCGGGAACGCCGTTGGGGACCTCGGCCTCGATCTCCAGGGTGACTTTCACGTTCGAGCCGACCAGGGCGGACAGGTGGGCGATGACGGACTCGGCGATGACTCCGGCGGCGCTGGTCATGCGGGCGGGATCGAGGGCGACGCTGCCGTGAAAGCGCTTCGGCTTGCGAGCTGGCTGCGGTGGCGGGATGGGCGGCTCACCATCGCTGGAGGGGGACCCAGTGGTGTCTGTCCGGGTGGGTTCCTTGCCGGCCACGACCACCGGCGGAGGTGTCTTCTCGGCCTCTACCTGTCGAAGCGCGGCCTCGGCCTTCACGACCACGCCGGGGGCGTCGGCGTCTGCCAGTCTGCGGGTTCGGCCGCACAGCAGACCACGGAAGCGGTTGGCTTTGTCGTCATAGCTGTCGGCGGAGGCGAACGAGTCCTGCCGCCAAGTTGTCAATCCGAGGCCATCCATCACGGAGGCCAGGAGAACATCGGGGTTCTTCAAGCGCGGCAGGTAGAGATACCGGGCGAAGTCCTCGACCAAGACCTTGATGGGTACATGATCGCCTCGCCACAGGGGCACGCGGTCAAGCTCCATTCGCAGGAGCGACGGGGCAAAGCCCGTGAGCAGGGATTCGTCGCCCCTGAGCTTCTTGCTCGCACGCACGGCAAGGGGATCTTGCCCCGACAGGCGAATCGCCTGCCATTCGAGCGCCGCCTTCGGATCTTTCTGCGTTGGCACCAGCAGCCACTGGTACGCCTCTGGCAAGCGCGCGGTCACCGTGGTGTCGGCAGAATGCTTCTGGCCCTCGGCCTGCTTCATCTGATGCGGGTCGAGGTTGAGGGTCGTTTCCTCGGCCACAATGGAATCCCAGGCAAGGTAGCGACGAACGGCCTCGTCCAGGTCCTGTAGGCGGGTCTGGTCCACCGCCAAGAAGACCAAGGTGTTGCGGTACAGCCGGGGCGAGTTGCCGCGCAGCTCGAAGATCGCCTTCGCCGCCACCTCGGCGGGGCTGCCTGGTTCTTTGCTGTAGGGATGATCGACTCCCAGGACCACCAGCCGGGCATCCATATCATCGGGCACGTCCTGCCCGGATTGCGGCAGGGCATGCACACGGCAGAAATCGCCCGTCTTGTGCAGGTCTGCCCGCACTCGCTTGCCGATCTCCATGGCCACGGCATCGGTATTCCGCTTCATTTGCTCAGCGCGGTCCTCGGCCAGCTTGGTCACCGTGGGCTGGGTCGAGTACCAGAAGCGCGGGCCATCCTGGTACAGGTACGTGGCGGCGGCGGTGAGCCTTCTCAGGGCGTCGCCGAAGACGGCCAAGGGCTCGCCCGGCACCGCGCAACCGAGGCGGATTCGCCGGTCCTCGATGCCCCGGTGGGCGGCGGTCGCGATGGGCGCGGAGCCAAGATAGATGGTGCGGGCCACTCGGCGGCAAGCGGAGTATTTGCCCAGGTTGGGCACTTCGCCGTCCAGACGCAGCGGCAGCGCGCTCGGCCCGTCTACGTCTTTCTCGATGACGGGAACCCAGTTGTCGGACAGGTACCGCGACAGCTCCGCCTGCACGTTCGGGTCGTCGATGGACACGTTGCCCGGCATGATCAGCGGGTTCTTGTCGCCCTTCTCCCACAGGCTGTGGATGACCACCGCCATCAGGCGCAGCACCCCGCGCGTGCGCTGGAACTTCACCAAGGTGGACCAATCGGTGTAGAGCCGGTCGAAAATCTCCGGGTGGATCGGGTACGCGGCCTTCAGGCGCTGTTCGTAGTCGGCGTCGCGGCACTCGGGCGGGAACTCCTGGTGCTGGGTGCGGTACTGGTCGAAGAACGCCCGCGCCACGGTGTCGCGCGCCACGAACTGTTCCTTCTCGACCAAGGGCTCGAACAGGCGACGGCGGACGATTTCAAAGCCTTCCTCCGCGCTGGCCGGACGCCAGGACGCCTCCACTCGCCCCACAGCATTGCGTAGCCTATCGAGAGCCGCCCGTCCACGCTCGCCGCCAACCTCGACATCATCGGCGCGCGTGTGCGGCGAGCCGCCTGTGTCGGAGGCCGGAAGGCTGACCACCACCAGGCACTTCTTCGCCGCCTTGGCCGACTCGGTCAGCGCCTGGGCGAAGGTGAAGTGCGTCTCGAAGCTGCCGCCCGGCAAGTCGGCGGCGTCGTGAAGCTGGCGCGCATAGGCCACCCACTCATCGATCAGGATCAAACATGGCCCGTGCTCGTCCATCAGCTCGCGCAGGGCATCGCCAGGGCTGGTGGCCTTCTGGTCGTCGGCCTGGATGCGCTTGAACGCCTTCTTGCCGCCAAGCTGCCAGGCCAGCTCGCCCCACAAGGTGCGCACCATCGTGCCGTCGGGCTTGATCACCGGGTTGCCGGGCGAGATCTTGTTGCCCACCAGGACCACGCGCTTGACGGCGGGCAACTTCGACACCTCGGCGTCCTTCAATACTGAATCGACGCCAAGTAGTTCTGCGGCCGATGTGCCAGAGAACATGTGGTACAGCGCCAGCATCGAGTGCGTCTTGCCGCCGCCAAAGTTGGTCTGAAGCTGGACCACCGGATCGCCACCGACGCCCGCCATACGCCTGGCTGCCGCGGTAAGCAGGTGCTTGAGCCCTTCAGTCAGGTAGGTGCGGCGGAAAAACTCGGCGGGTTTCAGGTACTCATCCGAGCCCAGGCCCGCGTGGACTTGGTGGAGATCTGCCGCGAACTCGGCCTGCTGGTATCGGCCGCTGGCCACGTCCTTGTGCGGGTTGACGACCTCCCGCCAAGGCTTGAGGCTGCCGGTGACCGGGCTCTCGATAGCCGTGCCAGCGACCTTGCGCTTCTCGCCGCGCATCTGCTCGTCGAAGATAAGGCGGCGAAGCTCCATCTTCATCTTGCCGATTTCATCGGCCTCGGGCGCGGACACGGCCGTCAGCAGCCGCGCCATCGAGTCGAGCGCACGATCCGCGTCGTCGCTGGAGAAGGCTTCTTGATGCGCCCACTTGTTGCGGTGGTCGCGGATCTCGCTGACCAGGCTGCGCTCGGCATGGCCAAGGGTGTTCCGGAAGACCTCATTCCAGGCGTCCCACATCAGCTTGAGCAGCCCGGCGGCATCCCACTCGGCGATAGGTTTCTTCGCCAGCAGCCGATCTTCGCCCATCAGCAGCGCCGCCTGGCTCGCCGCCTTGTCCTTGTAGACCGTCTTCATCTCGCGCTCGACAAAGGGGGCAAGCCCGGTCTTCAGAATTTCCAGCGCTTTGCCAACACGTTGTGGGACGGTCATGGCCATGGGCTATTTCTCCTCGAACATCGTGGTCTGGCCCTTGACGGGCTTGCTGCCTTCGCGGGCCAGGCGAGTGATCTCGGGCCAGCTCTGCACCAGGGCGTTGTAGGCCAGCGCTTCGGGCGCGCGCTTCTTGCGCTCGCACAGAGTGTAGAGTCGATAGGCTAGCTCGCGCACGACCTCGGCTTTGCTGCCCATCTTGGCCGCCAGAACCGACGCCGCGCTTTCGCCGCCAGCTTCGAGGACGCGGATCAGGTGGTGAACCATTTCCCAAACGGTAAGGCGCTTGTCGGTGGTCGGGTCCCAGTCTTTGGGCAAGTCGCTGGGCTTGAGCAGGCACACCTTGCCGCCCTTTGAAGCAAGCAAGCCCGCTTCGACCAAACCAGAGACACTTGTGTTCTTGGCCTTGGACAGCGTCTCGGCCACTCCATACTCCGCGCTTGCGAAGCCGTATTGCTCGAACCAGGCCAATGCCCAGCGAGTGTCGGCGTCGAAGTCGCCCTCTTGTTCAGCCAGCACCTCGTCGAGGGTTTGGTTGATAAGCGCTAAGGCATCGCGAACCGAGAGTGGCTTACCCTCGGCATCGAGCACTGTGGCATACCGGGTATACACAGCCATGCCAGGACCGATAGCGGCCTGGGCGAGATCTACCGGAGCGATGTTGCTGCGCTGGAGATGTGCGAGCGCTAAGGGGAGATCGCTCTTGAGTGCTGTGATGAAATCTCTACGAGTCGCGCTCACGGCATCATTCGACCGTGGTCGACAGACGAGCACAACGCTGGTGGCAAGTGCATTCGAGTCGAGACTGCGACTACGCGCGCCCCGCTCAGTTCGTACCGGCCATGTGCCGGTGAGGGCAAAACCCGCCTTTACCACGGCTTCGAGAAAGGTCTCCCATCCCGTACTGGTGGTGTTGCCCTCCGCACCGTCTCCTTCGGACTGCTTGAAGGCGTAATAGATGGTCACCGGGAAGCACGGGTGTGACTGCTCGGCAAGCCGGTGGATTGCTTTGGTCATACCTTCCAGGAAAAAGGCTTCAGCCCGGTCCCGGCTGCCGTGCCGAGCGGGCGTTGCCACCAACTCTTCCGCTTTGGGCACCGCAAGGGTGGCAAAGAGATCAGGAAAGACATGTTGTAGTGATCGTCGTAGCCAGACGTAGAAGAAGTCGGACAGATCCGCGTAGCCGATGTTGTCGTAGTAAGGCGGATCGGTGGACGTCACTCGGCCGATGCCGAATAATTGCTCTTGAGCCGCTCCGATTACACTTTGGCCACAAACAAGCGAATCGAAACGACTCAAAGCGCGCGCGATTCCTTCCAGGGATACAGCTAGATCACCGGCAGCCCCAGCGAACGGATTGATCTCAGCATAATCCCAGACCATGGGAACTGACTGTTTTGTGAAAACATGAGCCGCCTGGTCCCGCGAATTGCTCCAGGACACCAAAGTCGCGTTGTAATCGGCCATCTTGTCGATTCCCAAGCCAAGGTACACAGCGACAGCGTCAGCATACGCTACCGCGCCAGTTCCACCGGCCGCAACAGACCTGTCGTCGCCGGGCAATGTCGCAGCCAGGGCATCTGCTCTCACGCGATCCTGCGCAACCCGCACAAGAGCTGACAAGCTAGAGAGTGTGACAAGCTGACGAGCAGTGAATAGGTCACCCCAACTGGTCATCCCGTAGTTGCCGACTCGAAAACCAAGCGCCCCTTGAAGAAACTCAACCTCTGGTTTCCAGTTCGGTTTTGCCTTCAACGCCACAGTTTCCATTGACTCAGTCGGAGACAGATATAGTCGTCCGGTTGGCCCTTCGGCGACGATAGCCATCATTCTCGCACCCAGACGGTTGGCCTGACCCTCAGCCTTGATATAGTCGCCGGAGATGGGTGCTCCCGAGAGCACGCAACGGAAGTTCGCGCCGGTCAGTTTTGTGCCCGCCCCGTCCGAATCATTCGATTTCCCCATCTTCACAACGAATCGGTATGATCCATCCTCGATCACTGGCTGGATATATGCTTCCTTGCCCGCCTTCGTGGACAGCAAGAAGGTAGACGCCAATGGTACGTCCACCTTGGCGTAGGCCGGGTTGGGGCTCTTCACGGTGCGTGCCCATAGCCAGGCAATAACAGTTAGCTCCCGGCCGACCAGCTGCTTTAGGTCCGGCCTCTCCTTCGCCATTTTTGCAGTGATCTCTATCTTCGGATACAGGTGCCCGATGTTCTTCTCGGCCTCGTCGCGCATCCACTTCCCGTAGTAACGCACGTCCTCCGCCAAGCCCTGTGCCCCGCGCCAGGTATTCGCGGCCTTCTCCTCTTTGGACTTCTCATGCCACGTTGGATTCACCGGCGGGCGAGCCGCAAACCTGGGCGGGATCTCGATCATGGCCTTATTGATCAGCACCGCAACCGGGTTCAGGTCGCTTGCGAAGGCTTCCAGACCGAGACGCTGCGCCTCAAAGGGGAGCGCACCTCCGCCCGCAAAGGGATCGTGAAAGCCGGGGAGCTTATGTCGGTTGAACAGATCCTTAGCACGAGGGTGATCGACGTTCTCTGCACAGGCTGCACGCCAGCTCTGCCAGATCTCCGCGCGCGCCCGCTCCAGTACATCCTCATTGGTGGTGTTCTCCCATAGCACCAGGTCCTCGATGATGCGGAACAGTCGCAGCCTCTCCTTCTCCTGTTTCTTCTCGGTTGGGAATAGATCCGGATGCGCCGAGGGGTCGTCCACCATCTGCGCGAAGATCACAGCCCGCGCTGCCGCCAGCGGACGCCGGGCCCACCACAGGTGCAGCGCCGACGGATGTCCATGCCGAATCGACTTTTCCTTCGCGCTCGCTTTATTTATCGCCACGAGTGGCAGCGCCACCTCGATAAGCTTCTTCGTTTGCTTCATTCGGTCTCCGTCTCGGACAGGGCATAGAACTCGTGCAACTTGGCCTGGAGCAATTTCTTGTCCGGCAGTCGGGTCTGGTACTCGGCGACCAGCGCGGGTGACAACGAGCGGCTGAGAGCGTATTCCACCACCTCGGCATCCTTGCTGGCGCAGAGAAGGACACCGATGGCGGGTCGTTCGTGCGACTTGCGCACGTCACGGTCGAGGGCTTCGAGGTAGAAATCGAGCTTGCCGATGTGCTCGGGCTGGAACTCGCCGATCTTTAACTCGATGGCAACCAGACAGTTAAGGCCGCGATGGAAGAAGAGCAGGTCGAGCGCGAAGTCCCGGCCGCCGACCTGGAGCGGCACCTTGCTGCCGACGAAGCAGAAGTCGCGGCCCAGCTCGATCAGGAAGTGTTGCAGATTCGCAAGCAGGCTGGCGTGGAGATCGTTCTCGCGGTGGCCTTCGGGGATGTCCAGGAATTCCAGCAGGTAGGCGTCGCGGAAGACCTTCTCGGCCTCGGGGTGCAGTTCTCTCAACGCTGTTGAGACTTTTGGTGGGTTCAGGACGGCGCGCTCGAACAGCCCACCGCGTCCTCCGACCCAGCCTTCGCGAATATTCGCGTCTATACACTCATGTGCGCGACACTTGCGCGTCTTTAGAGCGGCCTTGGAAGTGCTTGGCAGCCAAGCACTTTGGTGCGCTAAAAACGTCATCTATGCACCTTCGCCGTCGCTTGCGTTTTTAGCGGCCAACCAGCGTGCCCATCGACGCGACCCTTCCATGCGGACGCGGCCTTCCGTGCGCAGCTCGTCCAGCAGGAGTTGGACTTTGCGTTGGCTGAGCTGCGGCAGAACCTGGTGGAGCACGGACAGCTGGCTACCGCTGCCACTCTCCCGCAAGTGCCGCAGGAGGAGTTCCTTGTTGGTCTCGTGGTCAAGGCCCTTGCGCCGGGTATAGGCCCCCTGTTTGCCGATCATCGAGTAGAAGCGGCGTGACAGGAGATAGTGAGTGCCCTTGCCCCGGCCGATGGTCTCGACCACGCCAAGATCCAGTAGGCGACGAAGCCGCGCGTGGAGATTGATTGGGACGCTCTGTTCGCGATGGACCAGATCGAGGACGATGAAATCGTGCGTGCCGAAAGAAGCCAGGTTCTCGTGGCCGATCTTTTCCAGGAAGCGAAGGAAGCTCGGATCTTGCACTTCGCCGTGCAAGGTCAGGGACACCTGGTGAGCGTCCGTTCCCATGAAGTCCGGCAAGGGTTTGCTCTGGCGCACGCACTCCTCGAACATTCGGTCAGCCCCCTGCCCGGCGCGCTCGACCAATCCGCAACGAGCGAGGTTGTCTGCCACGCGCCGATTGCGCGGATTCTGACGATCCAGGATGTTCTCCGGCGAGACGCCCGGCGGAAAGCCGCCTGGGCTAACGATCTCGATTCGGCGAGCGTACTGGCGGATGAAGACCGATCCGCCATGACGGTACTGCCGGTGTGCAATCGCATTGAGGACCGCTTCGCGTACCGCCGCTTCGCTGAAGGTCGGCACGTCGTATACAAAAAGGCCGTCTTGATAGTGCTGCTGGTCGTTGCGCCGCCCGACCAGCTCCCACAGCTGGTCGTAGAAAAGCAGAAATCCCTCGCGAAATTCTTCGCGGTGGCTGGCGGGGCCGACGACCTCGCTGGAGCGATACTCGAAGATCACCTCGGCTGAGGCCAGGTAGCGCCCAAGTGCCACGCGAGTTCCAAGCAGGACCAAGGCCGCGTAGGTAACGCCTCCGTCGATCACCAGCTCGGCGTCATGTAGAAGCTGCTCGGGCGAAATGCGCAGCAGGGATTCGTTGCGCGACTTTCGGTGCCAGCGAGCGCGAAACTGCTCGATGGCACGGGAATCCAGATCAGCGGTGGTGGCGGATGGGCAGATTTCGGCAGAAAAGTCGGGGCCAGCCTCCTCGAAGATTCCGCGAAGCATGTCCGGCGTCATGGGGACCAGATCTTCTCCGGCACGCATCCAGTACGCGCCCTCCACGGGAATCGGGACGCCGATGGGACGCGCAGGCGCTGTGAAAACGACCACTCTTCCACCTGGATGCTCGACGGATTCCGCTTCGATTCTGAGGCGCAGCTTCTCGACCAGGCCAGCCTTGGTTCGTTCGAGGCTGGCAAAAGCCTGGCTACCTACGACTTTGCGCGGACGATGATCGGTTACCCCAAGCACGATGGAGCCGCCGCCCTCGTTGGCGAGAGCGGCACAATACTTGACCAGACTGTCGAAGTGAAAGTTGTGCGTTGCTGCCTTGAATTCCAGGTGCTCGTCTTCTTTGGCATCGAGCCAAGCGTCGATCTGTGCGACAGAGACTGTCACTTCGGGGCCTCCGCACGCGCCAGCAGCTCGCCGAAATTGTAGTTCACGCTGGTTACGCCGAAGTCGGGCTCGCGCTGGAATGGGCAGCGCACGTAGTGAACGCGGTGGGTGTTGTCGTCGTGGAATTCGACAATGGCCAGGATGAAGTCGTCGGGCTTGTTGAGCGAGTAAAGGATTTCGTTCTTGGTTACCGTGATCGTTTCCGCGCCCGCGACCCGGCCTTTGACCTCGATGAAGCGAAGGCTGCCGTTGCCAGGAACACGGCTTTCAATGTCGTAGCCTAGCTTGTCGAACTCGCGGTCAGTAGGCTCGAAACCGAGGCGACGCTCGACCTCCATCACCGCTGCGCGTGCGCGAGCGGCAGATGCCTGGGTGTCTGCCGTGCGGGCTGGTGTCGGCAGCGGCTTGTTCGACATCTGCGCCAGCAGGCCCACGGGGACGATCAGCAGTCCGCCCAGCGCGACCGGCGGCAGGGGCGAGATCTGGCGCTCTTGTTGCAAATCCGCCATGCGTTTCTCCAGGCGGGCCTGGAGTCCATCCGCGCGCTTGCGAGCTTCGCCCGAGTTGAGCTTCGAGTTGCGCTTCCCCGCTTGCTCCTGAGATTTCAGCTCCTCGGCGCGGTGATCCCAATAGACGATTTCCTTGGTCAGCCGCTCCTTCACCGCCGCCTCGGTCTTGGCGATGAGTTCGAGCTTGCGCTTGAGGATCTCTTGCAGGTGCTCGGGGACCACGTGCTCGACCGCGTAGCCCTGGGTCTTCTGCTCCAGGTCGCCGCCGATCCAGGCGCATTCGGGGCGAGCCAGGATTGCTTCGACTCCGGGCTCGTCGGCGGCCAGGGGGCGGTAGTCGAGGTAGGGAGCGTAGTGGATGTGCCGGGCGTCGCCTGACGAGGTGAGTTCCACGTAGAGCATGCGCTTGGAAACGACCCTGCGTTCACCGGTGCGCGTGAGTCCGGCGTCCTGGATGGCGTGCTCTAGGTAGAACAGCACGCGCGGCTGGACGCCGGGATCGCGTTCATCCACCAGGATGGTGCCCCGGCGCAGGAGATCGCGGTGGCGTTCGAGGGTCAGGTCGATGGCGGCATCAAGCAAGGGATGGCCAGGGCAAACGAACGCGGCGAGGGTCTGGCCTTGCGGAGCGACCAGATCCTTCTCAAAGGCGATGCGCTCGTAGCGCGGCAGAATTCGCTCGCCGTGCCCCAGGGCGTGATCACGGGTGCGCACGGGCGCAGGAACGTGCGTGATCTCATAGCGGCGCGACTCGCGCTGCTTGGCCGTCCCGCCCAGGCGCTGGAACGCTTCCAGGAAAAACGACTCGATGTAGTGCGGTTGCAGCCGCCGGGCTTCGGCGCGCTCCATGTCCTCGCGGATGCGGTGAATGCGGCCAGCGTCCATGGCATCGTGAACCAGGGCGTGGTCGTCGAGTAGCGACTCGATGGCTTTGCGGTCGAAGACGCTGGCTACCGCTCGCGTAAGGTGCTCTCGAATCTCCTTCTGCTCTCCGAAGCGGATCGCCTCAATCAGAAGATCACGTAGCGGTTTGCCCTCGAACTGGAGCTTGCCCAGCACGTCGAAGACCTGGCCGCCGAGGGACTGTCTAGCCTGTTCGAGCTTTTCCAGCAGCACGCGGTACACATCTCCCTCTCGGGTTTCCTCGGCTACCAGGTTCCAAAGGTGGCAGGGTTCTTTCTGTCCGATGCGGTGGATGCGGCCGAAGCGCTGCTCGATGCGGTTCGGGTTCCAGGGCAAGTCGTAGTTGACCATCAGGTGGGCGCGCTGGAGGTTGACGCCTTCGCCAGCCGCATCGGTGGCGAGGAGGACCTGCACAACAGGATCGTGCTTGAATGCTTCCTGCGCCTTCGCGCGTTCCTCGCGTCCCATGCTGCCGTGAATAGCGACGACGGCATCCACGCGGCCGAGAAGGGTAGTGATGCGACCTTGCAAGTAATTCAGGGTGTCGCGGTGCTCGGTGAAGATGATGAGCTTCTGATGGACCGAGGGCACCGGGCGCGGAACGTCGCCCGCACCGTAGGGCACTTCGGGCTCGCCAGCGCGACCAGCGGTCGCCGTCTTGGTGAAAATCTCGGAGAGCAGGCCAGACAACTCTCGCCACTTCTTGTCCTCGCCGCTGCGACGAACGGCGGAGGCCATCGACTCAAGGCGTTTGAGCGTATCAATCTCGGCCTTCAGTTCGGTGATGGTGCGAGAGGCAGTGGCTTGGTCGAGAATCTCCGCCTCGGCGACCTCTACCTCGTTCTCGGGCGCGTCCTCCAGATCCTCGACATCCTCGTCATCAAGGTCAGGCTCTGCCGTGGGGATGGTCTGAGCGAGCTTTCCGCTGCGCTGGAGAAGCTCCATCTCGTGCAGTCGAGATTCGAGGCGTTCGCGGCGACGGCGCAAGGATTCGCTGATGGCTGCGGGCGAGGAAGCCAGGCGGCGTTGCAGGATCGTCAAGGCGAAGCCGACCGTGCCAGCGCGTTTGTCGTTCTGAAGCTTCTCGGCGCGGTTGAACTCTTCACGCACGTACTCGGTGACGGCCTTGTAGAGAGCCGCTTCGGCGTCGGAGAGCTTGTACGGGACGGTGTAGGCGATTCGCTTGGGAAAGATCGGAGTGGCGTCGAACTTGAGCAGGCTTTCCTTGGTCATCCTGCGCATGAGATCCGAAACGTCCGGCGACTTGGAACCATCGCGAGACCGGCCCTCGAAGCGGTCGCCGTCGAGCAGCGCCATGAAGAGCTGGAAGTCCTCTTCTTTGCCGTTGTGGGGGGTCGCGCTCATCAGCAAGAAGTGCCGCGTGACCGTCGAGAGCAACTGCCCGAGGAGGTAGCGCTTGGTGTACTTGACCTCGCCGCCGAACATGCTGGCGGACATTTTGTGGGCCTCGTCGCAGACCACGAGATCCCAACGGCAGTCGGGCGCACTGAGCTTCGCCTGCACGTCTGGGTTGCGAGAGAGCTTGTCGAGCCGGGCGATGGCTAGGTTCGTCTCCAGGAACCAGTTGCCCGAGCGGGCGGCTTCGAGGTTGTCGTTGGTCAGGATGTCGAAAGGCAGGTTGAACTTCTTGTAAAGCTCGTCCTGCCACTGCTCGGCGAGCGAGCCAGGGCAGACGACAAGGCAGCGCTGGAGATCGCCACGGGCGATCAGCTCCTTCATCAGCAGCCCGGCCATCACCGTCTTGCCCGCGCCGGGGTCGTCCGCCAGCAGGAAGCGGAGCGGCATTCTCGGCAGCATGGACTCGTACACGGCCGTGATTTGGTGCGGGTAGGGATCGATCACGGAGGTGTGAACGGCGAGCACCGGGTCAAAAAGATGGGCCAGCCTGATCCGGTGAGCCTCGGACACCAGGCGGAACAGGGCACCGTCGCCGTCGAACCCCCAGGGACGGCCTGCCTGCGCGACTTCGAGCTGTGGCTCGTTGTGGCGGTAGAGGAGCTGATTAGCCACCCGGCCAGAGGGATCTTTGTAGGTCAGCTCCAAGGCCGACGAGCCAAACCACTTCACGTTCACCACGGTGACCAAGGCATCTGGCAGGACTCCCCGCACGGCGGCGTTAGGGGCAAGGTCTTCAAGTTTGGTCATGGGGCTTGTCTCGGCAGGTCAAAGGGGTGTGCGGTGACGCTCGGGTCGGCTCGGAACCGGCGCGCATTTTACGCTCGCTGGCCAACACGAAGTTGGAAAATGAGGACCTGAATCGAGATGGCACCGACGGGGCCGACCCTTACAGCATCGTTCGGGATTTACGTAGAGAACAGTTGCCTGCCGGTGATACTCTTCCCGGCCGTCTCTGAGCGT
>Ga0224559_1000937_pt1 | contig 16944 bp, 16 predicted proteins | sample 714S33034metaG_FD_180676 | JGI IMG/M metagenome (GOLD analysis project Ga0224559, IMG submission 180676) | Peat soil microbial communities from Stordalen Mire, Sweden - 717 S3 30-34 | ecosystem: Environmental > Terrestrial > Soil > Wetlands > Peat | place: Sweden: Norrbotten County, Stordalen... | reverse complement strand
GATCGAGTCGGGCGAATTGAAACGGCGCCTCGTCCAATCCAACGCGCGGCGGATCGAAGCGATCGAGCGCGGCGAGCTCAAGGTGGTCGGCGTCAATTGCTTCACGACCAGCGAACCGTCGCCACTGACGGCGGGCGAGGGCGCGATTCACGTCTCCTCGCCCGAGGCCGAGCGGGAGCAGATCGCTCGCTTGCAGGCGTGGCGCGCGGAGCGCGACGCGGCGCGAGTCGAGCGCGCGCTGGCGGCGTTGCGCGCGGCGGCGAAGAGCGGCGCGAACATCATGCCGGCGTCGATCGAAGCGGCCAAGGCCGGCGCGACGACGGGCGAATGGGGCGCGGCGCTGCGGGCCGAATTCGGCGAATATCGCGCCCCGACCGGCGTCGCCAATCGCGCCCGCCAGCAATCCGGCGACCTCGACCCGTTGCGCGGCGAGGTCGAGCGCGTGTCGATGAAGCTCGGCCACCGGCTAAAGCTGCTGGTCGGCAAGCCGGGACTCGACGGCCATTCCAACGGCGCCGAGCAGATCGCGACGCGCGCGCTCGACGCTGGACTGGAGGTCATTTACGACGGCATCCGCCTGACGCCGCAAGACATCGTCGCGCGCGCGCGCGACGGCGTCGATTGCATCGGCCTGTCGATCCTGTCGGGGTCGCATTTGGCGATGACGCGCGAAGTGCTGGCGCTGATGAAGGCGGCGGGCTTGGCGCGCGTGCCGGTGGTGGTCGGCGGCATCATCCCGCCCGCCGACGCCGAAGCCCTGCGCGCCGAGGGCGTCGCCGCCGTCTACACGCCGAAGGACTTCACCCTCAACACGATCGTCGCCGACATCGTCGCCCATGTGGAGCGGGCGTTCGAGGAGGGGGCGCCGTAAGCGCTGAGAGGGCTGGCGCCATTTTCGGACGCGATGGTTTGTTTTCAGCCGCTTGCGCGACAATTTTCCGCCGCGTTGGCGTGCGGGGGAGCTTGGCCGTCGGCGGACACGGGCGTCGTGATGCTGGAGAAACGAAATACGGCAATTCGTATCCTGTCCCCGAATGCTTATCTCGCGTCGTAGACGGCTTGCGCTTTTCTGACCTGCTCCCAATTCGCCTTGGCCCAGTCGACCAGTCCCTGGGTGGGGCGCAGCAGGCTCTTTCCGAGGTCGGTAATCTCGTACTCGACGCGCGGCGGCACTTCGGGAAACAGCTCGCGGGTCGCCAGTCCGTCGCGTTCGAGAGTCTTCAGCGTCGACGACAACATCCGTTGCGAGATCCCCGGAACCGCGCGTTCGAGTTCCGAGAATCGCGCGCGTCCGCCAAGCAGCTCGAGCGTCAGGATGACGAAGATCGTCCACTTGTCGCCGATCTTGGTCAGCAGTTCTCGCACCGCCAGCGGGTCTGAACTCCGGCAGATCGCCGCAGGGTCCAGGCGGCCGGTCTTGATCGGCTTCGTCATAACTTACCTCGGCGTAAGCGACTGATCTGAAAGTGCCTTCTTCTACGAATGCAGCTTCCGATTTATATGTGGCTCTCCCTTTGTAAGCAACCTCGCGAAGCGCATGGAGCCTGCAGAATGAAGGACGCGAAATACGCCGCCTACGAGCCCGCCGCCCCTTACTTCAATCTGGTGCGAGGGGCGCTGGGCGACCTCGTCGACGGCGAGCACTTCTTCGACATCGTCGCCGACGACGTCGTTTACGAGGTCCTCTACGACTTTCCCGGTTGGCCCCGCGTCGTCCAGGGGCGGAACAAGCTGAAGGCCCAGTTCAGGGGCTACGTCGACGCCATCGCGCTGCAATCCGCCGATAGGTTGGTTGTCCGCAAGACGGACGACGGCCGCGTCGTCGTCATGGAATACGAGGTCCATGGGACCATTCTCGCGACGGGCGTGAAGTACAATAATCGGTTTTGCTCAATTGTAGAGATCGAAAACCGAAAGATATCGCGCTGGAGAGACTACATGGACTCGCTTGCGGCCTGGAACGCCTTGACGGCGCGCGCGCGCTGAAGCGTCAACTTTACCGAGACGATCGAGAGACATCGCCATGAAGCAAATCCTGATGGTTGAAGCGAGCCCGAGGGGGAAGAACTCGGCGAGTCGGTCGGTCGCCGATACGCTCGCCGCGCGGCTTGCCGACCTCTATCCGTCTGCGAACCTGGTGCGCCGCGACCTGACCGCCGAGCGTCTGCCGCATCTCGACGAAGTCACGCTTCGCGCCATCTCGACGAAGGATCCGGCCGAGGCGGAGCGGTTGAAGGAGGCGGCCCGCCAGTCGGATCGACTGACTGACGAACTTCTCGCATCCGAACTCCTCGTGATCGCAACGCCGATGTGGAATTTCGGCATTCCCTCCGCCCTCAAGGCTTGGATCGACCTGGTGGTGCGGCCAGGACGGACCTTCCGCTACGCCGACGGCGGCGTCCTCGGTCTGGCGAAAGGCAAGCGAGCGATCCTGGTTCTGGCCTCGGGCGGCGTCTTTACGGACGGCCCATGGCGGCCGTGGGATTTTGTCGAGCCTTACCTGCGCCAAATCCTGGGCTTCATCGGCGTCGTGGATGTGCAGACCGTTCGCGTCGAGGGGATGAACATGCCTCTCTTGGCGGCCGAAGCCGTGCCCAGCGCCAACAAGGCCGTCGAGGCGATGGCTCTATAGGACCTTATTCCAAGGCGCTGGAGGTTGGCGTCACGGCGTCACGCCAAGTACTGCCCGCCGTTGATCGTCAGGGTCGAGCCGGTGATGTAGCCGGCTTCATCGGCGGCGAGAAAGACGACGCAGCGCGCGACTTCCTCGGAGGCGCCGAGCCGGCGCATCGGGATCTGCGGCAGGATCACTTTCTCCAGCACGTCGGTCGGCACCGCCGCCGTCATGTCGGTTGCGATATAGCCGGGGCAGATCGTGTTGACGGTGATCCCCTTGGTGGCGTTCTCCAGCGCCAGCGCCTTGGTGAAGCCGATTTCGCCCGCCTTCGAGGCGGAATAGTTCGTCTGCCCCATCTGGCCCTTCTGGCCGTTGATCGAAGAGATGTTGACGATCCGGCCGAAGCCGCGCTCGCGCATGCCCTCGATCACCGGGCGGGTCATGTTGAACAGCGAATTGAGATTGACGTTGATGACGTCGGTCCACTGTTCCAGCGTCATGCGGTGGAACATCGCGTCGCGGGCGATGCCGGCGTTGTTGACCACGACGTCGACCGGCCCGAGATCGGCGGCGACCTTGGCGAGGCCGGCGGCGCAGGCGTCGTAATCGCCGACGTCCCACTTGTAGACGGCGACGCCGGTCTCGGCGTGGAAGCGCGCCGCGGCTTCGTCGTTGCCGCTATAGGTCGCCGCGACAGCTTAGCCCGCTTCGGCCAGCGCCTTCGACGCCGCCGCGCCGATGCCGCGCGTGCCCCCCGTGACGACAGCCACTCTCTTCATCCACCCGTCTCCCTGACCGTTTCCTCCGCGCCGGCGCAGCGACGGCGCATGGTGTTTTGTGTTTCAGCCGGCGCGTTCAGCGCTCGACCGTCAGCGCGATGCCCATGCCGCCGCCGATGCACAGCGTGGCGAGGCCCTTCTTGGCGCTGCGGCGCGCCATCTCATGCAGCAGCGTCACTAGCACGCGCGCGCCGGAGGCGCCGATCGGATGGCCGATGGCGATCGCGCCGCCGTTGACGTTGACCACCGCGGGGTCCCAGCCGAGGTCCTTGTTGACGGCGATCGCCTGGGCGGCGAACGCTTCGTTGGCTTCGACGAGATCGAGGTCCTTGACCGACCAGCCGGCGCGCTCGAGCGCCTTGCGCGAGGCCGGGATCGGCCCGCTGCCCATGATCGCCGGGTCGACGCCGGCGGTCGCCCAGGAGGCGATGCGCGCCAGCGGCGTGATATTGCGGCGCTTGGCTTCGGCGGCGCTCATCACCACCAGCGCCGCCGCGCCGTCATTGACGCCCGAGGCGTTGGCGGCCGTCACCGTGCCGTCCTTGGCGAAAGCGGGCCTGAGCTTGGCGACGGCGTCGTAGGTCGCGCCGGCGCGAATATATTCGTCGTCGACGACAACGACGTCGCCTTTGCGGCCCGGCACGGTCACCGCGACAATCTCGTCCCTGAAGCGGCCGGCCCGTTGCGCCGCTTCCGCCTTGTTCTGCGAGGCGACGGCGAAATGGTCCTGCTCCTCGCGGCTGATCTGCCACTTGGCGGCGATATTCTCCGCCGTCGTTCCCATGTGATAGCCGTGGAAGGCGTCGATCAGGCCGTCCTTGAGCATGGTGTCGATGAACTTCATCTCGCCCATCTTGACGCCGGCGCGCAGATGCGCGGCGTGCGGCGCGAGCGACATCGATTCCTGGCCGCCGGCGACGACGATCTGAGCGTCGCCGCTGACGATCTGCTGCAGCCCGAGCGCCACCGCGCGCAGCCCGCTGCCGCACAATTGATTGACGCCGAAAGCGGTCTTTTCTTGCGGGACGCCCGCTTTGATCGCCGCCTGGCGCGCCGGATTCTGTCCCTCGCCGGCGGCGAGGATCTGACCGAGGATCACCTCGTCGACGTCGCCCGGCTCGAGCCCCGCCGCTTCGATCGCCGACTTGACCGCGACCGCGCCGAGCTCGTGGGCGGGCGTGTTGGCGAAAGCGCCGTTGAAGGAGCCGACCGCCGTGCGCTTGGCGCTGACGATGACGATCTCGGATGCGGGCATGGCGGTTCTCCCTGAGACGCAGCGCCGGCGCTTCCGTCGCCGAAAGGCGGAGCGCCGGTCGGTGGTCTTCTAGCCAAGCAATTGTGGCGACGCCAGTAGCCACTAAGTCGAAGCGCGCTCGGCCCGCGGGGCGGGCGAAGCGGCGAAAAGGGCGCTCATTGGCCCTTTGGACGTCGCATTGCGGTGCAAAAAACTGTTCCGGCAGCGCAAAAAAGGGCCTATCTTGAGGTGCCCGAGCCATGGCGAAGCGTAGCGTCGAGACGGTCAACGATGACGAATCCCAGCGCACCGATCACGATCAAGAAATACGCCAACCGCCGCCTCTACAACACCGCGTCAAGCGCCTACGTGACGCTCGCCGATCTCGCCAAGATGGTCAAAACCGGCGAGGATTTCGTCGTCTACGACGCCAAGACGAACGAGGACATCACCCGCTCGGTCCTGACCCAGATCATCTTCGAACAGGAGGGAATCGAGGGCCAATCGCTGCTGCCGATCACCTTCCTGCGACAGCTCATCCGCTTCTACGGCGACAGCGTGCAGGCGTTCCTGCCGAGCTACCTCGAATATTCGATCGACCAGTTCAGCGGCGAAACCAAGGCGATCCGCGAGGCGGCGACGCGCGCCTTCGGCCAGGGGCCGTTTGCGCCCGCCTCGTTCGGCGCGCTGCAGGACATTACGCGCAAGAACCTCGCCGCCTTCCACCAGGCGCTCGGGCTGTTCTCGCCCTTCGCCGGCGCGAAGCCGGCGCCGACGAACGGCGCCGCGGCGGCCGAGCCGGCCAAGAGCGAAGCCGCGCCGGCCAACAAGCCCGAGATCGACGAGCTGCGCACCCAGCTGATGGAAATGCGCCGCCGGCTCGACAGCCTGACCGACAAGCCCGAACGCTGACGGCTCAACTGGCGACGCGAGCGCGCGGCGAGGTCGGCGAGACGGCGGCCGGCTCGTAGATCTCCGGACGGCCGACGAGCTGGCCCTGCAGCAGGTCGACGCCCCAATCGCGCAGCAATCGCCGCGCTTCCTCGTCCTCGACCCATTCGGCGACCGTCGTCAGGCCGAGATGACGGGCGAGGTCGGCGAGGCTGCGAACAAAAACGCGATCGTCGAGCGAACAGGCGACGTTCTGGACGAAGGCGCCGTCGATCTTGACGATGTCGATTCCCAGCCGACGCAGGTTGCGGAACGAGGTGTGGCCGGCGCCGAAGTCGTCGATCGCGATCTTCAGGCCGAGCGCCTTCATCGCCGCCAGCAGCCGCTCGATCTCGTCGACCGGCTCCAGCGCCAGCGTCTCGACGACCTCGACGATCAACCGCGACGCCGCGCCGGGATGGGCGCCGAGCATGGATTTGAGTCGGTCGAGCCAGCCCGGCGAGCGCAGGGTGGCGACGGAAAAATTGACCGAGACGCGCAAGTCCGGCTCGGCGACGAGGCGATCGAGCGCCAGCTCGAGCATGCGCTGATCGATCTGGTCGATCAGCCCCGCCCTTTCGGCGACCGGGAGATATTCGGCCGGGCCGACGATTTCGCCGTCCTCGCGCCGGACGCGCAGCAGCGCCTCGTAGAACGCGACCCGCCCGTCGGCGGCGGCGACCACCGGCTGGTAGGCGACGAGGACGCGGCGCTGATTGAGCGCAGCGAGGATCTCGTCGGCCACCGCCGTCTCGCGCCGGCGCGTGTCGCTGATCGCCTGGCCGGGCGTGTAGAGGGCGAAACGGCGCGGTTCGCCGGCCGCCATTTCGAACGCTTCTTCGGCGTGCTGCAACAGGCGACAGGCGCTGCGCCCATGGCGCGGCGCCAGGACGGCGCCGACGCGCACGCCGACGCGCAAGGATCCGGCCGACGTGACGATCGGCTCCGCCGAGACGCGCTGCATCAGGCGCGCCGCAGCGATCGCCAACGGCTCCTCTGCGCCAGCCGACAGCAGCGCGGCGAACTTGCCGCCGGCGAGATGGGCGACGACGTCGACGGCGCGAACGTTGGCGGCGAGGCGGCGTCCGACCGTCGCGATCGCCTCGTCGGCCGCCTCGTAGCCATAGCGGCTGTTGAGCTCGTCGAGATTTTCGAGCCCGACGATCGCCGCCGAAAAACCGGCGTCGCCCGGTCGCGTCTCGCCAAGACGCGCTTCGAGCGCGTGGGCGAAGGCGCGCCGCTCCGGCAGCCCGGCGGCCTCGCCGACGCTCGGCGTTTCGTCCTCGGCGACAATTCGCATCAGCCCGTGGGCGCGCGCTGGACGGCCGTCGGCGTCGGCGGTCCAGCGGCCCAGATCCTCGACGACGCAGGCGCCGCCGCCGGACGTCGCGAGCCGATAGACGGCGCGATAGGGCGCGCCGTCGACGCCGTCGGCGCCGCTCGATTCGTGGATCGCCAGATAGCGCGACGACGGCGAGTCGGCGGTCACCAGTTCGGCGAAGCCGGCGCCGGTCGCCAGCGCGCTCGACGGTAGCGCGGCGAGCGTCTCGGCGGCGTTGGCGCCCCAGGTCAAGCGGTCGCTGGCGATGTCCCAGTCGTAAACGACGGCGCGCAGTCGATTGAGGGTCGAACGGGGATCAAGCGCAGACGCGTCGGCGACGCCGACCACGCTCGATCCCTTTTCCGCCCGCGGCGACCCGTCGCTCGCGCCCGAGCCGTCCGTTTCGTTCAGCCGATCCATCGCCCGCCCGATCTCCGCTGCGCCGAGGAAACCTAGCGGCGATCGGTTAAGGCGAAGTTTCCGTTTAACGTTTCGGCAACTAGATCCGACCGGCGGCTCAGAAGCGATCCTTGCGGCCGCGAATCTCGGCGAAGGCGGCCGCCGGATCGGCGCCCGGCATGCCGATCGCCGCCTGCAACGTCGGCTCTTCGGCGCGCAGGAACGGATTGGTCGCCAGCTCGGCGGCGATGGTGGTCGGCAGCGTCGGCTTGCCGGCGGCGCGCAGCGTCGCGATTTCGCCGGCGCGCGCCTTGAGCACGGCGTTGTCGGGCTCGATGGTCAGGGCGAAGCGCGCGTTCGCCTCGGTGTATTCGTGGCCGCAATAGACCTCGGTCGAGCCGGGCAACGACGCCAGCTTCAGCAGCGATCCCCACATCACCGCCGGCGGCGTCTCGAACACCCGACCGCAGCCGAGCGCGAACAAGGTGTCGCCGACGAAGGCGATCTCCTCCTCCTCGAACCAGTAGACGATGTGGCCGGCCGTGTGGCCGGGCGTCTCGATGACCTTGGCGGCGAGCCGGCCGACCCGCGCGTAGTCGCCTTCGGACAGCGGCCGGTCGACGCCGCCGATGCGCGCCGCCTCCTTGGCCGGGGCCGAGACGCTGAGCTTGGGATAGCGGGCGCGCAACGCCGGCAGGCCCTGAACGTGGTCGGCGTGGTGATGGGTGACCAGCGCGTCGGTGAGCGTCCAGCCCGCCGCGTCAGCCGCGGCGATGACCGCCTCGCCGTCCGGAGCGTCGATCGATGCGGTCGCGCCGGTCGCCGAATCGTGGACCAGGACGCCGTAATTGTCCTTCAGGCAGAGAAACTGACGCACGTAGGTGCTCATGACCGCCTCATTGGTTTCCGCCGCGAGGCGGCGTTTGCGCCGCGGCGTTGAAAGGTCCACATTCGCCGCGCTCGCCGACAGGCCTAGCCAACCATGCCGCTCGACGTCAACGATCTCGTCGCTTTCTATGCTTCTCCGTTGGGCGACGTCACGCGTCGCCTGATCGGCCGCGTGCTGCGTTCGCGCTGGGACGATTGCCGCGGCCTGTCGATTCTCGGCCTCGGTTTCGCCGGGCCGCTGCTGGAGCGGTTTCGCGATCAGGCGCAGCGCACGCTGGCGTTCATGCCGTCCGAAGTCGGCGTCACGCGCTGGCCGGCGCAGGGACGCGCCGCCGCGGCGCTGGTCGAGCTCGACATGCTGCCGCTGCCCGACGCTTCGATCGACCGCGCGCTAGTCGTTCACGGGTTGGAGACCGCCGAGCATCCCAGCGGCGTGCTGGAGGAAGTCGGACGCGTGCTGGCGCCGGGCGGGCGGGCGATGTTCGTCGTGCCGTCGCGCCGCGGCGTTTGGGCGCGGGTCGACGGCAACCCGTTCGGCCAGGGCCAGCCCTATTCGCGCACGCAGTTGCGCGAGCTGATGCGCGAGGCGCTGTTCTCGCCGATCTTCTGGGGCGAGGCGCTCTATGCGCCGCCGTTCCGTCGGCGGTTTTTTCTCAATTCGGCGGCGGCGATCGAGCGTGTCGGCGCGGCGATCGGCCTGCCTTTCGCCGGCGTCCTGATCGTCGAGGCGACCAAACAGCTCTACCGCCCGGTCGGCGTCCGGCGGTTGGCGCGGCGCGAAGCGATGGCGCTGCCGCCTGGTCTTGCGCCGGTCGCCCATCGCCAGCCGGCGGGGAGCCGTTGAGCGGGCGCAATGCGGGCGCCCGATTTTTACGATTGTCGAGGGCGGCGGATCGTGCTTTGAACCCCGCGCCCCGCCTTGGAGAAATTTACTCATGCCGCAATCGGAACGTCTGCTCGTGCTGCTGCGCCACGGCCAAAGCGAGTGGAACCTCAAGAATCTGTTCACTGGCTGGCGCGACCCCGACCTGTCGCCGCTCGGCGTCGAAGAGGCGAAGAACGCCGGACGCCGGCTGAAGGCGCGGGGCCTGCAGTTCGACGTCGCCTTCACCTCGGCGCTCATCCGCGCCCAGCACACGTTGGCGCTGACGCTCGCCGAGCTCGGTCAGACCGGCCTGCCGGAGACGCGCGACCAGGCGCTCAACGAGCGCGACTACGGCGACCTCTGCGGTCTCAACAAGGACGACGCGCGCAAGAAGTGGGGCGAAGAGCAGGTCCACCTGTGGCGGCGCAGCTACGATGTGCCGCCGCCCGGCGGCGAGAGCCTCAAGGACACGGTAGCGCGCGCGCTGCCCTATTACTGCCAGAACATCCTGCCGGCGGTGCTCGGCGGCAAGCGCGTGCTGGTCGCCGCCCACGGCAACAGCCTGCGCGCGCTGGTGATGGTGCTCGACCGCCTGACGCCGAAGACGATCCCGACCATGGAGCTGGCGACCGGCGTGCCGCTGGTCTACCGCCTCAACGCCGATTCGACCGTCGCCTCGAAGGAGGTGCTGACGGCCTGACGCGGCGACGCCCTCGTCCTTCGACTCGCCTGCTTGCGCAGGCGGCTGAGGATGAGGGCGAAGGGTAAGGAACTCGATCCCCTCATCGTGAGGAGCCCGCGCGAGCGGGCGTCTCGAACGACGAGGGGGTGGGTGCGCCGCGCGGCGGCGATTTGCTCGCGTCGCGGCGCATTCTAGAGTCGCGCCGGTGATTCGCTTCCAGCGCGAGGTCCGGCGATGCGACGCATACTCTTCCTTCTTGCCGCCTTCGTTGCGGCGATCGGCCCCGCCGCCGCGGCGCCGCAGTTCGAGTTTCTCGCCGCGCCGCAGATCAATCTGTCGCTGGTCTATCGGCTCGACAAGCTGACCGGCGACGTCATCGCCTGCCAGTACGCCCACAATCCGGGCAAGACCGATATCGAGCCGGGCGCGTTCGGCATTACGGTGTGCTACCGCAGCGGCGACGGCGCGACCAAGCAGGAGCCGGGCGACTACGGGCTCGTCGCGACGCGCCACGAGCAGGAGGGGGGCGTGTTCCGCGTCGACTACCGCACCGGCGCGCTGAGCATCTGCTATCTCTACTTCCAGCGCGAGAAGCAGGGCGATCACGACGTCGTCGCCGACCAGTACGTTGTCTGCACGCCCCCCTACAAGTAAATGCGCGGCGAGCTCAGGCGCGATCGGTCAAACCCGCAATTTCCGGCCCGAGCGGAACGATCCCGTTGGGGTTGAGCGACTTGATCGAATAGTAACCGCGCTTGATGTGGTCGATCGACACGGTCTGGCGAATCCCGCGCCAGTCGAGCACGCGCAGCAGATAGGCCTGCAGCGCCGGGTAATCGACGATGCGCTTGCGGTTGCATTTGAAGACGCCGTGATAGGCGACGTCGAAGCGCGCCAGCGTGACGAAAGCGCGGATGTCGGATTCAGTGAAGCGGTCGCCGAACAGAAAGCGTCGTCCGTCGACGAGCCGGGCTTCGAGCGCGTCGAGCGTCGCGAACACCTGCTTGAACGCGTCTTCGTAGGCGATCTGGGTCGTCGCGAAGCCGGCGCGATAGACGCCGTTGTTGAGCCCGTCGTACATCTGGTCGTTGAGTGCGTCTATTTCTCTCGCAATATCAGATGGATATAGGTCGAGCGAAGGATCGGCGAGCGCGCCGAAGCCGGCGTTGAACATCCTGACGATGTCGGCCGATTCGTTGTTGACGATGGTCCGCTTCGCCCGGTCCCACAGCACCGGCACCGTCGCGCGGCCGGTGTAACGCGGGTCGGCGCGCGTGTAGATCTCGTGCAGGTAGCTCGCGCCGTTGACGAGATCGGGGCCCGAACCGGGATAGTCGCCGAAGCGCCAGCCCTGCCCCGTCATCACCGGATCGACCACGGTGACCGTCACGACGCCCTCAAGTCCTTTCAGCCGCCGCGCGATCAGCGCGCGCGACGCCCACGGACAAATCAGCGCGGCGTAGAGATGATAGCGGCCCGGTTCGGCGGCGAAGCCGGCTTCGCCCGTCGGGCCGGCGCGACCGTCCGGCGTGACCCAATTGCGGAACGACGACGGTTGGCGGACGAAGCCGCCTTTGGCGTCCTTGGCCTGCACCGGCTGCCAATCGCCGCTCCATCGTCCGTCGACCAGCATCGGCTCGCTCCGCGAATCGCTCTGTCTGCATTTGGCGAGATTGTTGGCGCAACGCAATCGGCGGCGACGCAATTCGTCGTGTGCATTATAGAAGGCGCGGCGCGCCGCATCGGCGCGCAGAGGATCTCGCGGTCATGGCCGGCGCGCCCTTCCTTCCCGCTTCGCGCGACACCATCTTCGCGCCCGCCTCGGGCGCGGGACGCGCGGCAATCGCCGTCATCCGCGTTTCCGGCCCGCGCTGCGCGGCGGCGCTGGCGGCGCTCGCGCCCGGCAAGGCGTTCCCCGACCGCATCGCGACGCTGGCGACCCTACGCGATCCCGCCAGCGGCGAAACGCTCGACCGGGCGCTGGTCGTCCGCTTCGTTGCGCCGCGCAGCTTCACCGGCGAGGAGATGGCGGAGCTGCAGGCGACCGGCGGCCGCGCGACGGTCGCCGGCCTTGTCGCCGCGCTGGGGCGCCTGCCCGGCCTGCGCCCGGCCGAAGCGGGCGAATTCGCGTGGCGGGCGTTCGAGAACGGCAAGCTCGATCTCGCCGAGGTCGAGGGCCTCGCCGACCTCGTCGACGCCGAGACCGAGGCGCAGCGCCGGCAGGCGGTGAGAATCGCCGGCGGCGCGCTGAGCCGCGACGCCGAGGCGATCCGCGGCCTGCTCGCCGAGGCGATGGCGCAGATCGAGGCGCAGATCGACTTTTCCGACGTCGAGGACGCCGATGCTTTGTCGCTCGATCAGGCGCGCGCGATCGTCGGCAAGGCGGCGGCGCGGACGCGCGCCGCGCTCGCCGGCGCGACCGCCGGCGAGCGGCTGCGCGAGGGCTTTTCGGTCGTCATCGCCGGCCCGCCCAACGTCGGCAAATCGACGCTGATGAACGCGCTGGCGCGCCGCGACGTGTCGATCGTGTCGTCAATCCCCGGCACGACGCGCGACCTCGTCGAGGCGTCGCTCGACCTGCGCGGCTTTCCCGTCACCCTGGTCGACACCGCGGGCCTGCGCGAGTCCGACGATCCGATCGAGCGCGAAGGCGTCGCCCGCGCGCGGCGGCGGGCCGAACGCGCCGATCTGACGTTGTGGCTGATCGACTCGACCGCGCCCGCCGCGCCTACGTTCGCCGGCCCGGGGCCCATGATCGCGGTGGCGACCAAGGCCGACCTCGGCGGCGGCGCGGTCGGCGCGGCGATGCCGATTTCGGCCCGCACCGGCCAGGGAATCGAACAATTGCTTGACGCCATCGCCGATGTCGCGGCACAGCAGATGACCGGACCGGCGCCGGCGCTGATCACCCTGGAGCGGCACCGGATCGCTTACGCCGACGCGCTGGCGGCGCTCGAACGGGCGCTCGACCCGGCGCAAGGCGAGCTGGAGCTGGTCGCCGAGGACCTGCGACTCGCCGGTCGGGCGCTCGAGCGGATCGCCGGCCGGATCGACGTCGAAGACGTGCTCGGCGAAATCTTCAAGCGGCTTTGTGTGGGTAAATGAATTCTGTTTCACGTGAAACACGCCGCTCTCCCTGTTGCGTCATGGCCGGGCTTGACCCGACCATCCACGTGGGATCGAACGCGCCCGCGTTGGCGCATTTGCGCTTGCAGCGCAGCGCCAGGATGGCCGGGTCAAGCCCGGCCGTGACGGTGAGGGTTGTTGGGTCGACGGACGAACCGAGCCCGCTGTTGCGCCTTGCCCTTGGGAAGGGGACGCGATGACCGACGGCTACGACGTCATCGTCATTGGCGGCGGCCATGCCGGCTGCGAGGCGGCCGCGGCGGCGGCGCGCTTCGGCGCGCGCACGGCGCTGGTCACCCAGCGCTTCGAGACGATCGGCGTGATGAGCTGCAATCCGGCGATCGGCGGGCTCGGCAAGGGCCATCTGGTGCGCGAGATCGACGCGCTCGACGGCCTGATGGGCTGCGCCGCCGACGCCGCCGGCATCCAGTTCCGTGTCCTCAACCGCCGCAAGGGCCCGGCGGTGCAGGGGCCGCGCGCCCAGGCCGACCGCAAGCTCTATCGCCTGGCGATGCAACGGCTGATCGTCGAGACCGAAAACCTGACGGTGGTCGAGGCCGAAGCGAGCCGCTTCGTCATCGTCGACGGCGCCGTCCGCGGCCTCGAACTCGCCGACGGCCGGGCGCTGGCCTGCGCGGCGCTGGTCGTCGCCACCGGCACCTTCCTCAAGGGCGTGATCCATCTCGGCGAACAGCGCCGCCCGGCCGGCCGGGTCGGCGACAAGCCGTCGGTCGAACTGGCAAATTCGCTTGAGCAGGCCGGTTTTCTCCTCGGCCGGCTCAAGACCGGCACGCCGCCGCGGCTCGACGGGACGACGATCGACTGGGCCCAGCTCGAAGTTCAGCCCGGCGACGATCCGCCCGAGCCGTTCTCGGCGTTGACCGAGCGGATCGTCACGCCGCAGGTCTGCTGCCATATCACCCGCACCAACCTCGCCGGCCACGCGATCGTGCGCGCCAACGCCCATCGCACCGGCGTCTATTCCGGAGCGATTTCCGGCCGCGGGCCGCGCTATTGCCCGTCGATCGAGGACAAGGTCGTCCGCTTCGCCGACCGCGACAGCCATCAGATCTTCCTCGAGCCGGAAGGGCTTGACGACGCCACCGTCTATCCCAACGGCATTTCGACCTCGCTGCCGGCCGACGTCCAGGCGGCGCTGGTGGCGACCATTCCGGGCCTCGAAAACGCGCGCATCGTCAGGCCGGGCTATGCGATCGAATACGACTACGTCGATCCGCGCGAGCTCGACGCCAGCCTGGAGACGCGCCGCATCGCCGGGCTGTTCTTCGCCGGCCAGATCAACGGCACGACCGGCTACGAAGAGGCGGCGGCGCAGGGTCTGGTCGCCGGCCTCAACGCCGCGCGCAAAGCCGGCGGGCTGGCGGCGGCGCGTTTCGACCGCGCCGAATCTTATCTCGGCGTGATGATCGACGACCTCGTCACCCACGGCGTCAGCGAGCCCTACCGCATCTTCACCTCGCGCGCCGAATACCGCCTGTCGCTGCGCGCCGACAACGCCGCCGAGCGGCTGACCGACAAGGGAATCGCGCTCGGTTGCGTTGGCGCCGTACGCGCCGCCTTCCACCGCGCCGACAGCGCGAGCCTGGAAGCGGGAAGGGCGATGATGAAGGCGGCCAGGGCCGCGCCGACCGCGCTCGCCGGCGCCGGCGTCGCCATCAACCAGGACGGCGTGCGCCGTTCCGCCTTCGAACTGGCCGCCCAGCCGCATCTGACCCTCGAGACGTTGGCGCGCGTCTGGCCCGAACTCGCCGACATCCCGCCGAAACTCGCCCGCCGGCTCGAAGCCGACGCCAAATACGCGGTCTACCTCGACCGCCAGGAGGCGGATATCGAGCGCCACCGCCGCAGCGAGGCGCTGGCGATTCCCGCCGACCTCGATTACGCCAGCCTCTCCGGCCTCTCCAACGAGCTGAAGGCGAAGTTCCTCGCCGCGCGCCCGGCGAGCCTCGGCCAGGCCGGTCGCATCGAAGGCGCGACGCCCTCCGCGCTGGCGCTGATCGCCGCTCATGCCCGCCGCCACGGGCGGGAACGCGTCGATGCGTGACCGGCCCTCATCCAGCGCTTCGCGCCACCCCCGGGCCTCCGCCCCGGGGCAGGCTCCACTCCCGCAAGCGGGAGAAGGGCGTCCCCCGTCTCCCGCTCGCCGGAGAGGGGTCGGGAGTGAGGGGGCGTTTCACGTGAAACACCCTGCCCCGGACGCCGACCGCGCCCGGGCGCTGGCGTTGGTTCCTGTTTCGCCTGAAGCCGAGGCGCGGCTGGCGATCTACGTCGACCTGCTCGCGCGCTGGCGGAACGTCACCAATCTCATTTCCGCAGCGAGCTTCGCCGAAGTCTGGACCCGTCACATCGCTGATTCGGCCCAGCTCGTGGCGCTCGCGCCCGATGCCAAGCGCTGGGTCGACCTCGGCTCCGGCGCTGGCTTTCCCGGCATGGTGATCGCCATCCTGCTCGCCGACGTCGCGGGCGCGCGCGTCCATTGCATCGACAGCGACCGGCGCAAATGCGCGTTCCTGCGCGAAGTCGCCGGCGCGACCGGCGCGCCGGCCGAAATTCACGCCGAGCGGGTCGAGGCCATCGCCCCGGAAAACCTGCTGCCTGTGGACGCGGTCGTCGCGCGCGCCTTCGCCCCCTTGCCGCGGCTGGTCGAATTGGCCAAGGTGTGGATCATGCACGGCGCGGTTGGGGTTTTTCCGCGCGGACGCTCGGCCGAGACGCAGCTCGAGGCCCTTCCCGCCGCGCCTGATCTGACGATCGACATTCTCGCCAGCAAGCTTGACCCCGAAGCCGCCATTCTTCGGGCGCGCAGCCGTTTGAAGGTCCGTTCATGACTGAGGTCCCGCCGACCGTCAACGAAGCCGCCGAGGCCAAGCCGGCGGCGTTGCCGCGCATTCTCGTGCTCGCCAACCAGAAGGGCGGCGTCGGCAAGACGACGACGGCGATCAATCTCGGCACCGCGCTGGCGGCGATCGGCGAACGCGCCTTGATCGTCGATCTCGACCCGCAGGGCAACGCCTCGACCGGCCTCGGCATCGACCGCAAGTCGCGCATCGCTTCGACTTACGACGTGCTGGTCGGCGAGCGGACAATCGCCGAAGTCGTGACGCCAACCGCGGTGCCGCGGCTGATGATCGCCCCCTCGACCATGGATCTGCTTGGCGTCGAGCTCGAGATCGCCGGCGACTCCGACCGCTCCTACAAGCTCAAGAACGCGCTGAAGACCTTCTTCGCCTACGACAATGGCGACGAGCCGATCACCTACATCCTGATCGATTGCCCGCCGTCGCTGAACCTGCTGACGATCAATGCGCTCGCCGCCGCCGACGCGGTGCTGGTGCCGCTGCAGTGCGAGTTCTTCGCCCTCGAAGGCCTGTCGCAATTGCTCAAGACCGTCGATCAGGTGCGCCGCTCGCTCAATCCGGCGCTCACCATCCACGGCATCGTGCTGACCATGTTCGATCCGCGCAATTCGCTCGCCAGCCAGGTCGTCGCCGACGTGCGCGCCTTCATGGGCGACAAGGTTTACGACACCGTCATTCCGCGCAACGTGCGCGTCTCGGAAGCGCCCTCGCACGGCAAGCCGGTGCTGCTCTACGACCTCAAGTGCGCCGGCAGCCAAGCCTATCTCAAGCTTGCTTCCGAGGTCATTCAACGCGAAGGCCGGTGGCGCGCCGCCTGACGCGCGCGCCGCCCGATGGAGAATGCAATGGCCGACGAAGCCGCCCGCCACGCCGATCACCGTCCCCGCCTTGGCCGCGGCCTCGCCGCGCTGATCGGCGACGCCGGCGAAGAGCCGGCCGCCGGGCGCGGCGCCCCGCGCAAGGCGCCGATCGAATTCCTGCGCCCAAACCCGCACAACCCGCGCAAGGCCTTCCGCGAGGACGAGCTCGACGAGCTCGCCGCCTCGATCCGCGAACGCGGCGTCATCCAGCCGGTGATCGTGCGTCCCGTTCCGCGCATCGCCGACGCCTACGAGATCATCGCCGGCGAGCGGCGCTGGCGCGCCGCCCAACGCGCCGGCCTGCACGAGATCCCGATCGTCGTCCTCGACGTCGGCGACCGCGAAGCGCTCGAGCTGGCGATCG
>Ga0224559_1000935_pt1 | contig 16973 bp, 8 predicted proteins | sample 714S33034metaG_FD_180676 | JGI IMG/M metagenome (GOLD analysis project Ga0224559, IMG submission 180676) | Peat soil microbial communities from Stordalen Mire, Sweden - 717 S3 30-34 | ecosystem: Environmental > Terrestrial > Soil > Wetlands > Peat | place: Sweden: Norrbotten County, Stordalen... | reverse complement strand
CATCGGCATCACTTTGAAGGTGGAACTGGCGTAGCGAGGCATATCAGAGAAGACTTCCGGAAGGAAATGCAGCATTTCCTTCCGGAAGCGCAAGATTGCCGGCGGAGAGTTTCGCCAGCCACGCTGAGGCCGCCATTGAGTTATTCTTTGAATGAAAAGGAATTGAACCTATGATTCGCAGAATTGCTCTCTCGCTGGCTCTTTCCATCGGATTTCTGCCTGCGCCCGGTTGCGGCGCGTTTGCGCAGGACGCTCCACACGAGGCCGCCAAGCCGCTTCCGTTCGTCAGCCCGATCTTCGGCGACAACATGGTCTTGCAGCGCGGCAAGGCGAACACCATCTGGGGCTGGTCTGAACCGGGAGACGCTGTCCGGGTCGAAATTGGAGAATCGACGGCCTCCGGCGTGGCCGGCACCGACCGCCGCTGGCAGGTGGTCATTCAGCCGCCTCCCGCGGGCGGGCCCTACACGATCAAGATCACCGGCCATCAAAGCGTCGTGTTGCAGAATGTTCTGGTGGGCGACGTCTGGATCTGCGGCGGGCAGTCGAATATGCAGCTTTCACTGAGCAATACGCGCACCGGGCCGGAGGATGCGAAGGCTGCCAATGATCCTCAGATTCGCTTCTTCTCCGTAGCGCCGCACACCGCCTACCACCACGTCGATGTCGCGGCGGGCGCGTGGAATGTTCTCTCGCCCGAGACGGCAGGGAGGGTTTCAGCGGTTGGGTACTACTTTGCGCGCAAGCTCCGGCAGGAGGTTCATGTTCCTATCGGCCTGGTGGTGGATGCGCTGGGCGGAACACCGGCCGAGACGTGGACCAGCGCCGCGGCTCTTCGCCCTCTGCATGATTTCGACATTCCCCTGGCCGAGTTGGAGAGGCTGGCCGCGGCGGGCGCGCCTGAGTACGGCAACTTCGTGATGCACTGGTACGAGCAGTACGACGTTGGGCTTAAAGAGAAGTGGGCCGCTCCGGAACTGGACGATTCGGGCTGGAAGCCGGTCGAGATTCCCGGCGGATTCAAGGAACTCGGCGTGCCAGAGACGCCCGCCTTGGCCTGGTTCCGCAGGGAGATTGTCCTGCCTGACCCGCTGCCCGCCGGAATGTCCCTGATCTTCCTCGGCTCCATCGAGCGGATGGACACGGTGTACATCAACGGCAAGCAGGCCGGCGGCAGCGCATGGGTGGAAAACCCGCGCGTCTATCCACTCTTCGGCGCGCTGCTCAAGCCGGGCAAGAACATCATCGCCATCCGCGTGCTGAAGACCAAGCCGGACGGCGGATTCCTCGGCAAGCCGGATGAGTTGCACCTGACGCTGGGAGACAAGACGATCATCCCGCTGGCTGGCAAATGGAAGGGCAAGCTGAGTGTGGATGCGCGCCTGCCGCAATCGCTGCCCATTGCTTACGAGAATTGGCCAGTGATGCCGGATGTTCTTTACGAGGGGATGCTGGTGCCCATCGCGCCGCTTTCCATCACCGGAGCGCTGTGGTATCAGGGCGAACAGAACTCGCCGCGCGGCTACCAGTACCGCAAAATCCTTCCGGTGATGATTGCCGACTGGCGCAAGCTCTTCGCTCAGGGCGATTTTCCCTTCTATATTGTGAGCCTGCCGGCCTTCAAGCCACGCAGCGCAACGCCGGTGGACGGCGACGAATGGACCGAAACGCGGGAGTCGCAGGCGATCACGGCGGCCAGCGTTCCCAACTCTTGCCTGGCGGTTACCATCGACACCGGCGACGCGGACAACATTCACGCCAAGGACAAGCAGCCGGTGGGCGAGCGCCTTGCCCTGTGCGCGCTGGCCAACCACTACGGCGAGAAGGTGGTTTCTTCCGGGCCAACTCTGGCCTCGGTGGAACGGCTGCCGGGATTGATCCGAATCCACTTTACGCACACCGACGGAGGCCTAGTGGTCAAGGGAGAGAAGCTGGGAGAGTTCTCCGTTGCCGGCGAGGACCATAAGTGGCATTGGGCCGATGCGCGCATCGAGGGCGATACGGTGATTGTTTCATCTCCTTCGACGCCGAATCCCATCGAGGTCCGCTATGCTTGGCAATCCAATCCGCTGGCCACACTGTTCAACGGTGCCGGTTTGCCCGCCGCTCCCTTCCGGACCGACAATTGGCCGGGATTGACTGATTCCGCGCGCCCGTACTGACCGTTCTTCTTTGTGGAGCTGTGATGAACTCTCGAATCGCAAGTTTGATCGCTCTGTCTCTTCTGGGTGCCGCCGGTCTGTCAGGCCAAGCGCCCGCGCAGAGTTCGCACAATCTGCTCTGGTACAAGACTCCCGCTCCCATCTGGAATCAAGCGCTTCCGGTAGGCAACGGCCGCCTGGGCGCAATGGCCTTCGGCGGGGCGAATGCGGGCAAGATCAATGGAGACGAGCAGTTCTCCCGCGTGAACGCACCCTTGCTGGATGGCTCGCAAACTTCAGGTGCGGACGAGCACTTGCAGTTGAATGAGTCGTCCTTGTGGCAGGGCAGCCGCGCGAACCGGCTGAATCCCTGCGCGCACGAAGCCGTCCCGCAGATTCGCAAGCTGCTGCTGGATGCGCAGGGCACGGACGGTGCAAAGATCTCCGCCGCTGAAAAGTTGGCGCAGAACTGCATGATCGGCGTTCCGCCGAGTATGCCCAGCTACAGCACGCTGGGCGATCTTTATCTGCGCGGCACAAAGAATGGAACGGTCAGCGACTACCGCCGCCAGCTTGATCTGGAGACTGGCGTCGCGCAAACTACCTTCACGATGAACGGCGTGCGTTACACGCGCGAGGCCTTTGCTTCCGTGCCGGACCAAGTAATTGTCGTGCGACTGACCGCGGACAAAAAGGGCGCGATCAGTTTACGGGCGAGCATGGACCGGCCGGAAGGCTTCAGTGTCCGCGCGCATGGGCAGGATACGCTTGTCTTGCGCGAAGGGCCAGAGCACAAGGACCAGATTCGCTTTGCCGGGGAAGCGCTCGTTTTGCCCACCGGCGGCAGCGTTCATGCGGAAGGCTCCGAGCTTGTGGTCGCCGACGCCGACTCGGTCACGATTCTGATTGCGGCAGCCACGGACTTCAAAGGCGGACCATTCGCCGGCGGCGATCCAGAGGCGCTGTGCGAGCGGGCGCTGGCACAGGCGCGGAAGCACAGCGCCGAACAGATTCTGGCGCGGCAAGAGGCGGTCTATCAGCCGGGCTTCCGCGGCATGGCTCTGCATCTGGGAAGCGTGCCCGCCGCCAACGATCTGCCGACCGATGAACGGATCAAGCGGCTCAGCGCTGGGGCCGACGACCTGGGCTTGCAGGAGCTTTATTTTCAGTTCGCCCGCTACTTGCTCATCAGCTCTTCGCGTCCCGACAGCTTGCCCGCCAATCTGCAAGGGATTTGGGCCTCGGGCATCAGTAATCCGTGGGGATCGAAGTACACCATCAACGTCAATACAGAGATGAATTACTGGCTTGCCGAACCGGCCGGACTGGGTGAAAGCTCTCTGCCATTGATCAACCTGATAGACATGGTGCGCACGCCGACCAGCGGCACGGGGACGCAAGTGGCGCAGACGTACTACGGCGCGCGCGGCTTTGTGATTCACCACAACACCGACCTCTGGGGCGACGCAGAGCCAATCGACGGCTATCAGTGGGGTATTTGGCCGATGGGCGGCGCGTGGCTCTCGCTTCAGGCTTGGGACCATTACGCTTTTTCGCTCGACAAGACCTTCCTGCGCGCGCGGGCCTGGCCGATTCTGCACGACGCGTCGCTGTTCTTTCTGGATTATTTAGTCGATGACGGCTCAGGCCATCTGGTCACCGGGCCGTCGATCTCGCCGGAGAACAGCTACAAACTACCCGACGGCTCGGTTCATTCGCTAGTAATGGCACCCACCATGGACATCGAAATTCTGCGCGAACTTTTCACGCGCACGCTGGACGCGGGCCGCATCCTGGGCGAAGACGCCGCCTTCCTGAAGCAGATTGAAGACGCGCGCGCCAAGCTGCCGCCCTTCAAGATCGGCAAGCTGGGGCAGCTTCAGGAATGGCAGCAGGATTATGAAGAGAACGAGCCTGGCCATCGCCACATCTCGCACCTCTGGGCGCTCTTTCCCGGCACGCAAATCTCGCTCGAAGAGACGCCGGAGCTGGCCAAGGCGGCCCGCGTCACGCTGGATCGGCGGCTGGCTCGCGGCGGCGGACAGACCGGCTGGTCGCGCGCCTGGGTGGTCAACTACTGGGATCATCTGCATGAGGCTCAAAAGGCCTACGACAGCCTGCGGGTCATGTTCAGCCAGTCCACCTTTCCGAACCTGATGGACACGCACCCTCCCGGCATCTTCCAGATTGACGGCAACCTGGGCGCGGCCAACGGAATGCTGGAGGCGCTGGTGCAATCGCGTTGGAGGCCAGAGGCAACCGAGGTCGAACTCCTCCCGGCTTTGCCCGAACAATGGTCTGAGGGGGCTGTTACAGGAATACATATCCGGGGAGGCGCGACCCTCGATATGCGCTGGAAAGCCAGAAAAATCATTTCCATGAAACTGCACGCGAACAATGACGGAAGGTTCCGGCTGATTCCACCGCCGGGGCAAACTGTTGCAGGCATTCTTACTTCTGAAGGAAGCCCCTTGCTCGTGGGGAAGAATGGCACGATCCGAATGGCGAGTGGAAGGTCTTACGCAATCAAGTTCCAATGACCGTTGAGCAGTTTAACTTCAAGGTATCTTCCACGGCGCTCCAGCCCTGATCCGAAGGGCTGGGCGTGGTCCAGTCTTGGCGAGCAAACTGACGCCGCAGTAACTTCGTGGTGCCGTTGGTCTGGCGTGGCCTCATATCAAGCAGCGTAAAGAGAAAACGGAGGCCAGCTACGCCGCCTTGCTGAACTTAGCCGTAGCGTTGATCTGCTGGAGGCAGCCCCCTGCTATTTACGGATAATTACTAAGTGGTCTCCGTCAACGCATCCGTGGCTTTGCTCATCTTGGCGGTGCGTTCGAGCTTGTCCCAGTTGAAGGGCTTGCCGTCGATGGCGCGTTTGACGGTTTTGAAGAGAACGATGGAGAAGACCTGGCGGTAGGCGAAGCGCTGCAGCCAGATGTGCCAGAGGAGCCAGCCGTCGCCTTGGTTGGCGGGATGGCGGCGTTCGAGCGAAAAGGCTACCGAAGAGGTGACGAAGTCGATAATCAGAAAGCCGAAGAAGTAGACCATCAGCTTGTAAAGGTCCGCGGAGGATGCGGATTCGGGGTGGAAGTAGCGGTCCATGAAGTGGTTGATGATGCCCCAGATGAACATCAGGTCAATGAAGGGCGAGACCAAGGGCAGCAGCATCTGGAAGATGAGGATGTTGGGCAGGGCGAAGAGTCCCATGGCCTTGTTGCGGATGAAGGCCAGGCGATGCTTCCAAACGGCTTGTAAAATTCCAAAAGACCAGCGGAAGCGCTGGCGCATCAGTCCACTGGCGTTGATGGGGGCCTCGGTGAAGGCCAGGGCGCGATCCTCGTAGACGACCTTCAACTTTTGTTCCAGCAAGGCCATGGTGAGGTCAGCGTCCTCGGCGACGGTGTTGATGGGATAGCCGCCGACGGCCTTGACGGGGCCGGAGCGCCATGCGCCGATGGCTCCGGGAACAACCACGACGACGTTGAAGAGGTCCAAGGCGCGGCGCTCGAAGTTCTGGCTGGTGATGTATTCCAGAGCCTGCCAGCGGGTCCAGAGGTTGACGCGATTGCCGACCTTGGCGTTGCCGGCAACGGCACCGACCAGCGGATCCTCAAAGTGTGGGATGAGCTTGCTGATAGCGTCCGGGGCGATGACGGTGTCGGCGTCAATGCCGACATAAAACTCCTCGGTCAGGCGGTCGAGGGCGAAGTTCAGCGCGGCGGCCTTGCCTCCGTTGGGCTTGGTGAGAACCTGGACGCGCCCAGCGGCGATTTGGGCGGCGTATGCCTGGCGGGCAACTTCGGCGGTCTGATCGCTGGAGCCGTCGTTGATGACGATGACGTGCAGATTGGCGTAGTCGGAGTTCAGCACAGAGCGGATGGTGCGGACAATGACTTTTTCCTCGTTGTAGGCAGGGATGAGGACGGCGACGCGGGGATTGAAGCCGGGCGAGGCCTTTGCATGGGGGCGGCGCAGGCGGTCGATGACGGCAAATATTCCCACCAGCAGCAAGCGAGCCGTCATGAGAATGTTTCCGAGAAAAAAGACCATCACGATGAATTGGCCGACGACAGCCAGGCTGGAAAAGGCGATGGAATCCGGCAAGGCGCGCAGGAACTGGCGGAAAGTGAGCTTGGGCATCACCTCGGCTGAGGTTTTGCCCATCAGCGCGGAGACGGGAACGATGGTGTAGCCGCGAGCGCGCAGCGAGTCGATCAGCACCGGCAGCGCGGCCACGGTCGCTGAGCGGTCGCCGCCGCCGTCGTGCAGCAGGACGATGGAGCCGCGAAATTGCGGCTTGGTTTTCATGATCTCCAACTGCTTGAGGATGGCATCAGTGATCTCGGCCGGCGTCTTGCGCGGATTCTCGTTCCAGTCGTTGGTGTCCAGCTTGTTGCCAATGATGGTGAATCCGGCTTGCTGGATGCGCTCGATCGGGGCGGCCTGGTCATCGGTGTCCGGCTCCTCGTCGATGTCGTAGGGCGGACGGAAGTAGAGTGGCTGAATCCCTAGTTTGCTCGCGTAGAGTCGTTCGGTGACCTTGACTTCCAAGTCAAGCTGGCGGTTGGAGATTTCGCTGATGTCGGGATGGGTCCAGGTGTGGTTGCCGATCTCGTGGCCCTCGCGCATCTCGCGCTTCATGATGCCGACATACTCGGCGGCCACGCTGCCGATCGAGAAGAAAGTTCCCTTGACGCCCTTGTTGCGGAGGATGTCGAGAATCTTGGGCGTCCACTTGGGATCGGGTCCGTCGTCGAAGGAGAGGGCGACTTCTTTGGGATTATAACCGTACTGTTCGATGGTATAGGTGCGCGGATAAACGTCCATGTGCTCATCGATGATGAGCTTCTTGCGCGGATCGGGTTCCTCGGTTTCGACCTGGATGGTGCGCTTGCCGGACTGGGGAAGGCCGGTGATGCGGATGATGTCGCCCTCGCCCTCTTGGTCCACATCGTGGCCGGGTTGAACGGAGCCGAGAGCTTGTAACGCATCCGGGCCGCTGGGTTTGTCCCAGATGCTCCACAGCGAGTTGTCCTCTTCGCCCAGACGCCAGAGAGCGAAGGTTTGCAGGCCCATGGCTCGCGCTGCACGCAGTTCATTGAGCACGGAGACGCCGTCAAGGAACCAGACGACATGGCGCTGATTCAAATCCTCGTCGATGTACTCGAAGTGCGGGTTGAGGGTATCGTAATCCAGATCAAGATCTGCATCGGCGTCGGCGGCGCGCTGCCAGACTTCAGAGACGTGCAAGTCATCCGTATAGAGAATAGGGTTGGGCTGCTTTTTGGCTGCTTTCTTGTTTTTAGAAGGGCTGGGAATGGACATGACCCAGTCGTAGCCATAGCTGCCCACCGCGCAGATCAGCTTCTCCTTGGGAACCAGTTGCAAGACGCGCCGCAGATTGCCGACAAACCACTCCTGGCTGGCGATGGGGCCGGGCTGGCTCTCGATCTGGTGCTCGTCGTAGTTCATCAGAATGACGCCGTCGGAGTTGGCGGCAATCTGCCGGAAATCATCGTCTGTAGTCAGCACCTGGGTGTTGACGTAGAGGCGCAGATTGCGTGCGTGCAGGTCGGCAGAGAGCGCCTGAATAAAGCTCATATACGCAGGGCTGGCTTCGTCGGGCAGATTCTCAATGTCCAGCGAGAGGCCGCGATAGGCCGGGAAGGCTGCAAAAAAGCGGAGGATTTGCTGGCGCAGCAGAGCGCTCTTGGCGCGGTCACCCAGCACTTTGGCAATTTCAGGGTCCCAGCTCAGTGTATTGGGATTGAAGTTGTTCAGGTGCGGGAAGATTTCCGTGTCTTCCTTGGCCGCCTGGATGACCCGCTTGATTTTGTTCACGTCGTCTGGGTCATGGACGGTGTTGCCTTCAATCACTTCATACTCGTGATGGTTGTCGCTGCTCATGGCCAGCAGCGTGCCTTGGGGCGCGTCCACGTGCAACCAATCGGGGAAGAGCAGATCAATTTGATGAACGTGTTCCTTGAAGGAGGAGTAACTGGCTGGGTCGGACGGTACATAGTAGGCCGCGCGCAATCCTTCGCCGGTGTTGAAGGGAATCTCGGAGGGCTTGCGATCAGTCTTGCGGCGTGCGGGCCGCGGGCCTTTCGCCGGAACGCGTTCCGGCAATGCCTTGTAATTATGCCGGGGTGTGGCCAGCAACAACTCCGGCAGGTGCTGATAGCGCAGCACATTGAAGATGAAGGCAACCAGAACCAGCGTGAAAATCACGGCAGACGCATCCAGGATGCGCCGTAGCCGCTTCCATCGCTTGCGTTGCGGGTCAAAGAATATTTGTTTATCCGGCATGAGGGGTCTGACGCATCCTTCTTATCTTACAAAAACAGGGCTGTGAAGACAGAACTGCGAAAAACAAAGAGCAAAAACCGCTGAAACCGTCTACGCTATACAGTACGAATCGTATGAAAGCTGCCTCTACTAGTCAAACCAAGACCGAAACCCTCCGCTCTGGCCCCTTTTTTCCGGGCTTGTCCATCGCGCTCGCCCTGGCCGCGGGACTCCTGCTGCGCCTGTGGATGATGAAGAAGCATTACCAGGTCAACTATGATTCTCTGGTCTACGGCGGAATTGCCAAACACCTGTTGCAGCAAGGCAGCTATCTCATTACCCGGCCCAGCGGAGAGGTTCTGCCCACGCTGATTCGGCTGCCCGGCTATCCGCTCAGTCTGGCGCTCTGCTTCCGGCTCTTTGGAATGGAGAACTACGCCTCGGCGGTGTGGGTGCAGATTGCGCTGGAGATGGCCGGCTGCCTGCTGCTTGCCGACTGTGCGCGGCGCATCGCCCCAGCCCAGCTCAGCCGAGGGGCCGCGCAGGCTACACTCTGGCTGGCCGCGCTCTGCCCCTTCACGGCCATCTACACCGCCGAGCCGCTCACCGAATCGCCAACGCTGTTTGCCATCGCTTTGGGGCTGTGGTCGGCTGCGCGCTTTCGTGAACGACCGGGATGGACGCCGGCGCTTTGTTTTACCGTTGCGGTTACTTTTGCGGCGCTGCTCCGGCCGGACGGGGCGCTGGTCGCCATGGCGCTGGCTCCAGCGATGGTGATCAGGTTGCGGCGTGGGGAAGGGAAGCCAGGAATCGAAGAATCTCCCAAGGTCGAAAAAACATTCCGTGCCCCATCCATTTCGCGTTCTTTGCGAAATGGGTGGGATTCCACGAAACAAATTCCGTTCCAACTCAATAACGCTTCCCGCCTGATCCGCATGGCTGTGGCTTGCGCACTGCTCGCGCTCACGCCCTTTGCCGTCTGGACCGCACACAACTGGCAGGTCTTTCACGTCTTTCAGCCGCTGGCCCCGCGCTATGCAAACGACCCGGACCAGACAGCCTATCCCGGCTGGCAGCGTTGGGTGAAAAGCTGGAGCCTGGATTTCGTCTCGACCTTCGATATTTATTGGGCTGTGCCAGGAGCGCCGCTGGATCTGACCAAGCTGCCCAGCCGGGCCTTCGACTCACCGGCGCAATACGCTGAAACCGTTGAGCTTGCCTCCGATTACAACGACCGAGACCAAGCCAGGGACATCGTGCCGGATGTGGATGAGCGCTTTGGGCAGTTGGCCGAGGAACGCATCCATGCCCATCCGGCGCGCTACTACCTCTGGCTGCCGATGGGGCGGCTGGCGGATATGTGGCTGCGCCCGCGCGTCGAGAGCATCTACGATGACCTGGACTGGTGGGCATACTCGCACCATCCGCAGAAGACCTGCATCAGTTGGGCTTATGCCGGATTAAATGCCTTTTATTTCTTGTTGGCGGCGGCGGGATTGTGGCTGCGTCCCCGGCTTTGGCCTTGGATGGTGGCCTACATGGTGCTGCGCAGCGGCCTGTTGATGACCATCGAGGCTCCAGAGGCGCGCTACACGCTGGAGTGTTTTCCGATGCTTTTTGTGCTGGGCGGCATCGGATTGTATGAGGGCTGGAGACGAACCACCGGTCGAGTTCAACTTTTGAATTTAAAACCAATGATTCCGAAGCACTTCTATGGAGATGGAATCGTTTGATTTGGCCCAAGATATACTGAGGATTGCATGGCAACTGAAAAAACCTTTTATTTGGAGACCTTCGGCTGCCAGATGAATGCCCATGACTCGGAGAAGGTCATTGGCACACTGGAGCACGAGGGCTACCGTCAGGTCGAGTCCGAGGGGGACGCCGGTCTGATCCTCTACAACACCTGCTCGATCCGAGACAAAGCCGAGCAAAAGGTCTTCCACCGGCTGGATGAGTACAAACGCCAACACCGGGAAGGGAAGCGCTTTGCCGTGCTGGGCTGCGTGGCGCAGCAAGAGGGCGAACGGATCTTTGAGCGCGCGCCCTACGTTTCACTGGTCTCCGGCTCAGCCTCGTATCGCAAACTGCCGGAGATGCTGTCGCGCCTGGAGGCCGGCGAAACGCGCATCACAGGCCTCGACGACCGCCAGACGGACGAGACATTCGAGACCGAGTTTACCACCCGTAAGAATCCCTATCGCGGATATATCACGATTATTGAGGGTTGCGACAAGTTCTGCGCCTACTGCGTGGTGCCGTTCACGCGCGGCAAGGAGCGCAGCCGCGGGTCGAACTCCGTATTGGAGGAAGCGCGGCAGATCGCCGGTCAGGGCTACTCGGAGATTCAACTGCTGGGTCAGAATGTGAACAGCTACCGTGACCCGGAAGCCAAGCGCAGCTTTGCCGAATTGCTGGCCGCCGTGGGCCAGGTCGCGGGCATTCGCCGGGTGCGCTTCACCACCAGTCATCCGCGCGACTTTACGCGGGATATTGTTGAAGCCATTGACGCTGTGCCTACGCTCTGCGATCACGTTCATCTGCCGGTGCAGTCCGGCTCCACGCGGATTCTGAAGGCCATGAACCGCGAATACACCCGCGAGGAGTATTTGGAGCGCATCGGCTGGATCAAGGCCGCCCGTCGTCCGATTTCGCTCTCAACCGACATTATCGTAGGCTTTCCGGGCGAGACGGCGGAGGATTTGGCGCAGACGATGGACCTTTTGAACGAAGTCGAGTACGATTGCGTCTTCGGGTTCAAGTATTCTGGACGGCCCAATACGCCAGCGTTGACGATGATCGATTCGATTCCGGAAACCGAGAAAGCGACCCGGCTTCAAGTGGTGCTTGACCGTCAGCGTGAGATTCAGAGAGTCAATTATGCCAAGCACTTGGGGCAGATTGTCGAAGTAATGGTTGAGGGCGTCAATCCAGCGCGAGGGCAGATTATCGGACGTAGCAGCCAGAACAAGCCGGTCAACTTTACCTGTACACAGCCGATTGCGCCCGCGCCGGGGAACTATGTGCAGGTTAAAATAACTGCGACGCATCCCAACAGTTTGGTGGGCGAGGCGGTCTAAGATGAAAACGGCAGGGAAAGGGAAGCCATGGATGTTGAGGTGAAGGTACGCGGATTGACGCTGGACCCGGCTACCAGTATGCCGATCATTGTTCTCAAGGATGTTGCCTCTGAAACGGTGATGCCCATCTGGGTGGGAATCTTTGAGGCCCAGGCGATCGCCATCGAGATTGAGAAGGTAGCGGTGCCGCGTCCGATGACCCATGATCTGGCAAGGAATCTCATCCGTCACTTGAATAGTCAATTAGAACGTATTGTTATTACGGAACTTAGAGACGATACGTTCTTTGCCGCGCTGTGGCTTCGGCAAGAAGGCCAGCCCATGGTGATTGACGCGCGACCGTCCGATGCGATAGCCTTGGCGTTGCGCGCCGATTGTCCTATCTTCGTCACAGAGCAAGTGTTACAGGCCGCCAAGCTGAATGCCTCCGGTCCGGCGGAAGGACAGGCGACCGAGCAGTTGCGCGGCTGGCTGGAAGGGCTGAACGACGAAGATTTAGGGCGCTACAAGATGTAGTTGCGCGGCTGTCTACGTACTGACCGGGTCGCCGGCGTTTACCTTGACCGGCGTCAGCCAGCCGAAGCGGTCGGGCTTGAGGCCGTTGACGATGCCGAAGAACTCGTCGGCGATCTTCTTGGTGATCTCGCCCGGCTTGCCGTCGCCAATCACAATTCGGTCAATCGAGCGGATGGGCGAGACTTCTGCCGCCGTTCCGGTAAAGAAGACCTCGTCGGCGATGTAGAGCAACTCGCGCGGAATGGACCTCTCTTTCACGTTCAAGCCCAGATGGCGGGCGATGGTCAGCACCGAGTCGCGGGTGATGCCGGAGAGGGCCGAGTTGGCCAGCGGCGGCGTAAAGATAACGCCATTGCGCACGATGAAGATATTCTCGCCGGAACCTTCGCTGACCAGGCCGTTCACATCCAGTCCGATGCCCTCGGCGTAGCCGTTGATTTCGGCCTCCATGTGGATCAGTTGTGAATTCATATAGTTGGCGCCGGCCTTGGCTAGCGAGGGAATGGTATTCGGCGCCAGCCGGTTCCAACTGGAGATGCAGACATCCGCGCCGCCCTGGCCAGCGATGTACTTGCCCCAGGGGAAGTTGGCGATGTAGACCTCGACCGGCGAGCCTTTGGGGCTGACGCCGATTTCGCCGTAGCCGCGCAGCGCGATGGGCCTTATATAGCAGGGAGCAACTCCATTGGCTTCAATTAGATCAACCACTCCTGCGCACAGTTCCTCAATGTTAAAGGGGATCTCCATGCGATAAATTTTGGCCGAATCCAGCAGCCGCTGCATGTGCTCCGGCAGGCGGAAGACGGCCGAGCCATGCGGCTGCCCGTAGGCGCGAATGCCCTCAAAGACGCTGGAACCGTAGTGAATCACGTGGCTCATCACGTGGATATTGGCCTGCTCCCAGGGAATCAGAGTGCCGTTGTGCCAGATTTTGGAGGTTGCTTGGATAGGCATAGTATTTGAATTGCTCCTTGTTCGCGCCGCGCGCGCATCCATAAGACTACAGCGTTGCAGGCGGCCCTGTCACGGGGCGGGATCTACAGCGCTTCCAGTGCGGTTTCCAGAGGCCTCCTGGACTAGCGGGGCCGACTATTCCATTTCGTCGAAAGCGCGGCCAGCTTGTCATTCAGCGTGGCTGGCTTTGCTGCAACCGGGGCGGGCCTTGCGCCAGGACGCGCGGGCGGCGCGGTCAATTGCTTGATGGAGAGAGCGATTCGCTTGGCCTTTGCATCCACGCTCAGAACTTTGACCTTGACGATCTGGCCGGTCTTGACGGCCTCGGAAGGCTCTTTGATAAAGCGGTTGGATAGTTCGCTGATATGGACCAGGCCGTCCTGATGAACGCCAATGTCCACAAAGGCTCCGAACTTGGTCACATTTGTCACCACGCCTTCCAGCACCATGCCGGGCTGCACATCGGCGATCTCTCGCACTTCTTCGCGGAAGCTGGGCGCGACAAATTTATCGCGCGGATCGCGCCCCGGCTTGCGCAATTCTTCCAAAATGTCATTCAGCGTGTAGGAACCCGCCGTGAGCTGACTACGGTCCACCTGTTCCAAAAGCTTGGGCTGCTCAATGATCGCCTTCACCGAAGTCTTCAGCGAGAGGGCAATCTGTTCGACGACCGGGTAGGACTCTGGATGAACAGCAGTCCTATCCAGCGGGTTATCGCCGTCGCGGATGCGCAGGAAGCCGGCCGCCTGCTCATACGTCTTGGGGCCAATGCCGACCACTTCCAGCACCTGGGAGCGGGAGCGGAAGCTGCCCTTTTCATTGCGGAAACTCACGATGTTCATCGCCGCGCGCTCATTGATTCCGGCGACAAAGCGCAACAGGGTCCAGGAAGAGGTATTCAAGTCCACGCCAACCTTGTTGACACAGCTTTCAATCACCGTCTCCAGCGACTCCTGCAACTGGCGCTGATCGACGTCATGCTGATACTGGCCGACACCGATGGATTTGGGATCGACCTTGACCAACTCGGAGAGCGGATCCTGCAAGCGGCGCGCAATGGAGATCGCTCCGCGCACGGTCAGATCAAGATCGGGGAACTCCTGGCGAGCAACCGCGGAGGCCGAGTAAACGCTGGCGCCGGACTCGCTGACCGTCACGGAGAAGATTCCGTCCAGCTTCTGATCGCGCAGGAATTCGCGCACAAAGGCATCCGTCTCCCGCGAGGCGGTTCCATTGCCGATGGCGATGGCGCGCACATTATGCTTGCGCAAGAGCGCTTCCAGCTTGGGCGCGGCTTCGGCGTTGCCATGCTTGGAAGTATGCAGATAGAGAACGTCGTGCGCCAGCATCTTTCCCGTTTCATCGACGACGGCAATTTTGCATCCGGTGCGCAGGCCGGGATCAATGCCCAGCACGGAGATCGGCCCGGCCGGAGGTGCCAGCAGCAGGTTATAAAGATTGTCGCGGAAGACGCGAATCGCTTCCGTGTCCGAGCGCTTCTTCAACTCCAGGCGAATCTCGCCTTGGATCGATGCATTCAGCAGGCGCTTCCAGGCGTCGTCGATGGCCAGTTCAAGCTGGGGCGTCCAATCGCCCTGCTGGCGCAGAATATGCCTCTGAATGATGGAAACTGCCCGCTCCGGCGCGATTTCGAGGAGAAAGTACAGAACATTTTCGCCTTCGCCGCGGCGAATGGCCAGCATACGATGCGAGGGAATTGTCTTCGCCGGCTCGCTGTACTCGTAGTACATCTTGAACTTTTCCTGCTCATCCACGGCGTCCGTGGCCTTGCGGCTGACCACCATGCCCTCCTCGAAGACCAACTGGCGCAGCGCTTTACGGAGATCGGCGTCTTCGCTGATCCACTCGGCGACGATGTGGCGCGCGCCTTCCAGAGCTTCCTCCGCCGTGGCTACGCCCAACTCCGCATTCACGAAAGTGGCGGCATAAGCCTCCAGAGGCAACTCGGCTGGCTGCTGCTGCCACAGATACTGCGCCAGCGGCTCAAGCCCTTTCTCGCGCGCGATGGTGGCCTTGGTGCGGCGCTTGGGCTTGTAGGGAAGATAGAGGTCTTCCAACTCGCTTTTGTCGAGCGTGGCTTCGATGCGCGCCTTGAGTTCGTCGGTCAGCTTGCCCTGTTCGGCGATGGACGCCAGGATGGTCTCGCGGCGGTCTACCAAATCACGAAAGTAAGCCAGCTTCTCTTCGCAGTCGAGGATCTGCACCTCGTCCAGATTCCCGGTGGCTTCTTTGCGATAGCGCGCGATAAAGGGCACGGTGCCGCCGTCGTCCAGCAGTTCGATCACCGCGATCAGGCCGCGCAGAGGAATCTTCAGCGTTTGCGCAACATGGAGAAGAATTTCGGGGGGAAGATTTTTCAGCTCTTTCATAGGCATTCTTCCTTCATGATAAATGTTGCCAAGGATGAAGTGGAGCAGGGAAGAAACTTATGAATTGTGCAAACGCATCTTAAATCCATAGCCAAGGCGATTTTGCGGGGGAAGAGAAAACGAAATACGGGGAGGAAAAAGCTGCTTTCTTTATGCCTGTTTTTCACATTGCGGGACAAAGGTTGCGTTTTCGCGCACATTGTCAATTTTCTCTATAACTAAGTTATGTGCTGGAATGACGGGGTGATTCAAGCCTTTTTGTCTTCGATTTCCGGCTCTGGCGATGAAATAATATGTACGGTTTGAAAATAAAGAGAGGGGGGTGGGTAGTGTGAAACCGGGGATGGTGGATAGGGGATCAGGAACCGGGTTGCGCTTGAGAAGCGGAGGGTCATTCTCTTCACCTGCTTGGATTGTGCGCCTTTTGAGTTAAATATTCAGCAATCGCCAAGGAACAAGATGCGTATGCCTTGAGCCGATGAACGCTGGATTGGGGGCATGAACGCTTCAACCCCATTTATCATAAGGGTGCGTATCTGAAACAAAAACAGCAAGTTAGCTTCCGCTTCGCGGAAATAGCGAGTTAGCGGGTTAGCGGCAGAATATTCCTGTTTTAACTTGCAGCGGCGAACCAGGCTGTTCTTGACTGCCGTTTTTAGAGTTATTTTCTGCATGATCCCACCCAGCGCCACATCGAACAGTCTTCATAATTGGCCGACGCATACTCCCCGTCCGGTTGATTGGCCAAAATGCGATGGTCGGCAATGGCATCCGCTCTGGAGCGCGGCACCTTGCCCAGAAACAGCCTTGTAAATCCAGCCTGCTGCTCCAAAATATGTTCTTGCTCATGATTCACATAAATCAGGTCGAACTCATCCGCGCGCGCGGCCAGCGCCTTACTCCAGCTCTTTAGCAGCCGCCGCATCACCGTCGCGCCAAATGGATTGAAGAGAAACGCAAGGCAAGACCCCGCCAGGAGGGGAAATTCGACCGCGTCGCCACACACCACGCGCATCGGAGACAGCGCCCGCCCGGAAGCGCGCCAGATTGTCAGATTCCTTTTGGCAATGCGCGTCAGCGTGGGATTCAGGTCCACGCCCACCACTCGACGAAACGGCAGCTCTGCCGCCAGCAGCAACGCTCGCCCCATCCCCGCGCCCACGTCAAGGAAGCTGACCTCCTCCAGCGCCCACCCAGGCCGACTCCTCTGCCAGCGCTTCACCAGCGCCCGGAAGACCGACGGTGCCACGCCGTAGTAGGCCGTGGCGTGGCGATCATGGCGGTGTCCGCTCTTCAAATTCCGCCCTGCAACCAGCCCGCTGGTCCGCACGCCGAAATCCACATCGAAGGGGTGCCGCATAAACCCCTCTCCAATTTTGAGTCCCGGCAGCAATCGCCTTCCGTCAGATTTTCTTGAATTCAAACGAGAAATTTCCATCCTGCCCTGCTCGCCTAAGAGCCTCCAGCGCGGGGAGGCTCTTAGGTTTGTTTGCCAAATTTGGACTAGTGGTTCGATCATATGAATTTGTAATGAATCATCGACACGTGCGGGCGAGGACGCCCGCACGACAGCCGGTCTGGAGACCGGCGCTACATTCCGATCA
>Ga0224559_1000934_pt1 | contig 16976 bp, 6 predicted proteins | sample 714S33034metaG_FD_180676 | JGI IMG/M metagenome (GOLD analysis project Ga0224559, IMG submission 180676) | Peat soil microbial communities from Stordalen Mire, Sweden - 717 S3 30-34 | ecosystem: Environmental > Terrestrial > Soil > Wetlands > Peat | place: Sweden: Norrbotten County, Stordalen... | reverse complement strand
GGTCCGCTCTTGGCGAGCCTGCTAACCTCGGCACAACGTAAGGACCAGCCGGTCATCAGAGTGGCGGAACAGGAATACGCTCTGGGTATATCAGCCGCACCCTCGGGCAAGGTGGTGGTAACGGCGTTGCCAATGCCGCAGGGACTAAGCCAGACCACGGCGCGCATCCGCGCAGGTGCAGACACATACTGGAAGCTATTTCGCACGCGTAACAACATTCGCACCACTTTTTTCCTGATTCTGCTGGTGATTACTGTTTTTGTTTTTTTCTCCAGTGTTTGGCTGGCGCTTTTTCTCTCCAAACAGATAACCAACCCGGTAGAGGCTTTGGCGGTTGCAATGGCTGAGATTGCAATGGGCAAATACGACCATCGCGTATTACTCACTGCCACCGGAGAGATGGATGAACTGGTGAAAGCCTTCAACCGCATGGCGGCTGACCTGGACGCCAGCCGGCAGTTGGCTGAGACATCCTCGGCGCAACTGACGGCCGCCAACCAGGCAATCGAAGAGCGTCGCCGTGAACTGGAAACCATCGTCGAAACAATTCCATCCGGAGTCGTCACCCTGGACAGCACTGGCGCCGTACTGCAATCCAATCGCGCCTTTGCCGCTCTGTTGGGCCGCCGCGTGGACGTCAGCCTGGGCGGGGAGAAGATAGAATCGCTGTTTCCCGCCGAGTGCGCCGAGGATCTGGCGGGCGTGATCCGCCGCGGCCAGCGGATGGGCGCCGCTTTCACGGAGATTGAACTCCATACCAAGGGTCGCACGCTGCATTTGGCCATCACGAGTGCGCGGTTTGATTTGACACGAAGCCAGCCGGGAACTGTGCTGGTGGTCGAGGATACGACAGAACTTTTACGGGCGCAGCGGCAGTTGGCGTGGAAGGAAGTGGCCCAGCGGGTGGCTCACGAGATCAAGAACCCATTGACCCCCATTGCGCTTTCCGCCGAGCGGATCGGCAGGCATTTAGACCGCGGCCAGCCGGACTCACCCGCCATCATTCGCAAATGCAGCGAGGTGATTCTGGGCTGCGTGGGCACATTGCGCATGTTGGTGGATCAGTTCTCCGCACTGGCCGAGTTCCCCGCGCCACAGCCGCGTGCCTGTAATATCAATCAAGTAGCCGAAGAGGCGTTGGCGCTCTTTGCGGACCGGCTCTACGGCATCACTGTCGAACGCAAATTGGAACCAGGCTTGCCACAGGTGCTAGCCGATCCTGAAGCCATTCGCCGCGCCCTCGCCAACCTGATCGATAACGCAGCAGAGGCCATGCAGGATAGTTTACTGCGTGTGCTGGGCGTTGAAACTTCGCTGAGCGAAGACGGCGCTTCGGTCGAGATTCAGGTGTCTGATACAGGTCACGGTCTTACCGATGAAATCCGCGAACGGCTCTTTCTTCCCTTCTACTCAACCAAGCAGCGCGGCACCGGTCTGGGCCTTTCCATTGCGGCAAAGATTGTCCAGGAGCATGGCGGCACGCTGAGCGCCGAGGCCAACTCACCCAAGGGTGCGCGCTTCTTGATGAGACTGCCACTGATGGAGCCTTTGTCGGAGCAGGTGCAGGAGCGAGCCGAGGCCGCCGCGACCATCAAACCAGCTGTTTCGGCCGGGTCTATGAGGGGGGCGCCTAAATGAATCACATATTGGTAGTGGACGACGAGCCGGAGATTTGCACCTCGCTTGAAGAGATTTTGCGCGAAGAGGGTTATGGCGTGGCCACGGCAGCCACAGCCGCTGATGCGATGGTGCTGCTTGAAGATGCGCCATACGACGTGGTCTTGCTCGACATCTGGCTCCCCGACCGCGACGGACTCGACGTTTTGGCCGACATTCATCGCCAGGCAGCCGATTCGCGCCCTGAAGTGGTGATCATCAGCGGCCACGGCACAATCGAAACCGCCGTCAAGGCTACCAAGCTAGGCGCTTACGACTTCCTCGAAAAGCCGCTCTCGCTGGAGCGCACGCTCATCATACTTAAGAACGCGGTTGAAGCCCGCCGCATGCGCGCGGAAAACCTGGAATTCAAACGCCAGTTCAACGTCGGTTCGGCGCTTACCGGCGAGAGCGTGCCCGTCAAAGCTCTGCGCCAACAGATTCGCCTCATGGCGCCGACGAATGGCCGCGTGCTGATTTACGGTGAGTCGGGCACAGGCAAGGAGCTGATCGCTCGCTCCATACACGCTGAAAGTTTGCGCCGCGACCAGATTTTTGTTGAGCTGAATTGCGCCGCCATTCCCGAGGCGCACATTGAGGCCGAGCTCTTCGGCTACCGCCATGGCGCTCAGCCCGGCGGGCTGCCGGAGCAACGAGGCACCCTCGAGCGCGCCGATGGCGGAACACTCTTTCTTGACGAAGTCGGCGACATGAGCCTCAAGACGCAATCCAAGGTGCTTAGCGCGCTCGACGATCAGCAGTTCACGCCGGTCGGCGGCACTCAGCCCATCCGAGTGGACGTGCGCCTTATCGCCTCAACCAACAAGGACCTCGAAGAAGAGATTGCTAAAGGCAACTTTCGCGAAGACCTCTTCTACCGGCTCAATGTTGTTCCCTTCTTTGTGCCGCCGCTGCGCGAGCGCAGGCAGGACATTCCTCTATTGGCGCACGAGTTCCTTGCCGAGTTCGGCCGCCAGTACGGCCGTCCACGCATGGAGATTACCGAGGAAGCGCTTGAAACCCTGGCTCAATATCACTGGCCCGGAAACGTGCGCGAGTTGAAGAACGTGATCGAGCGGGTGATGATCCTCAATCCCCGCACTTTGAGCATTGAACGCAAGCACCTACCGCCACTAACCCACAAGGCCGGCACCCGCTCCACGGAAGAATTCTCCACGCTGCAACAAGCTCGCGACGCCTACGAACGCGAGTTCATCCTGAAGAAGATAGATGAATCCCGCAATAACATGAGCCGCGCCGCTGAGTTGCTCGGCCTCGAGCGCAGTCACCTATACCGCAAGATGAAGGCGCTGGGGATTAGCGTGCGGGAGTAGGGAGCAGGGGACACGGTGCGCGGCGTACATCCACCCTCAATGCTCGGCGCTTCAAACTGCACATTATTTCTGGCAAAAGAGCAAGGAGCTGCAAAACGTTCCCGGGTATGCTCTATGTTGCTGTGCATTTAGCCTGTGGATTCACTTTTAATGGAGCCCTGACCGCCCCAACCGCGTCCAATTCTGTGTATCCTTGAAGCAGGGGATGATTTTTTGACCTGGTTGCCATCAGATATACGCGGGATTCGCCGCCCAAAGCCGCGCGCTTTCAGGGCAGCGGTTCTTGTGTGCCTGGTCCTGTTGGCATTGCTGGCCGTGGTTCAAGTGGCGCACATGCACCCGCTGGACACGGACGCCGACCATTGCTCATTGTGCATCGCGATGCACTCGGCGGCTCCGGTAGTGGTTATGGCTTCCGCAGTCGTCCTGGTCAAAATCGGAACCACCGCGCCGGTTGTTGAGGTGCGCGCTGTCATCCGCCATTGGCACTCCAAGCTCTACACACGCCCCCCTCCTGCCGGCTGCTAGGGCATCTTTCGATCTCCCGTTCAACCTGAATCCAATTGCGCCCAGTTCTTGCCGGGCGCAATTCTGGAGTGCTTTCACAGGTAGAACCAGAAATCGAAACTGTAGATCCCTCGCCCATTGGATGCCGCGACAGCGAAAGCCGCGGCCAGTTTCCAGCAAAGGCAGACCGTTTATAGGAGACTCACTATGCCGTTCAAACGCGGCACTATTTTTTACATTTTGTCGGTTCTTTTTTTGATCTTTGCGGCGCACCAATCCTCCGCGGAGGGCAGCAACTCAGGTGCAGTGCACGGCACCGTTACTGATCCCTCCGGTGCAGTAATTCCCGGCGCTACGGTTCATCTGATCAACGAAGTCAGCGGGCTTGACCGTGCCGTGTCAACTGACGCGACCGGCCAGTTCGTCTTCGCGAACATCCCTTTTAACCCCTACCGGGTCATTGTCTCGGCCGACGGCTTTGCTCCATCGAGCCGGAATTTTGAGATTCGCTCGGTGGTGGGAACCAACCTCAACCTGGTTTTACAGGTGGCAGGCAGCTCCCAGACCGTGACTGTGGAAGCTACAGGCGACCTGGTCGAAACCGACCCCACCTTCCACACCGATGTGGACCGCGAGATGTTCGTCAAGGTTCCGCTGGAGAGCGAATCTTCTTCTCTTAGTTCGCTGGTCACGCTCTCCACGCCCGGCGTCTCGGCTGATTCCAACGGTCTCTTCCACGGCCTGGGCGATCACGCATCGAATTCTTTTTCCGTAGACGGCCAGTCGATTACCGACCAGCAGAGCAAGGTTTTCTCCAACCAGATTCCCGCTAACTCAATTCAGTCCATTGAGGTGATCAGCGGCGCGCCGCCGGCCGAATATGGCGGCAAGACCAGCCTGGTTATCGTGGCTACCACCCGCTCTGGCCAGGGAGTTACCAAACCAACCGGCAGCGTCAGCAGTTCTTACGGTAGTTTTGGCTCCGCATCCGGCGGCTTCGACCTGGCCTATGGCGGCAAGAAGTGGGGAAACTTTATCGAGGTGGATGGTCTCAACACCGGTCGCTTTCTCGATCCGCCGGAGTTCTCGGTGTTTCACGACAAGGGTAACGAACAGAACGTCTTTGACCGGGTAGACTATAACTTCACTTCGGTCGATTCCATACATTTGGACATGAACTATAGTCGCTCCTTGTTCCAGACGCCTAACTCCTATGACAACCTGAATGTGCAAAATGTGGTGAGTGGCGGCGCGAGCGCCAGCCCAGTCTTTGGTAGCGTCGGCAACACCGATCAGCACTCGAAGATCGGGACCTTTAACATATCGCCCACTTACACGCGCATTATCGGCAATAACACGGTATTCAATTTGGGCGCCTTTGTCCGAAGGGACGGCTACAACTATTACCCCAGCCACAATCCTTTGGCGGACTTGGGACCGGCTAACCTGCAAACTTCATCAATTTTGCAATACCGCACACTGACCAACGCCGCGGTACACTCCGACGTTTCCTATGCGAAGGGAATCCATAGCGTGAAGGCTGGAGCGCAATACGGACAGACTTTTTTAAGGGAAAACGACAGCCTGGGCGTAGTAGACGCATACTATAATTCGCCTTGCCTGGATGCGAGCGGCAATCCAGCAGCTGGTTACCCTAACCAATCCTCATGCCCGAATAGCGTGAATCCGATTTATCTTCCCTTGCTTGCGCCTTATGATTTTACCCGCGGTGGAGGCTACTACAAATACAAGGGACACACAGACGTGAAGGAGCTAGGCCTCTATATTGAAGACCAGATCAAGGCCGGCAACTGGCTCTTCAACCTTGGGCTGCGCGGCGACATCTACAATGGCTTAGCCTCGGCTACCCAGACGGAGCCGCGCGTGGGCGTTGCGTATAACATCAAGCCCACCACGACCGTACTGCGCGTCTCCTATGCGCGAACGCTGGAAACGCCATTTAACGAGAATCTGGTTCTCTCCAGCACTGGATGCGCCAATGTTGTGCTTGCACCTCTACTCAATTGCACCTCCGGCGTATCGGGAACGCTCCAGCCGGGCTTCCGCAACGAGTTTCATGCCGGCCTGCAGCAGGCCTTTGGCAAACGGGTCATGGTCAGCGGCGAATATATCTGGAAGTACACGCACAACGCCTTCGACTTCAGCGTGTTAGGCAACACCCCCATCACCTTCCCTATCGATTGGCATAGTTCAAAGATTCCCGGCTATGCGTTGCGAGCGGATATTCCCCAATTCCATAGTTTCAGCGCTTATTTTGTGGCCTCCTCTGTCTCCGCCCGCTTCTATCCGCCGCAAGTAGCCGGAGCCGGAGCCACCGTGGGCCACACCGGCCTGCCCTTCCGCATCGACCACGACGAAAAATTCAACCAGACCACTCACTTGCAGTACACCTTTTCCAAAGGGAAAATGCTGAATGGCCTGTGGGGAGGCTTCAACTGGCGCTATGACTCCGGCATGGTGGCCGGAGCAACCCCTTGCTATAATCCACTCTCCAACAACCCCAACAGCGCCTGTGCCGATACATCGACTACGGTCGGCGGCCAACCGGCGGTGAATTTAAGCGCGCTAACTGCCGACGAGGAGTTTCAGGCGGGACTTACGTGCAACGGAGTAAATGCGAGCCCGGGCCATCCCTTGCCGGCAGCCTGCCTCGCGTCGGGGTATAGCTCGACACTGATCAATATTCCCGCCCCTGGAAAAGGCGATAATGACAAAAACCCGCCCCGCATTGCGCCACGCGACCTTTTTGACGCTTCGATTGGCAAGGAAAATCTCTTTCGCGCCAGCCGTTATAAAGTGAACTTCGACATGACGGCCATCAATGTTACCAACAAGTTTGCACTATATAACTTTCTATCCACATTCAGCGGTACGCACTATGTAACTCCGCGGACGCTGGCGGCGAAGATTACGTTGAATTTTTAGCGAAGCAGCACTTGCGGGGAGAGGAAAAATGGCGGAAAATGATGCCATGTTCTCCCTCCCCCGTTTCGCGCACGCGAATGCCCTGTCGTGTCTTTGCCTTGCTATCTTTGTGCCGGTCTCTTTTGCCCAGGAATCAAAACAATTCATTATGGACGAAGTGCAGGATTTACTTCACCGGCAGATGGGCTGGGACGATAATCTCCCGGGCAAGATGAATCCCGCCGGGTTGAGCTTTCAATTTTTCAAAACAGACGAGACGACCTCTACCGGCAAGCGGCTGGCGAGCTACCGCGCGTATGTTCCCGGAGCACCGGAAAACAAGAAATATACGCTGTCGATGTGGAGAATCGGTTCAGATCCACACATACTTTCCAACGAAATTTATGTAAATGCCAAGGGCCTATTGATGGTGCATAAGCCCCGTCCGGAGGAAGAGGAAAGTGACTTCGCGGGGGGAAATGAGCTTCAACTGTTTGTATCGGCTGCGCGGGGCGATGCTGTCCGGTACTCGCTTGCCTCTGCTGACAGGCAACTTCTTATCTTCGGCACGCTGGTTCCGTTTCCGCTGAGAGACGCAGACGACAGAGGCTGCCTGCTTGAAGTCAGGCTCGTTCAGCCCGATGCCAGAGTGGTCTTGATCTCCGCTGATGGACTTCCGCCCAGCACTGAAGTTCCCTTCCAGATGGTCACCTCCGACGTGCCGGATACTGAAAAATTCAACACGAACGCCCAGGGCCATGCAGTAACTGCCGGTGTAGTCTTCGTAGAGGGCAAAGATCGAGGTTCGCTCAGAGTAACTTTGGACACTAAAGACTGTTCAACGGCTGTCGAAATCCCGTGGGGCAAGGGCAGTTACAAGCCGCTTTGATTTGCCGCCATTTATTCCTTCGAGCTAGAGCCAGCCAGAACCTCCGAAAAATGCAATCCCTCGCGTTCTGACAACTGGTTGATCTGTTCGCGGCAACTGAAGCCATCGGCGACAATGATGGTCGTTGCGGCGGCGGAGTTGACCGCGGGCAGCAGGCCGAGATTCGCGATGGCCTTGGAAACTTCGATCTTGTCGGCCTCAAATCCAAATGGTCCGGCCATGCCACAGCAACTGGAGTTGATAAGTTCAACCGTGGCGCCAGCCTTCCGCAGCAACGCAATCTCATTTGCCGGTCCGCCGAAGACGGCTTTGTGGTGACAGTGTCCATGGAGGATCACCTGCTTGCCCTCTAGCCGGCCGGTCACCCACTCGGGAGCTTTGGCGGCCAGCCAGTCGGCCAGCAGCCAGACCTGCTTGCTCATGCGTTGCGCCCGGGGATCATTGGGGAAAAATTCCAGCGCCTCATCCCGGAAGACACTGGCGCAACTCGGTTCGAGGAAGATGAACGGCAGACCGGCTTCAATCTCCGGTGCCATGCGGTCGAATACCCTGGCCAGGTAAGCGCGGGCGGCGCCCAGCAGGCCGAAGTCGTAAAGCGCTCGGCCGCAGCAGATGTGGCCTTTAGGAATCTGCACCCGGAAGCCAGCCTGTGTGAGAACTGACTCCGCAGCGGCGAGAGTTTGCGGATGATAGTAATTGTTCCATGTGTCGGCCCACAGCACCACCACCTGGCCTTCCGGCCGGGTGGAATTATTCCCTCTCGAAGTCCTCGGCACATTGGTCGTCTCGCCGGATGCCACTCTGGCTTTTTTGTAGCTCTTGGCGGCCAGTTCCGGCATTTTGCGTTCTTGCGCCACACCCACAATGCGCTTGATGAGCGGACTGGTGAGAGAGCCTGTTAGCAAGGCATTGGTCACGGCCGGGGTGATCGAGCCCAGGCGGGCCAGCAGGTCGGAAAATCCAAAAACATAGTGGTGTAGTGGGTGCAGGCGGTGCTTATAGCGCTGGGCCAGGTATTCGGATTTGTAGGCGGTCATATCTACCGCTACCGGGCACTCAGTCTTGCATGCTTTGCAACTGAGGCAGAGATCGAGAGCCTGGTGGACGGCCTTGCTCTGGAATCCTTCCTTGCGTAGCGCGCCAGCCAGCATCTCCCACAGCAGGCGGGCGCGGCCGCGGGTGGAGTTTTGCTCCTCGCCGGTGGCGCGGTAGCTGGGGCACATCACGCCGCCCTTGGTGTTGAGGCAGGCGCCCACGCCCACGCAACGCGCAGTAGCGCGCTCCAGCGAGCCTCCATCGGAAGCAAAGACAAAGTGGGTCTCCAGTTCGGTAAGCGTCTGGCCCTCGACAGGCGGCGCGTGGCGAAGATTCTCCACCGGGTCGTAGACGCGCACCGCATCCGCCAGCTTGCCGGGATTCATGCGGTTCGCCGGGTCCCAGATGGCCTTGAACTGCTGAAAGGCCTGAATCAGCTCCGGGCCGAACATCTTGGGCAGCAGCGCGGCGCGTGCCTGGCCGTCACCGTGCTCGCCGCTGAGCGATCCGCCCAGGCTGAGAACCAAATCGGCAGCGCGGTCGATGAACTCGCGGAATCGCCGCACGCCTTCATCTGTGCGGAAGTCGAAGTTGATCCTCAGGTGGACGCATCCCTGGCCGTAGTGTCCATAGAGCGGGCTATTGTAGCCGAACTCGGCCATCAGAGCCGTGAGCCGGCGGAGGTATGTTCCCAACCGCGCGGGAGGAATGCCGGCATCGTCCCAGCCCTCAAAACGCTCCGGCTCGCCAGGAACAAAGGCGGTTGCGCCCAGAGCCGACTCGCGCACACGCCAAACCGCTGCGGCGTCGACGGCGTTATAGATGCGGGCGACAGGCGCTTCGGGCCAGGACTGAGCGGAGCGGACCAGAGATTCGGCCTTGCTCTGCGCTTCAGCCGCATCCCATGAGCCCATCTCTACCAGGAGGAAGCCGTTGCCGGGCGGCAGCAGCGCTAGATCGTCCAGGGCAAGCTTCTTGCGCTGCATGAACTCGACGATCAGGCCGTCGAAGCCTTCCAGGCCGATGGGAGCGAACTCCAGGACGCGGGGCACAACGTCGGCGGCGAGGAACGGGTCGGTAAAGCTGAGGGCTGTCAGCACGCGGTAGGGCGGGCTGTTCGTCAGATTGAGCGTGGCGGAGACGACGGTGGCGCAGGTGCCCTCCGAGCCCACCAGCGCACGCGCCACGTGGAAGCCGTTCTCGTCCAGCAGTTCGTCCAGGTTGTAGCCGGAGACGCGGCGGGGGATGCGCGGAAACCTTTCGCGGATCAAGGCGCTATAGCGGTCGCGCAACTGGGCCAGGCCGTCATAGATATGGCCGACGCGGCCGCCGGAGTGGATCAGGGATTGCAGTTCGGCGGGCGCGGTGCGGCCCACGGTCATGCGTGTGCCGTCGTAGAGCACAAGGTCGAGTGACTCGACATTGTCCACTACCTTGCCGGCCATCAGGCCGTGAACGCCGCAACTGTTGTTGCCGATCATGCCGCCCAGTGTGCAGCGGGAGTGAGTCGCCGGGTCCGGCCCATACGTCAGGTGATGGCGCTCAGCTGCCTCGCGCAGGCGGTCCAGCACAATTCCCGGCTCGACAGTTGCCAGCTTCGCCGCAGGATCGATGGATGTGAGGCCGTTCATATAGCGGGAGAAGTCGAAGACTACGGCCACGTTGGCGCATTGTCCGGCAAGGCTGGTGCCAGCGCCGCGCGGCAGCACGGCGGCTCCAGTGGCGCGGCAGGCAGCCAGCGCGGCCTCGACGTCAGCGGCGTCCCTGGGCAGGATTACGCCAACCGGAAGCTGGCGGTAATTCGAGGAATCCGCGGCGTAAAGCGCACGCGAGCCGAGGTCGAAACGCACATCTCCGCGCAGGTTCTTACGTAGAAGCGCTTTCAATTCACGGTGAGCGGAAAATCGTTCATGATCCAAAGGAGAATGATTTCGGAGGAGGGAAAACGGAGAATTGTCCACCTTGGAATGGTAACGCGTTGAGGTGAGCGGCGCTAAGAGGAGCAAGGGAGCGAAAAAATGGCCAATTTTGGTGGATTTGGGCTGATTTCAGGTCAATTTTGGGGTAAAAACGACGATATCCATTTAGGGTTTTGTAGGGATTTATGGTCTTTTCCGGGATCTTAAGGGGGGGTATAGGGTGGGCTGGAGGGGGGGTGGGGGTCTGGCCAGTGGGCAGTGAACATGGCAGTGAATAGTGGCTGGAGACTGGAAAAACATCGCGGCTCTGATGGTTATTCCAAAGATGATTGTGCGCCAGCGGAGGGTAATTATCTGCAAATGCCTGCGGTGGGATACGTGCGTTCAGCTATGCACTCGCGCAGCATCTTTTCCCATCCTTCGCTAAAAATAAGCGAAGGATGGGATACGTAGCTGCCCCAGAAGGTTGAGCTTCTCTAGACCTAGGCCACCCGCCTGCCCGGATTAATTCTGGAATAGGCTGTAACATTCCCTCAACAGCACAGGTGCTTTGGACTGAGCTGGATTTGAGTAGATAAAGGACCATGGATTGTCTTCTTCCACCTCGGGGCATCCATGAGTCAGGATTCGCCCACCGCCGGAGACCACGATCTCAGCGTGAAAATCGATGGGGAGGGATGCCTGCATGGCGGCAAAGAGCGCCTTCTGGGCATTTGCGTGCGCATCGCTGACGTACTCGCCGATGGGCAAATGGACTCTCTTCCCGGTGCTTGAATCGACTATGGTGCGGCTAAAGGAAGCAGCTTTCATCCGCTCATGCAGCAGTACGTACTCGTTATCGTGGATTTCGATTCGGGCTGTAAACCGCATTGGGGAGGCTCCTTCCGCACTATCCTCCCCAATTATTTCCGACCTGTTTAGGTTTTTATAGGGTTATTGTCGGGTTTTATCCCTCTCGGAACCAAAATCCTAACGGGGCTATGGGTGGCGGGTTGTGCTTCTTGAAAATCAGGTCTGCCTAGCCGACACGGGGATGGGAGAGCCCGGGTGTGATGGAATCAAAGCCCGGGTTGCGGGTTCGCGGTCACACTGGCCCGAGAATCCAGAACTGGGGCCACCCGGCTCTATGTTTTTTGAATCGTCATGACTGACTTATCGTGCCAGCTTGCGGCGCAACATGCCGGCCAGGCTGACAAGCCCAGTGCCGAGCAACAGCAGTGACGATGGCTCCGGAATTGAAGACGAGGGCTCCAGGGATGCCGAGAAGCTAACATAACCACCATACTGAGGAATCAGAGCATTATTCGGATCTGGATCCGGGCCGTAACTGAGGGCGGCATTTGGGTCAAGGTTATAGGCAGTCGCATCGAAGTCATTAACCCAATACTCCTGTCCGGCGCCGTTGCCGGATACATTGACGAAGGTATTATAGTTGACGGCAAATAACAGGCCACAGTAATCGAGCTGGCCGCCAGTAGGGCCTCCGGAGCATGATAAAGCGTCTCCCGCCGGGAAGAACACATTGGTAATGGGCCAGCTAAACTCGTTACCGTTACCCGTACACGATCCGTATAAATCACAGATACCGATAGGGTAAAAAGTGCCGTTGCCGTCGTTCCAGATGCCGGGGACCAAGCCGGTGATCGTGCCGGAGACACCCCCGGGATTGGTATCTGAATAGGTTCCGGTAATGGCTGTGATGACATAGGCATCGGGGCTTATGGAGGTGTCCAGCGTACCAGTGATTGTACCGGAACCGCTGAAACCATCATTACCGACGGGGGTGAAGGTGAAGCCCCATGTTAGAGTATCCGCCAACGCAGCTGGGGTGAGCGCAAGGGCCGTCGCCAAAGCGATAAATACAAAGAGAAACTTCTTCACTTGTATCTCCTTCTGATGTCGCCCTTTGGATCGGCTTTCTGCTGGGGAAAGGCATCATACAATAACCGCGTAAATCAACTCAAGCACAAACGGGCGTTCTACGGCGCGAATGAATCAGCAGAATAAACTTGTGCCAATGAATATAGGCGCACATTATGGGTCCTGTAAAGAATTATCTATTCTGTAATAGCTGTTTTTGTTTATATCTTTCTGATGCGCAATCCGCTAAGAATTCATAAATCAACGGTTTACAGAGATACTTACGTGATGCCACCACCCTCAGGGTGTATTTTTTGGGGCCATAAACGAGGATTCCCCAAAGACATTGTTGGAGTTGGAGCGGCGCTTTGCCGACGAGAATGCCTGCGCCAAACATCATGCAGGATTGTGGCAGACGATTGGCCAGGCGACAATTAGTGCCGGGGAAGTGTAATTATCTGCAAGGCACCTTTCGACTTCGCTTAAGGCAGGCTCTGCGGTGCGGCAGACGGCGCTTGCGCGCCATGAGATTTATGGATTCCCACCCTTGCCGCGATAAAACTGCGTCAAGGATGGGGCACTCAGATGGTTTTGACCATTAAATGAAACAAGCGTGGACCGGGAGGCCAGCGCTACAGTTTCATGCCCCGTGGGTCAGCGAAAGCCGGTAAACGATTGTTACCTATGCCTTGGCTGGCAGGGCGGTGGCCAGGCGCTGCTTGATTAGTTCGTGGGCGTGGGTTAGAAACTCGGCTAGCGGGAGGTTGCCGGAGTCTACTTCGGCCAGCAGGTCGCGCTGGGCTGCGTATTCCTTGTTGACGATGCCAGCTTTGGATTGCAACATGCGCCAGGCCTTGCGGCGCTCTACGCAGAACATGACTAACTGGCGGCTGATGGCGTAGTAAGTTGTTTTGCCGGCTTCTTCCACGGTGATGTACGTGCCGAAGTCGGGGATGAAGGCGCGGTGGCCGGGGGTTAGATAGCGGCGATAGACGACGTCTTGCTGAGTGATGCGGACGAGCATGTTATCGAGCGGGATGAGGCTGGCTGCCGCTTCGGGCTTGATTTTTTTGAGGTGGTTGCGGAAGCGGGCCTCGGTGGTGCACCAGTGAGCGACGGTGTAGTGCGAAGTCTCGCCGGTGAGCTTGTTTTTGGTTTCGTACCAATCCAAATCAATCGACGGGTTGCCCTTGATGTCGAGGGCTTCCTGATAGGTTTCGCCGAGGCGGGGGTTAAAGACGAACTCGGGGACGCCGCGCGAGTCGCGCACGCGCTGGGCCTGGAAGAGAGCCATGTCGTCGGCGACGCCGTGCTCGGGCTGGCAGGTGGTGAAGGCCTGGATGAACATGGTGCCACGATACTCGAGGCCGTCGAGGATGGCGCGGTAGAGCTTGGGGGCGTTGGCCATGGATACCTGGGCGACGAAGGGCGAGCCGTGACCGGCGAGGAAGGTTTCCGCGACCGTCTTCTTCTCGGTGTTTTTGCCCTGGGTGGCCGCGCCGTAGGTGTTCATGTCGCCGCCGCCGAGCATAGGGGTTGAGTCGGAGTTCTGGCCGCCGGTGTTGGAGTAGACCTGCGTGTCGAGCATGAGGACTTTGACGTTGGGGCGGTTCTGGAGCATGACCTTGGACATGTTCTGGTAGCCGATATCGCCCATGCCGCCATCGCCGCCGATGGCCCAGACCTTGGGCAGTTCAACGATTTCCTGATCGGTCATGAGCGCATCGGTGAAGTGGGTGAGGTGGTAGTACTGCTCGGCGTCGATGACGTCTGAACTGCCCTTCTCGGAAGACGCGCCGTCGCCTTCGGTTCCGGCTTCGCGGGTGAGGAGGATGTCGGCGAGACGCTCGGGAATGACGGAGCGGCGGGCGTGATCGACGATGAAGCTTTCGCCCATGAGCCAGCCGACGGTGACGCCGTCCTGGAAGAGCGAGTTCATCCACGGGTAAGGGTGGGGGTTGTTAGGCGCGGTGGAACCGTAGACGGTGTTGCATCCGGTGTGGGCGGACATGGCCATGACGGACATGCCGTTGGCGAGGCGGCCATCAACGGCTTGCAGATTTTTGTGATTGAAGGCTTCGGTGAGCAGGACCGCGGCGATGGCTTCGACCAACTGGGCGTCGGTGAGGAGGCCGTTGGCTGCTTCATAGGCGGCAATGCGGGCGCGGGTGTCTTTTTCGTCTTCTCCGCCGAGGCCGAGAATGAGATGCGCAATGGCCTGACGGAGCAGAGCGTACTCAGCGGGGCTGGTTGCCTGGAGTTTGGCCAGGCGGGCAACGCCGACTTTTTCCAGCTCGCCGGCCTTGGCCAGGAAGCGATCGCTCTTGGCGTGGAAGACGGGGCGCATGTAGGCCTCGGTAACCGCGGCGATGGAGCGCAGAACGGATTTTTCTCCGCAGCCGGCGCAGGCTCCGTCGCCGGCGACCAGAGCGTCGTAGGTGGAACGGACCATGAGCATGTTGCGCAGCGTGGCGGTTTTGGAGTCGGCTGGATTGGCGGCGCTGTAGAGGCCGAGGAATTTCTGCGTAGTGTCTGGCAGCAGATCGAGGAAGCCGGTGCCGCTGGTGTGCTTGGCGTTGACCTCTTCGGTTTCAGGAACCATGCGGAGGGCCTGGTGGTCGCCGCAGGCGGTGACGCAGGCCGCACATCCCTTGCAGAGATCAGAGACGAAGATGGAGAAGATGCCGCCGGTGCCGGGGGCTTTGCGCTCGGGCGAGGAGAAGATGGCGGTGACCTTCTGATAGGCCATGGGGACTTTGCTGAGAATGTCAAAGAACTGCTGCTTTGACTGAGCAGAGAAGCCATCGACGCCATCCGTGACTTCGCGGAGGATGGTAGGAAGCGGCGTGCCGGATTTCGTTTCTGCCACCATGCGCTCGCGGGCGAGCTTTTCGATTTGCGGCAACGCGGCGAGGAGTTTGGTCCGGTCAGCGGAGTCGGCGACGTAGTAAGAGACAGCTGTGCGCAGAAGCGTGCTGAGGTCTTGCGCGGTGTTGGGCAGAGCCGTGTCTGGACAGACGGAGATGCACTCCATGCACTGGGTGCAGTTTTCGGGGATGAAGAGCGGGGTTTCGCGGCGGGCGACGTACTTGGAGGCCGTGTCACCGGTGGCAGCGGCGATTACGCCCATGGCCGCGAGCGGCGTAGAGGGCTGGTTGTAGCCGAAATTGGAACGGAACTCGGCGTCGAAGTTTGCGATGCGCGAGAGCGGCGTGCGCTCAGCCTGGCCGGCAGGCAACGGGTGAGAGCGGCAGCCTGAGCCGCAGGAACCACCGGCGGTGGCGAGTTCAAGAATTGGCATCAGCGCCTTGCCGCGCAGAGACGAATGGTCGGCAGCGGTGAGCACGCCGATCTTGATCTCCTTGACCTGGTCGTAGCCCTGCATCATAACTTCCATGTTGGACTCGACGACAGCGTCGCCCAGCTTGCCGAACTTTTTGACGTATTGCTCACGAACAACGGCGCGATATTGTTCCTGGGAAATGCCGAATTCTTTGAGGAGAGAGCTGACGGCGAAGAAAGCACCGAGGAAAGCGTTGCCCTGCATGCGCAGTTGCAGATCGGCGCGGTCAGTGGCTTTTTTGGCGATGGCGAAGCCGGGCAGCGTGAAGACGCGAATATTCTTGTCGATGATTTGCTTGCGCGCCCAGAGCGGCAACTGCTCCCAAGCCTGCGTGCCTTCCTGATCGGATTCCCAAACGAGAGAGCCGCCTTCGGCCATGCCGTCGAGCGGGTTGGTGTGGGTGAAGGCCTTGGGGTCGCAGCAAAGAACGACGGTGACGTGGCGCAGGTCGCAGTTGACGCGGATGCGATCTTTGGCGGCGACCATGAAGTAGCTGGTGGGCGCGCCTTTTTTCTCGGAACCGTACTTGGGATTGGCGCTGACGTGGATGACTTCCCTGGGATTGCCAAGATCGTCTTTGAGGCCATCGCGCTTGTAGATTAGGTCGTTGAGGTCGCCGAGAATGGCGCCGAGGTTTTTGCCGGTGGTGATAGCGCCCCAGCCGCCGATGGAGTGGAAGCGAACGGCAACCGCGCCCTCGGGCAGCAGCGAAGGAGTTTCGTCGCCGATGACCGCATAGGGGTGATCGATGCCAAGGACGAAGAAATTGACGCCGTCGGAGGCTTTTTTGCCGTCCTTGCGGGCGCGGCCGGCAGTGGCGAATTCGTAAGCGCCGATGATGTGCTCGGGACGGAAGTCGCGCGAACCGAGACCGTAGCTGCCGCCGTAGATCTTCGGAACTTCAGTGAGCGTGATTGCGGGAAGACCGGCAACGGATTGAACAGCCTTAGAAAACGCGGTGCGAATGTCGCGACCAAGAGGATTGTCGCCGGAGAGCGCTTCGTCTGTGCGCTCGAGAATGATGACGTTCTTTTTGCCTTTGAGCGCAGCGACGATGGCGGCTTCGGGGAAGGGGCGAATCACGTTGACGTGGATGGAACCGACGCTGGCGTTACGGGTCTGACGCAGGTAGTCGACCGCGGCTTCGATGTTTTCTGCGGCAGAGCCGAGGGAGACGAAGACGGTTTCGGCATCTTCGGTTTTGTACTGACTGATGAGGCCGTAACGGCGGCCGGTGAGCTCGGCAAACTTTTCGTAAGAGGCTTCGAGGAACTCAAGAATCGGTTCGGCGAAGTTGTTGCGCCGGGCTACGACGCCGTTCATGTAGTGTTCCTGGTTCTGAACGGGGCCGAGCAGGATGGGGTTAGTGAGGTCCACCATTTTGGGGACGCGGCGGCGGGTGGGTCCGAACAATGTGCGCTGCGCCGGGGTGGGACAATCGATGATGTCGTCGGGCGCGCCGAGGAACTCGCGGATCAGGCCGGATTCGTGCTTGTAGAAGGTGCGCT
>Ga0224559_1000933_pt1 | contig 16983 bp, 17 predicted proteins | sample 714S33034metaG_FD_180676 | JGI IMG/M metagenome (GOLD analysis project Ga0224559, IMG submission 180676) | Peat soil microbial communities from Stordalen Mire, Sweden - 717 S3 30-34 | ecosystem: Environmental > Terrestrial > Soil > Wetlands > Peat | place: Sweden: Norrbotten County, Stordalen... | reverse complement strand
GCGGCTGGGAGCCGGCGCCGGTCGAGAGTTTCGCGATCACTATCGACGTCAAGGCGAAGTGATCAAAAGAAAGGGCGCCTGAAAAGGCGCCCTCATCATTTCGCAAGCCGGACCGCGATCAGGCCAAATTCATACCGAAGTCGTTCCCCGGTTGCCGCGCTCGCGCATGAAGCGGTCGAACTCCTCGCGGTCGCGCGCGTGGCGCAGCCGCTCCAGGAATTCGGCGAATTCGCGCTCGGCGGCGACGAGTTTGCGGCGTTCCTCTTCAAGACGGGCGAGTTCGCCCGCGCGCCATTCGTCGAAGGCGTAATTGCCGCTCGAGCCAAAGCCCGCGCTGCGCCAGCTGCGCGCCGCGAAGCCACCAGCCTGACTGGTAAAGCTCCAATTCGAGGCGCTCTCCCATTTCTCATGGGCGAAGCTGAAGAGGTCGCCCGGATAGCCGCTTTTCTTCTGCCAGAATTTCCAGCCGAGGACGGCGAGGCCAATCGGCCAGTAAAGGGCGAAGCCGAGCACCATCGCGCCGATTTCCAGCGGCTTCCAGCCGCGTCCGGCGCAGGCGCGCCGCGCGCTACGGTCGAAGCCGGGATCAAAAGGTCTTCCCATGTCTGGGCTCATTGTAAAAAGCTCCATGTTCGCCGGACGCAGGCGCCGGTGACGGAGCTAGATGTGGGGCGCGTTTTGGTTTCGTCGAGCGGCGCGCAAAAGAAAATCGCGCCGCCTGCCGAAGCTCAAGCCTGCTTCACGAGCCCCAGCAGGGCGCGGTGGATGGCGTCATTGCCGGCGCAGATCGAGCCCTTGGCGAGCATGTCGGCCCCGCCATCCGCGTCGGTGACGTAGCCGCCCGCCTCGCGCAGGATGACGATGCCGGCGGCCATGTCCCAGCTTTGCAGGCCGCGCTCCCAAAAACCGTCATAATTGCCGGCCGCGACGAAGCAGAGATCGAGCGCCGCCGAGCCGAGCCGGCGGATATTGCCGGCTTTGGCCATGACGGCGTCGAATTCGGCGCGGAAGCGCGCATGGCCGTCCCTTTTGCCGATATGGGGAATGCCGCAGCCGATCAACGCGTCGGAAAGGTCGCGCCGGGCGGCGACGCGCAGGCGCCGGTTGTTCAGATAGGCGCCCTGCCCCTTCTCGGCGATGAACATGTCGTCATTGGCCGGATTATAGACGAGGCCGGCGACGAGCTGGCCTTCGCGCAGGAGCCCGACCGAAATGGCGAAGATCGGCAGGCCATGCAGGAAATTGGTGGTGCCGTCGAGCGGATCGATGATCCATGTGTGGCTCTTGTCGGGGCCCTCGACCTCGCCCGATTCCTCCATGATGAAGCCATAGCCGGGACGCGCCTTGGCGAGTTCCTCAAACAGCACCTTTTCGGCGCGCTTGTCGGCGGCCGAGACGAAATCGCCCGGCCCCTTGACCGAGACCTGCAGATTTTCGACCTCGCCGAAATCGCGCTTCAGGCCGCGCCCGGCCTTGATCGCGGCGGCGGTCATCACATTCATGAGGGCGGAGCGGATCATTTTCTAATCCGCCCGGCGCATATAGGCGACTTCGCTGGTGTCGACGACGATCCGCTCGCCGCTGCCGATGAAGGCCGGAACCTGGATGCGAAGCCCGTTTTCGAGCAGCGCGGGCTTATAGGAGAGCGCCACCGACTGGCCCTTCAGGGCGGGATCGGCCTCGACGATGGTCAAGGTGACATAGGCCGGCAGGCGGATGCTGATCGGGCGCGCCTCATGCATCTGCAGCGTGACCTTCATGCCATCCTGCAGAAAGGCCGCGCGCTCGCCGACCCAGTCTTTGGCGAGTTCGATCTGCTCATAGCTTTCGAGGTCCATGAAGACGAGCGTGTCGCCCTCGGCGTAGAGGAAGCTGAAATCCTTGAGTTCGAGGTCGATCGCCTCGACGGTCTCGTCGGCGCGGAAGCGCTCGTTGAGCTTGCGGCCGTCGATCAGGTTCTTCAGCTCGACCTGATTGAAGGCGCCGCCCTTGCCAGGCTTCACGGCATTGGTCTTGACCGCGACCCACAGGCCGCCGTCATGCTCGATGACGGCGCCGGGCGCAATCTGGTTTCCGTTGATCTTGGACATTAGAGGCTCCGGCGGCCGAAGGGCCTGCATTGAAGCCGCCATAAGCCCGCTGGGAGCGCGGGCGTCAAGGCTCAGCGCGTTGACCCGGTTGACCCGGGCGCGTCATGGCCGGGCTTGACCCGGCCATCCAGACTCAACGGCGGGCGCTTGGATGCCCGGCTCAAGGCCGGGCATGACGCGCTTCGCGAGGACGCCGATCAGTTTCGGCTCGAAGTCGAGCCAACGCCGCGCAACGGCCTGCGCGAGGTCTCGCAGATCGCGATCGACAAGATCACCGTCGTTCCCGTCGCCAAGATCGGTGAGGTCGTCGGGCGAGCCGACGACGCCCTGCTGCTGCGCGTCAGTCGCGCGCTGGCGCTGTTTTTGGGGATTGTATAATTGACGGCTTGCTCGATGACGACGCTAGGCCTGATCTGGCTTCCATTGATTCTACGCATTTAGGTCGTAGACAGATGTCCAAACTTCCGTCGCTGTTCCTTGAAACGATCCGATGAATGCATTTCCATCCGAAGAGCTGTTTCCCGTTCAAAGAGCGAGTGGAATCGTGATTCAAAATCATCCCTCCACACAATCGCGTTTGCATCTTTATTCACACCATAAAATAGATCGATAAGTGAAATTGCGATTCCCGACGCCATCAATAGATCGCCTTTCACGAAATACTCATCCTCGATGTCAAAAAACGGCACGCTGAATTCGACGCCATTATCGGCTAGGCGGAAATTATTATGGGTATAGACGATGTTTGCGTGAGCAGCTGAACTGTTGATCTTTTCCTTCATCGCTTTTACGTACGATGAACCTTTCGGGAATTTCTTGTCCAACCATTCGTACCGCTTCGTGGTCAGTTTTTGTGAGACATCGAGCGTTCCTTCAGGCGTTGTGCTCGCGAAGTAATCTTGATCTGGATTCGCGATTGCGAATGCCGCGCAAGCCCCTGCCTCAAGCGCTTGACGCAGATTCATCATCGCCTGAAGCTGGTGTAGGCGGACGGTGGCAAATATGGCAAGTAAGTGATGCTTTTTGACTTGAGACAGAAAGCGGCCAAAAATCTCGCGTTCTCGATCTAACGATTTTACAGCCAAGGAGAGGAAAGCTGACACATCAAGCGCGATAGCATAATAAGCGCCATATCGTTGAGGCGCGGTCGCAACCATCAAACTCTCGCTTTCAACTATATCCTCAATTGTTCCCTGTTTGAACTCCATTGACGCGTCACCGAGTTCTCTCAACTGAAAAAAGGGTTAAGCTCTCTGCTTCCTTTTCCATCGACCTTGACCACGCGAGGCCATTCTCTTTTACGCCCCCTACCTCTTTTTTCGCGGGACGCATAGCAGCGGTAAGGCAAACACGCTAGCGAAAAACGCAGCGGCTGCGGCCAGCGCGTCTCGCCACCCAGGTTGTCTAAGCGCGAACCCAGCAGCCATCACCGTCGCCGAAAGAAGCAGTCCGAAATTGACCAGGTTTCTGAAAAACACTTGTTTGTCAAAGAACTTATCATCTTCTACTGTTTCAGTAGTATTGGCTAACCGCCTTATCGAAGCTCCAATTACACCGTTGATAAATCCTGCCACCACCCAGACACCCGCGAACCACCAATCTTGATTGATGATGCCGACGATAATTCCTGAAATACAAACAACGAAAAAAAATATAAGAATGCGATCCAGTCGTCTGTGAGCTTCAGAGTATGTGGAGGTCATTAGCGGAACGTTCCATCGATAACGCGAAGTGCCATGCATTACTCTCCCGGCTACCGCTGGATAAATCGACCGCATTTCCGTCGTTCGTGACCGCAAGCGGGCACCCCTCGCTTGCACCCATTTCTACACCCGCATCGGCATCAGCACGTAGAGCGCACTCGCCCCCTCGCGGTCCTGCACCAGCGTCGGCGAGCCGGGATCGGCGAGTTTGAAGAGGGCCGTGTCGCCGTCGAGCTGCTCGGTTATGTCGAGCAAATAGCGGGCGTTGAAGCCGATATCCAAGGGCGCGGCGTCGTAATCGACGTCCAGCTCCTCCTGCGCCGAGCCTGAATCGGGATTGGTCACGGAGAGCGTCAGCTTGCCGTCCGCCACGGCGAGCTTCACAGCGCGGCCGCGCTCCGACGAAATGGTCGAGACGCGATCGACGGCGGCGGCGAAGGGGATGCGGTCGACCGTGAGGAACTTGTCATTGCCCGACGGAATGACGCGCACATAATCGGGAAAAGTGCCGTCGATCAGCTTCGAGGTCAGCACCACGTCGCCAAAGGTGAAGCGGATTTTGGTCGGCGAGAGTTCGATGCGGATTTCGGCGCTGAGATCCTCGACGAGCTTCTGCACTTCCGCCACGGCCTTGCGCGGCACGATGACGCCCGGCATCCCATTGGCCCCCTTCGGCGCCGGGATCTCGACCCGCGCGAGCCTGTGGCCATCGGTCGCGACCGCCCGCAGCACGGGCGCGCCCTCGACCTCGGTCGAATGCAGGAAGATGCCGTTCAGATAATAGCGCGTCTCTTCATTCGAGATGGCGAATTGCGTCTTGTCGATCAGGCGCTTCAATTCGCCGGCGGGCAGCGTGAAATCATGGGAGAATTCGCCCGCCGCGAGATCGGGGAAATCGCTGTCCGGCAGGGTCTGCAGATTGAAGCGCGAGCGGCCCGAACGCAGCTGCAATTGCCCCGTTTCGCCGGTCGTCTCCAGCGAAACCTGCGCGCCATCGGGGAGCTTGCGCACGATGTCGTAGAGCGTATGGGCGGGCAGCGTCGTGCCGCCGGCCGAGCCGACGTCGGCCGCGAGCTTTTCGGTCACTTCGAGATCGAGATCGGTCGCCTTGAGGAGCAACGCGCCGCCCTTCGCCTGAAGAAGCACGTTGGACAGGATCGGAATCGTGTTGCGGCGCTCCACCACGCGATGGACATGGCCAAGCGACTTCAAAAGCGCCGCGCGTTCGAGAGTGACTTTCATGCGAGAGCGACTTTCATGCGAGAGCGACTTTCTTGGAGGTTCCAATCGGTTCGTCCGTGCGCAAGCCTGATCAGTCTCCCGCCGGGGGCGCAGACTTTGGCTCGGCTCAAGCGAAATCGCAAGGGAGCACAGCATATTCACCACCGAAATCAACGGGTAAATCGGCGCCCGCACGGGGCGCCCGCCGGACAAGGCCCGCGACGCCTAAATTTTTAAGGATTTTGCCGCCAATTAGGGCTGCGGGAGCGCGGAAATCATGCGTCGCGGCTGGGCGGCGGCGCGCGGGAGAATTTTCAGGTGGATCGAACGCCAGAGGGCAAAAAGGGCGGCGGCGCGCGGCGCGGCCGCCGCCGGCGCAACTCGGGTCTCGTCGCGGCGGCCTCCTGGTTCCTGACGGCGATGGTCTGGGCGAGCGTCGCGGGCGCGCTCGTCGTCGCCTTCTACGCGGCCAAACTGCCGCCGATCGACCTCCTCACCGTGCCGAAGCGCCCGCCCAATATCGCCATTCTCGCCGATGACGGCACGCTCCTCGCCAATCGCGGCGACACCGGCGGGGCGGCGATGCGCCTTGGCGATCTGCCGCCCTATCTGCCGAAGGCCTTCGTCGCCATCGAGGATCGCCGCTTCTATTCGCATTGGGGCATCGACCCTTGGGGCATTCTGCGGGCGCTGACGCGCAATGCGGCCGGCGGCGCCATGCAGGGCGGCTCGACGCTGACGCAGCAGCTCGCCAAGAATCTGTTCCTGACGCAGGAGCGGACCCTGTCGCGCAAGATCGAGGAGGCGATCCTCGCGGTCTGGCTCGAGCATAAATTCACGAAAAACCAGATTCTGGAGCTTTACCTCAACCGCGTCTATTTCGGCTCGGGCGCCTATGGCGTCGAGGCGGCGGCGCAGAAATATTTCGGCCATAGCGCGCGCAACGTCACGCTGGCCGAGGCGGCCACCCTCGCCGGCCTCATGAAAGCCCCGACGAAGCTGGCGCCGAACCACAATCCCGCCGGAGCGCGGGCGCGCGCGGGCGACGTGATCAATGCAATGGTCGAGGAAGGCTTCATCACGGCGGCGATGGGCAAGGTCGCCCTCGCCAATCCGGCCGAGGCCGTGCATGGCGGCGCGGGTTCGGCCAATTACGCGGCCGACTATGTGATGGACGAACTCGACGACGCGGTCGGCGCCATCGACCAGGATATCGTGGTGGCGACGACGCTCAGCGCCGCCCTGCAGCTCGACGCGGAACAGGCGCTGACCGAGGAACTCGACCAGAAAGGCTCAAAATTCGGCGTCGGCCAGGGCGCGCTGGTCTCGATGGCCCCCGATGGCGCCGTCAAGGCGCTTGTCGGCGGCCGCAGCTATGCGGAGAGCCAGTTCAACCGCGCGGTTGCGGCCAAGCGCCAGCCGGGCTCGGCCTTCAAGCCTTTCGTCTATCTCGCCGCGCTGGAACGGGGGCTGACGCCAAACAGCGTGCGCGAGGATGCGCCTATCAACGTGAAGGGCTGGCAGCCGGAGAATTATTCGCATCAATATTTCGGGCCGGTCACGCTGACGCGTGCGCTGTCGCTCTCGCTCAATACGGTGGCGGTGCGGCTCGGCGTCGAGGTCGGCCCCAAGGCCGTGATCGCGACCGCCCACCGCCTCGGCATCGTGTCCGAACTGACGCCAAACGCCTCGATCGCGCTTGGAACCTCCGAGGTCTCGCCGCTCGAACTGGTTTCAGCCTATGCGCCCTTCGCCAATGGCGGCGTCGGCGTGCAGCCGCACGCCATCGAGCGGGTCAAGACCACGGCCGGCAAGCTGCTCTACCTGCGCAAGGGCGCGAGCTATGGCCGCGTCATCGATGCGGCCTATGTGCCGATGATGAACGCGATGCTGCAGGAGACGCTGCTGACGGGAACCGCGCGAAAGGGCGAACTTCCCGGCTGGCAGGCCGCCGGCAAGACCGGCACCAGCCAGGATTGGCGCGACGCCTGGTTCGTCGGCTATACGAGCCATCTCGTCACCGGGATCTGGCTCGGCAATGACGATAGTTCGCCGACGAAAAAAGCCTCGGGCGGCACGCTTCCGGTGGAGATCTGGTCGCGCTACATGCGCGTCGCCCATGACGGCTTGGCGCCGCAGCCGCTACCGGGCGGGATCTGGCAGGGGCCGGCGGAATCCGCGCCCGGCTGGCCCGGGTTCTTCGCGCCGCAGGCCCCCGGGCCCTTGGCGCAGGGCGCCGAGACCGCCGCGGCGCCGGCGCCCGCGACGCAGTCCCCGCGCGGACGCGGCGACAGTCTCGCGCCGCCGGGGCTGATCCCGAACCCGGGGGCGACGGCGCAGGCCCGCCCGGGCCGGCGCGAGCGCAATTTCTTCGAGCAGCTGTTCGGCGGCGGCTAGATCACGATGATTTTGTATCGAATCGATCCAAAATCATGAACGTGATCGATTCCAATAGTTTAGAGCGCGATGCGGATCGGCGGCGAGTGTTCGCCGCGACAAAGACTCGCGACCACAGTTTATCTGAAGGTGGGAAAGCCCACAGGGGCCTCATTCATCGCACGGTATCTCCGTATAGCCGGCAGCAATGTCGCTATCGCCGGGCACAGATGAGGAGTATCGACGATGAACTACCAGGCGCGAAGCCTTACAACGGAAACTGAACTCGATATCAATACGGCTCTGTTCAAGAAGTTTCAAACGATCGATCAGGCGATTTTGATGCAGCGCGCCATCGATTATTTGAACTCTATCGGGGCGACGCAAAGGATTGCAAACCTTGCAGCCATCGAGACCGGCTTAAGCGAATTCTATCAGGATCACTACGGTCTGCTTATCACCGACTTCAGCTACGGCCAGGTCAAGCAGACGCTGAATAACGTGGTCGCGCATCAGGAAACCTACGCCAACGCGTCGCCCGACGATCCGCTGGAAGCGACCTTCTCCTATGAATATTCTCGCCAGGACGGCCAGGCGTTCAAATTCACCGAAGGCCTCAAGGTCGGGACCAAGGCGGGCGTCAAGGCCAAGCTTCCTCTCGTCGGCGAGGCGAACATCGAAGTGAGCGCCGAGGTCAGCTTCTCCGCTGAGCAGAGCTTCTCGACGACCGAAACATCCAAGTGGAGTTTCAACCAGAAGGTGACGGTGAAGCCCAACACCTCCGTAAAGGTCGTCGGGTTCATCCGGATCGGCAAGGTCGACGCGCCGTTCAACTGCAACGTCAGGGTTCTCGACGGCAATGTTCTGGTCGAAGTCAAACTCAAGGGCGACCAGGGCTATTCGAGCTGGGTGTTTCCCGTCGTCGCCATGATGTCGGACGACGAACGCTCGTTCGTCCTGGCTGGAACGCTGAGCGGGTCGGAGGCGTCCGACATTTTCGTGAAGGTCGAGCCGGTCAACACGCCCCCGCTTTAAGTCACGGCCCCTTGGCTTGGAGCGCGATCGCTGGAACTTCATATAGATCGCGCTCTTGCGCCAACTCCGGCAAGAGCGCGCCGCGCGGATTGTCGCGGCGTCGTGCGAGGCCCGTGCGGGAACGGGTTTCTAGAGTATCCGTTATTGGCAAGGGGCATTTTCGGCCCACGAGAGGTCCTTTCGCAAGAGGGCGTTTGCGAGGACGACGAGCTTGCGCATGACGGCGGTGATGGCGACTTTGGGCGGCTTTCCGGCCTCGACGAGCTTTTGATAGAGCGTCCTGCTGTCCTTGTTGAATCTGCAGGCGACGAGCGCCGGCATGTAAAGGGCTTGGCGGAGGAAGGCTCTTCCGCCGCGGATGAAGGCGTGGCCTTTCCATGAGCCAGATTGTCTTTGGATGGGCGCGAGGCCGGCGAGGCTCGCGGCCTGCCTGCCTTCGAGCGTTCCGAGTTCTGGCATTTCGATGAGCAGGGCGAAGGCGGTGATTTTCGCGACGCCGGGGATGGAGAGAAGAATCTTGAAGCGCCGGGCGAGCTGAGCGTCGTCGTCGATAAGCTTTTCGATGGCGGCGTCGATCTCCTCGATTTTTACGTCGATCTCGGCGAGGCGTTTTTTGTTCTGCTTTTCGAGCAGGGGCAGCGTGATCGCTTTGGCGCGATTTTTGGCGGCCGTGCGGTCTTTGACAAGCGCGGCGCGGGCAAGATGGAGTTCTTTCAGCTCGGCGATGGTCTGGCTGACGCAGGGACGCGGCTGCAAATCGAGAACCTCGCCCATGCGCGCGAGCATGGCGGCGTCGGCGCGATCGGTTTTCACGAGCTTGCCGGCGGCTTCAGCGAAACGGCGGGCCTGACGCGGATTGACCTTGGCGATGGGGACGCCGGCCGCGTCCAGCGCGCGCTCGAGCAGGCGATGGTAAGGGCCGGTGGGTTCGAAGACGACGCGCGCCACCGGCGTTGCGGCGAGCCATTTGATCAGGGCCTTGCAGCCGGCTTTATCATTCGCGAAACGGCGGGCCGCGCCGTCGGCGAGCCGATGTGCGTCGAGCCCGTCTTTCGAAACGTCGACGCCAATGGTAGAAGGGTTCATCTTTTCCGCGCCTCTGCTTGTCATTCGGGCCAAAAGCCCGAGTATCCGTCCAGGCCACAAGGAAAAGACGAGGGCGATCAAACTCTAGCTCGGCCCGTTAAACGGCCAGCATTATCCCGATCCGTCCCTCGCCGCTGACGAGAGGGCGGCAACCCTCTCCCAGCGGTTCCTTCTCGCCCAAACGGCGCAAAAAGTCATAAGACAAGCATATTCTTGTCGATCAGATTGGATCAATCTGATCGACAAGAATATGCTCAAGCATTTGAATTTGGAGCGATTTCTTATCGACCGAATGTTCCATTCGGTCGGAAAGCGCTCTAGGGCGGCCTTTGGCGCTCCCGGCGTCAGCCCCAATATCCTGGCAGGTCCTGCGCCTCGGGCAGGCGCGCGAGCTTTTCCGCCAGTTCGGCGGCGAGATCGAATTCCAGCTCTATCAGGCGCCGGCTCATGAAGGTGCGGAAGTAATCGCCCCACATGAATTCCTGATATGGCGTGCCGTGGTCTTCGAACGCCTTGCCGCGCAGATGCCGCCCCAGCGTCCGCCAGACATTGTCGGTGAGGTGGGCGATCGAGGTGGGGATAGCGGCATACGGTCTGCGATTGCCGTCGGCGTCGAAGGGCCAGCAATAGTGTTTCGCCTCCATCGAGCGCCAGAAATCTCTGGTTTCCTTATCGGACCAATCAGCGAGCTGATCGCCGAGAAACGCCTCGGAGATGTTCAGAGACCAGAGCGCGCGCGCCAGATGGTGATGGTCGACAATGTAGATCTGCTTTCCGGGGCCCAGAACGTGAGGAATGGGCTTTTTCTCGAGAAGGGCCTCGAGATCGGACGGCGACATGTCCGCAATCTTCGCCGCGCGGCTTGCGACTTCGTCGAGCCCCAGCGTCATCTGGGTTGGCCTCAGCTCGGCAATCGATATTTTTTGTCCCGTCATGCGCCACCGCCTTGCAATCTGCGCTCTACCTCGTGTCGCCATCGCGCGGAGAGTACAAAACATGGCGCGCCTTGATCAGCCTTGCATACTGCGCTTCGGCCGGTCCAGCCTTGTCCAGTCCGGCGCCCGCCGCGCGCCCCTCAAGGCGTCAGGGCGCGCTCGATGATCTCTGCGCCTATGCTTGTTTGTCCGCGAAAAGGATTGTCGAGAACGATCACGAGGCCAACCGCCAGACCGATCGCCGACATGTGAATCACGTTGATCTGCTTGCCGAAAGGGTTTTGCGTTTCTCGCCCGCTGAGAAAGGAGGCGGCGACGACAAAAAGAAGGAGAATGATCCAGAAGTCGTCCGGGATGTTAACGGTAGCAGCCGAAAGTCGGTCCGACCTGAATGTTTCGATCCGCGAGGCATATGTCGACAGATCAGCTCGATATTCGCTTCTGGCGGGAGCGGTTTCAGCCAGATTTTGCTGGGTCGAGCGAATGCCGATCCATAGATCGTCAAGATTCTTTTGCGCAAGCGGCGAAAGAGAAACTGGCATCCTCGCCAAGCGCGGCCACTCATCGACGACGACGTTCCGTGCGTAGGATGCGAGCGCCTGCTTCGCCGCGCTGGCCGAAGGACCCAGTGCGTCCAGTTCGCGGTCGAGACGATAGATGGTGGTCGCCTCCAACCTCACCGCCTTGTCGGTCTCTGAAAGGGCCGTCAGTCCATTCGTGATCAGCAACGCGAGAACGAAGGCGGAAAAACCGAGCATGCTCGTGTGCGCGGCTTCGCCGAGCTTTTCGTCATACGCAGTGTGCGTCGGCCAGCGGCGAAACCACAATCGATTGGCCAGGAGCGCAACCAGGCCGCCGAAAAGACCGAACGTGACGGCCGAAACCGCAAGGATTGCCTGATCCGAGAGCGAATTGGCGATACTGTCCACAAAACTTGTCTCGATATTGAACATGGGAGGCTTGTTTCCGTGCGGTCGAACGGCCGAGGGAGGCGCTCGGGCCTAAGGCGTTATGCTCTGCATTTGCGGAAGCATCCGATAAAATTAAGAGCCTGATCGCGCCAGTTACGCTCCCCCTTTCAGAGGAAGGATTCAAGCCATTTGGCGCTGCTGATGGGGCCCTCGAAACGTTACCCAAAAACGCGCATCGCTTCGTCGGGGAGAATCGATGGCGGCGGAGGAAGTCGATCCTCGAAACGAGGATTATGATCCCTGTTCAATATATCATTATGTAATTTATGTCATTTGTCTTGTATTCTTAAGCTCAACAGGAGGGTTGCTCCTGTTGAGCCACAATAGCCCACGCCCCAATATTTCATCCAAGCGGACCCCTTTCGGCAGCCGCCAGCTGGCTTCCATCATCGTTGTTTGGGAACAATACCCGCAAACGTCAAGCGTCATCGTTATGCTTGAATGAGCCGTCCCGGGGTGAGCGCATTCGACAGCACGTCAGGTCAGCGCCGTGAGACGCCGAAGGCGAGCAGCACGTCGTCGAGCTTTTCGCCCGCGCTTGGCTGCCGTCCCACCAGTGCTCGTGCGCGCGAAGGTGCGATCGCCGGTGTCATGGACGGAGGGCGGCAGCCGTACGATGCTGGCTCGCATGAACGGAATGGCTGTTATCGCAAGCTGAAGCGCAAGCGCCGCCGGGCCGTTTTCAGCCCAAGTCAGCTATTCCGGGGTGGAAGATTAAAATGAATGATTTCGCGCTTCTCGCTGCGAATAGACTGCGTCTACATCGTCCGCCCCCAGCGACCGCTTCAATGGCTCATGCTGTTGACAGCCTGAAACGTGGCGTCGAGCTTGCCGTTTTCAGCTGCGAAGCGTAACGGAATGCAGCGTCCCACGACGACCTCGGCGATATCCGGTTGGCTGGAAAGAATCTGCATCACCTCGGTGATGAAGTCCTCCAGCGGCATGGCGTTGGGATCGCTCGCTTGTTGCTCGCCCATGAGATGCGTCTGGACATAAGGCGGCGCGATTTCGATCACCTCGACCGCCGTGCCGCGCAGCTGATGGCGCAGCGACATCGAGTAGGAGTGGATCGCCGCCTTGGTGGCCGAATAGGTCGGCGTCGCCGCCATCGGCACGAAAGCCAGGCCGGACGAAACCGTCAGAATTGCGGCGCGCGGCTGCGCTCGTAAATGCGGCAGCAAAGCCGCCGTCAGCCGTATCGGTCCCAACAGATTTGTGTTGATCGTCTGCTCGGCGATGTCGAGATAGTCGGGCGCCGTTGCGATGTCCTCCGGCTGCATGACGCCGGCATTGTTGATGAGAACATTGAGGCTCGGGTAACGCGCGGCGACCTCTTTGGCGAAGGCCGCCACGCCGGCCTTGTCGCCAATGTCGAGTTGGAGCGACTGCATGCCCGGATTGGCGGCCGTGACTTCGTCCAATGCCCCCTGACGCCGGCCCGAGATGATCACCTGATCGCCAAGCTTGTGAAAGGATTCAGCGAGGCCGCGCCCGATCCCCGAAGCGCCGCCCGTGATCAAAATGGTGTTGCCCGTGACGTTCATCCTGTTTCACCCCGCATCCTGGTTCTCCCAATTGGTGAAACCCGAGATAATCCTTATACTCTCCAAATGAAAGAAGGCACCGAAAAGTTCTATACTTACCTAATGGAGAGCGTGCGATGAAGAAGTTCACGGCGGAGCAAATCGAGACGGCGCAAAGGCAAATTGTGCAAACGCCGCCGCAGGATGTCGATCCGCGGGTCGAGACCCTGGTCAACGAGCTTATCGGCCGGGTCGCCGATAAATGGACGATGCTGATACTCGAAATCCTCGCTGAAAAGGGCGAGACGCGGTTCACGCGCCTTAGCGAGTTTGTCGGCGGGATCAGCCAGAAAATGCTAACGCAGACGCTTCGCCAGATGGAGCGCGACGGGTTGGTGACGCGAACCGTGCATCCGGTCGTTCCGCCCAGGGTGGAATATAAGCTGACCGAGTTGGGGATGAGTCTTGGCGCGGCGTTCTGTGGCGTATGGGTATGGGCTGCCGAAAACCTCGGCCGCGTGGACGAGGCGCGCCGTGCGTTCGATTGCAAGGCCGCGAAATCCTGAGGGGCTTTGCGACGAAGACGCGATGAATGATTTTGCTTCTTTTCGCGTGTATAGGCTGCGTCATTATCATCCGCGCCCGGCGCGGCGCCACGACAGGCTGATCCCGACATGAGCGAGCGCCTTCTTTTCGTCACCGGCCATCTCGCTTTTCCGCGTCTCGAGCGGCTGCTGCAATCGCTTGGGCAAACGCCTTTCGTTTGGGAGATCTGCAATATTGGCGTCAAGGTCGCTGCGTTAATGACGGAGGCGATCCTGCTGCGCCGCTTGCCGCGACCGTTGGACGTCGATCGCGTGATCCTGCCCGGGCGCTTTCGCGGCAATCTCGATGTGTTGACGCAAGAGCTTGGGGTTCCGGTCGTGCGCGGACCCGACGAAATCAGCGATCTTCCCGTCTATCTCGGGCGCGGCGGCGCGGCGCCGGATCTGTCGCGCTTCGACATCCGGATCTTCGCCGAGATCGTCGACGCCTCCGCGTTGCCTATTGAGGCGCTGCTGGCGCGGGCCGAGATTTTGCGCGGGAAGGGGGCGGATGTCATCGATCTCGGCTGCCTGCCCGATACGCCCTTTCCGCATCTCGAAGACTCGGTGCGCGCGCTGAAAGCGGCGGGCCTCAAGGTCAGCGTCGATTCCTTCAATCATGAAGAGCTGCGGCGCGGCGCGCTGGCGGGCGCGGATTTTCTGCTGAGCCTTGATGAGGGAACGCTCGACATCGCCGCCGATACGGGGACGATTCCGATCCTCGTCGGATCGCCGGTGCATGATCTCGACTCGCTCGTGCGCGCGGCCGAGGCGGCGACGCGGCGCGAGCTCCCCTTCATCATCGATCCGATCCTCGATCCCATTCACTTCGGCTTCGCGGCCTCGCTCGTGCGCTACGCCGAGGCGCGCCGGCGCCTGCCCGAGGCCGAGATGATGATGGGCACGGGCAATCTCACGGAGCTGACCGAAGCCGATTCCGGCGGCCTCGCCGTCGCGCTGATCGGAATCTGCTCCGAGCTGAAAATCCGCAACGTCCTCACCGTGCAGGTGAGCCCGCATACGCGGCGAACGCTTGAAGAGCATGATGCGGCGCGGCGCCTGATGTTTGCGGCCAGCGCCGATGGCGCGCTGCCCAAGGGCTATGGCGCGGGGCTTTTGCAATTGCACGACAAGGCGCCCTATCCTTCGACGCCGGAGGAGATCGCCGAGACGGCGGGGGCGGTGCGCGATCTGAATTATCGCATTCTGACGGCGGCGGACGGCATCCATGTCTTCAATCGCGACGGCCATCATGTCGCGGGCGACGCTTTTTCGCTGTTTCCGAAACTTGGCGTCGAGGCCGATGGTGCGCATGGCTTTTATCTTGGCGCGGAACTCGCCAAGGCCGAGATCGCGTTTGCGCTCGGCAAGCGCTATGCGCAGGATGAAGGGCTGAACTGGGGCGTCGGCGCGGACCAGCCCGAAGAAGAACGCGACCGCCTGCGCGCGGCCGGACATACGCTGCGGCCGAAAGAGAAAAACGCCAATGATCCGTGAAGTCGTCGTCACCACGATCAATGAGCGGGGCGAGCCGCATATCGCGCCGCTTGGCATCATCGAGGAGCGGGACGGCTGGGTCATCGCGCCGTTCCGGCCCTCGACGACGCTGGATAATCTCGTCAGCGTTCCCTTCGCGGTGGTGAACTATATCGACGATGCGCGCATCTTTGCCGGGCTCGTCACCGGACGGCGCGACTGGCCGCTGGAGCTTGGCGCCAGCGGCTGGCCGCCGCGCCTTGCGGCTGCGCTCGCCCATGCCGAGCTGCGCGTCGTCGAGGTCGAGGACCATAAGGAGCGGCCGCGCTTCCATTGCAAGATCGAGCGATCAGAGAATCATGCGCCTTTTCAGGGGCTGAACCGCGCGGCCAACGCCGTGCTCGAAGGCGCGATCCTGATCACGCGGCTCCGGCTTCTGCCGCGCGAAAAGATCGACGCGGAGATCGCCTATCTAAAGATTGCGATCGACAAGACCGCCGGGCCGGCCGAGCGCGAGGCGTGGGAATGGCTGATCGAGGCGCGGGATAAATTCTACCGCTAAAGTTGTTTGCCGCATTTTCTTAACGCGAACCGGGACCACTTCGCTTGAAAATGCTCTCGAAATGATGCGCGGCGACGAGCGCGACGGCGGCGGCGGCGGCGCAATCGGCGGCCTTGGCGCGGGCGGATGGCAGCGCCTCGATCAGATCGTCGAAGGCGATGAAGCGGCGCCCCATGCGCGCCGCGAGCCGAGCGATCTCGCCGCGCCCGACCCCGGCGCCAATGATCGGTGCGTCAGGTTCGATCAACCCGCGCGAGAGGACGAGAGCGGCGGCATCCGCGATCTCGCGCAATTGCGCCTCGGCGAAGAATTGCGCGAGCCGCGTCCAGGCTGCTTCATCGGCGTCCTCGGCGTCGCGGCCGATCATGCGCGCGAGCCGGGCCATGGAGGCGCCGACCGTCTTCTCGCGGCCGTCGGCCGTGTCCATCATGTCGGCGCCCTCCGGCAATTGTCCGAGGATGCGATGGACGTCGGCCATGTCGGCGACCCATTCATTCATCAGCGTCGTCCATTGCCCGGCGAAAGGAACGTGTTTCGGGCCCGCCATCAGGAAAGTGCGCACGAGGCCGGTGTAGACGAGTTCGCCATGGGCGAGACGCCCGGCGTCGTCGAAGCCGCAGCTTGCCGGCAAGCCTTTGGCGACGGGGATGATGTCGGTCGTCGTCGAGCCCATGTCGATGAACAGCGCCTCGCTCGCCCGCGCGCCGACGAGCGCGGCGCTGGCGTGCCAGTTGACTGAGCCGATGTCCTTGGCGTGCTCTCGCGCCGAAGCGCCTTCGACGAAGCCGGCGCGGGCGGCGTAGAACAGCGCCTTGCCGGGGGCGAGCAGGCGTTCGGCGATCGCCGCGACGCCGGCGACGCCTTCCGCGCGGCTTGTAAAGGCGTCCGAGAGTTCGCCGGTCATGGTTATGGCGTTGAGATCGGCGCGGCCGATTTGTTCGGCTGCCTCGGCGAAGGCGCGGTCGAGTTCGTTGAGGCCGAGCCAAAGCGGGCAGGCGATCTGCGCCGCGGCGGCGATGATTCCATTCTCGACCCGCGCCGCCTTGAGATGCGCGCCGCCAATGTCCCAGCCGATGATGTCTTGCATGTTGGTCGTCTGTCTGGCGTGTGAAGAGAATGTTTGGCATAGCATCCGGCGCGGCGGCAGGGGAGCTTGAATGGACGTCATTCCGGTGATCGATCTCAAAGGCGGCGCCGTGGTGCGCGCGCGGCTTGGCCAGCGCGAGACCTATGCGCCGATCGAGACGCCGCTCGCCACCACCAGCGCCCCCCTCGACGTCGTCGCGGGGCTCCTGGCGCTTTATCCCTTTCGCACGATCTACGCCGCTGATCTCGACGCCATCGAACGGCGCGGCGATCATGGCGCGGTTTTGCGCGCGCTCGGCGAGGCTTTCCCCGAGGTGATCTTCTGGGTCGATCCG
>Ga0224559_1000932_pt1 | contig 17004 bp, 18 predicted proteins | sample 714S33034metaG_FD_180676 | JGI IMG/M metagenome (GOLD analysis project Ga0224559, IMG submission 180676) | Peat soil microbial communities from Stordalen Mire, Sweden - 717 S3 30-34 | ecosystem: Environmental > Terrestrial > Soil > Wetlands > Peat | place: Sweden: Norrbotten County, Stordalen... | reverse complement strand
CATCAACCTCGGCCAGATTGCCAAGCGGGCGCACAATCAGAACGAATATTTCATTCTCGAAAAGGACGGCATTCCGGTAATCGGCATCATGTCGGCCGATGAGTTGGAAGACTATCTGGAACTGCGCGACCCAAAGGTCAAAGCGTCAATAGCCGCCAGCCAAAGGGATTATCTCGCCGGCAAGACAAGGCCAGCGGCGGCGTTACTGACCGAATTGCAGAAGATTGCCGCAAAGAGGAGCGTATAGTCTGCGCCGATGAGCGCACCGGCCTATCTCGTCTCTACGACAGCCCACTTTGACCGGTTGATGAAGAAGCTGGCGCCGAAACATGCAGAACTCGCCGGGCGATATGCCGATGCAATGGTCATTCTGTCGGTAGATCCGCACAACAAGAGCAGCAAATTCCCGATCAAGAAACTGCGCAATGTTGCAGCGGGAGAAGGTCAGTATCGCTTGCGTTCAGGCAGATTCCGCTTTCGTTACGACGTCATGGAGAGCGAGGTCATCTTGCAGCACTGTGGTTTGCGACGCGAGGATACGTATTAAAGAATGTTGCATGCGATCTGCGACGGCAGTGGAGAAGAATTCAGCAAGACACGACAGTATCTGAAGCGGTATTGGAGCCTCATCATCGCGTGCTTGATTCGATTTTGTGATGCGTGCGCCGATCGATTCTATAATTTCTACACCTGTTACCCGGTTGAGAAAAGCGTATGTCATTGACGCCCCCACGTATAACGATAGCAATCACACTCGCCATAATTAGCGGAATACTGTGCGTGCTTCTAGAAATCATTGGCGCTTTTGGCCTTGGCTTTGGTGGGAAAATGGATTCCATGGAGTATCTTGCCTGGGATTGCGTGTTTTTCTTCCCGCTCCCCATCTGCCTTATCTCACTGGGCTCGCTTCGTTGGGCGACGGCATTGATGTGGATCGATCTCATCGTCTTGTGCCTCTGCAACCTATCGCTAAGCAAGGCGTATTTCAATCCGTTCAACGACATCAGAGGCGCGATGTTTTTCTCGCCCGAACTGCTCATTACGATTGCATTTCTCGTGGTCGCAGCCGGACGCTGGAAAGGGAACACCGGTCTGATCAAACTTATTCACTCCCTCAATAACGGTGCTTCCGACTGAGTACACGGCGGGTGGCATGGCGGTTTGAGGAGTAAAGTCCCGACCTGCCTGATGTTATCCAAGACCCGATGAAGCGAATTCTCTTCAGAGAACTACAGCTCCAGCACATTATCCTCGATGGCCAGCCGCACATTGCCGTCGGACTTCGCCAGGCGGCGGACGGCTTCGGGCTTGTCGACTCCGGCTTTGAGCATGACCAGGGCAACGGGAACGCTACGGCCGGCGCTCTTGATGGTCTGCACCGCGGTCTCGCGGCCGATATTGCAAGCCTTCATGAGGATGCGGATGCCGCGCTCGACCAGTTTCGAGTTCTGCATGTGCACGTTCACCATCAGGTTCTCGTACACATAGCCCAGGCGGGTCATGGCGCCGGTGGTGATCATGTTCAGAATCATCTTCTGGGCGGAGCCGGCCTTCATGCGCGTGGAACCGGAGATCACCTCGGGGCCAACGTCGGCAACGATAGAAATATCGGCGGCCGCGGCCAGCGGCGTGTCGTGGTTACAAGTGACAGAGGCGGTGTGGGCTCCACGAGCTCGCGCATAGGCCACGGCGGCCACGACGTAAGGGGTGCGGCCCGAGGCGGAGACGCCAACCACAACGTCTTTGCGGGTAGGGCGCCGGCGGGCGATGTCCCGCTGGCCAAGCTCTTCGGAGTCCTCGTTGACCTCGACGGCTGAAGCTAGCGCCTTCGGCCCGCCGGCCATAATGTACTGCACCTGGCCTGGAGCCGTGGAATAGGTGGGCGGACACTCGGAGGAATCGAGGGCCGCAATCCGTCCGCTGGAACCGGCGCCGATATAGATCAGCCGCCCGCCATCGCGAAGGCACCGGGCCACCTGATCGATGACCTGCGCAATCTCCGGAATGGCCTTCTTCACAGCCACGGGAACCTTCACATCCTCATGGTTGATGATGCGGGCGATTTCCAGTGCGGATTTTGTGTCAAACCCCTGAGAAGCCTCATTCTGGCTCTCAGTTGTCAATTCTTGAAGCAGGGAGGCCTGGTCTTTCTTGAAGTCACGTATTACGGCGCCGGGCGTGTCCTGCATCGTCGAGCTTGTAAGCATCGCGTCTGTCCCCAACTTTTGATTGTATCTGGAAACCTGTCAAATCAAAGAGAATTCTGGTTGGCCGCCCCGGCCGGAAAACGGAAAGCCGTGGGACTCGCTAGAGCGCCTCGCGAACGGCGTCATGAAAGACTGGCCAGACTTGGCGAATCAGCCGGCACTGCCGATCGGGCCATGTTCGGTTGGTCAGCAGCGCAACAGCCACCCCGGCATCCCGGTCAATCCACAGAGAACAGCCGCTGAATCCCAGGTGCCCAATCGAGCGCGGAGAGAAATATCGGCCAGAGGTGGAATTCTCGGACGGCGTATCCCAGCCAAGCGCTCGCGAGCTGCCTTCGGGACCTTGCCGCTGAGCGAAGAACTCGATGGCGGCTGCGTCAAAGAGGCGCGGCTTTGCTGTTTCCGAGGCAGTTTCTCGGCCGCCATCGAGGATCTCGCCTGCGAAACGCAGCAGGTCCGGCACATTGGAGAAAAGTCCGGCGTGCCCGGCCGCGCCTTTGAGCAGGTACGCATTTTCGTCCTGCACCTCGCCCTGAATGCGGCGATGGCGAAAGGTTGTGTCCTCCTCTGTTGGCGGAATCGAAGGTCGCATATCGAGGGTTGGACAGAATCCTGTGGCGGTCAGCCCAAGCGGCTCGAAGACTTCGTGGCGGGCCCAGATTGCAAGATACTCGCGCGTATAGACCTCCAGCGCCTTGCCGAGAAGGATGAAGCCGGGATCGGAATACTCAGCGCGGGCGTCGGGCTCAGCTTCGAGGGGCAATTCGAGGCAGGCGCGAAACAGCGCGGCAGGCGTTGCGGCTTTACGGAAAAAATCAGCGTAGCCAGGCAGCCCTGAACTGTGTGCCAGCAGATGGCGCAGCGTCACTTCGCGCGCGTGACTGGCTGGCGCGCGGCCCACCACAAAGCCGGGCAGCAAATCGCCCAAAGGCGTTTCCAGGTGGAGCAGGCCGCGTTGATAAAGCAGCATGGCCACGGAGGTGGTGGAAACTACCTTGGTGAGGCTGGCCACGTCGAAGACGGTCTCGGCTGATACCGCTGGCGCTCCCTCGTCGTAGGTGAAGTGACCGAGCGCGTCCTGGAGGACGATCTTTCCTCCCGCCAAGACTCCGAAAGCGCAGCCGGGAAAGGCCCGGGCGGCGATTGCATCGGAAAGGACCCGGTAAACGGCAGCAAACCGTCCATCTCGGCCGGCAGCGGAAGGGCTCGGAAGTGCGTTCTTGGTCAGCATGGCTGTCTTGCATCGTAACGCGGATCGAGGTTCACCGCCGCGCCCGATGACTGATTTTTATGCTTATGACGATTAAATGAGGCTATCCTTGGATGCGAACGATTCGTCTATTGCAACAAGGGTCGTACGGAGGAGTTCATGCGTCTGCGTGGAACGTTGATGGCTGCAATCGTGCTTTGTCTCATGACCGTAGCCTCCAGATCGGCGTTCTCCCAAACCGCTCCCGAGACCGTTCCAGGCACTGTTCGGAGCGCGCCTGCACTCGAACCTGCCGCTTCGTCTTCTGCGACTGGTGTGTCAACCACTCCGCCATCGGGCGCAACTCCCCAGTCCGACTGGCTGGCGACGCATTGCCGCCCCAGCAGCCAGCCGGAGGAGATGATGGACGAAAGGCCACCCTGTCCTCCTGGATATGCCCACATTCCCCAGGCGGCCGCGGAGAAGAAGATCTATACCGTTCCCGCCGGCACCAAGGTTCTGCTTCAGTTGCGCAGCGGCATCAACACCAGAAGCGCCAAGCCCGGCGATGGCGTGTACCTTGCATCGGTCTTTCCCGTGGTGGTCGGAAACAGGGTCATGATTCCTGCCGGGGTCTACGTGCAGGGCGTGGTGGACCGGGTTGCGCGGGCGGGTCGTGTGAAGGGCAAATCGCAACTGGACATGCACTTTACCTCGATGATCTTTCCCAACGGCACAGTGGTGGAGATTCCGGGCATTGTGAACGGCCTCCCCGGCGCGAAGACGCAGCAAGTAAAAGACGACGGCGAAGGAACCATCGAACAGGACGCGGACAGGGGACGGAACGCAGCCAAGGCGGCAGAAATCGCGCTTCCAACCGGGGGAACGGTTGGCTCGATTGGCGGCATGGCGGGCGGACACCCCGTTGCCGGCGGGGTGGCTGGCCTTGGGGCTGGGCTTGCCGCTGTTGCCCTGGTATCGCTCTTTACGCGCGGCGCCGACGTCAATATCGAGAGCGGAACCCAGGTGGAGATGAGCCTGCAGAGACCGCTGCTGCTGGAGGAGGAAAACCTCGCCAGCGTCGGCCAACCTGGCAGCGCTCCAGCCCTGGTTCCCGCAGCCAGCCAACCGAAACCGCTGGAAAAACCCACCCGAGCCCGCATCTTATGCCCGCCCGGAGGCCTCGGCTGCGCGTAATTTCGGGTAATCTAATAGAAGATGCAAACGGGTTCCCAAATTACTCCAGACCCTCAATTGACCTCTGTCGTTGAAACCGGCCCCGGCCAGCCGGAGCCGAGTCCTGCGCCCACGACGCCGCGCAAAGTGGGTGGTGGAATCGGGCTGTGGATTCGCGATCTGCTGATCTCCACGGGCGCTTCGATCCTCATCATTACTTTTCTCTACCAGCCGGTCCGGGTGGAAGGCACCAGCATGTTGCCGCGCCTGGAAGATCGCGACCGCCTGTTCATCAACAAGTTCGTCTATCACGTGACGGCCATCGAGCGCGGCGATGTGGTGGTTTTTCGGTATCCGCGCGATCCGGAGAAAAGCTACATCAAGCGAGTGATCGCGCTGCCCGGAGACCGGCTGCGTATTGACCACGGCCGGGTCTGGCTCAACGGCATGAGGATGGACGAAAGTTATGTGCCTAAGGAGTATCGCGACACCAAGTCCATGCCGGAGATGGTCGTTCCCGAGGATTCGTACTTCATGATGGGCGACCACCGGTCGATCTCCTCCGACAGCCGCGAGTTTGGTCCCGTGGACCGATCGCTCATCTACGGCAAAGCCGTATTCGTCTACTGGCCGACAAGAGACGCGGGAGTGGTGCGCTAGCGGCAGGCGAAGGACGGGAGAAACCAAGCCCGTGCGAGCGAACAGCGAGCGGCTGCCCCACCGCAGGTGGTCTGCCCCGCCGCAGGTGGTAGAATCGAATGAATCCACTCCCCGGAGACGCGATGCAGGCGATTCTGGCGCTCGAAGACGGGCGCATCTTCCGTGGCCTCGGCTACGGGTACCCAAGTGAAAGCTTGGGCGAGGTCGTTTTTAATACTTCTCTTACCGGTTACCAGGAAATCGCCACCGATCCCTCCTACGCCGGACAAATCGTCGTTCTCACCAATCCTCAAATCGGCAACTACGGCACCAACCAGGCAGACAACGAGTCGGCCAAGCCCTATATCGAGGGGCTGATCGTCCGCGAGTTCTCGCCCATCAGCTCCAACTGGCGCTCCGAGCAGGTTACCGACGAGTATATGGAGCGCTACCAGGTGCCGGTGCTGGCCGAGATCGATACCCGCGCGCTGGTTCGCCATCTGCGGACCCACGGCGTAATGCGCGGCGTGATTTCGACCGCCGTTTCGGACGTCGAAGCGCTTGTTCAAAAGGCCAGAAGCATTCGCAAGATGGACGGCACGGACTTGGCCCGCGTTGTCTCGACGAAGAGCATTTACCGGTTTGACGCCTCCGACAGCCGCAATCAGTCGGGCGAACCTCTGCTGAGCGAAGGTTTTATCCGGAAGGAGGAACCGCACCGAAGCCTCCTGCATGTCGTTGCATACGACTTCGGCATCAAGCAGAACATTCTTCGGATGCTGACCCGCGAGGGCTGCCGGGTTACGGTGGTGCCCGCCGAAACCACCGCCGAGGACGTGCTCGAACTGAAGCCCGACGGAGTCTTTCTGTCGAATGGCCCAGGCGACCCTGAGCCGGTGGAGTACGCGGTACGCGCGATTCGCAACTTCCTCGGCCGCGTGCCGGTATTCGGCATCTGCCTCGGCCATCAACTGACCGGCTTGGCTCTGGGCGGCAAGACTTACAAGCTCAAATTCGGCCATCATGGCGGCAATCATCCGGTCAAGAACAGGAGCAACGGCAAGGTCGAAATCACCGCCCACAATCACAACTTCGCTGTCGATCCAGACTCGATCAACGTCAATGAAGTTGAGCTGACCCACGTAGACCTGAACGACCAGACGCTAGAGGGTTTGCGCCACAAGACACTGCCATTGTTCAGCGTCCAGTACCACCCCGAAGCCGCCCCCGGCCCGCATGATTCGCACTACCTGTTCCACGACTTCCGGCAGATGATGGAGGAGTGGAAGGGATGAGTGGCCCCCCTCAATCCGACGGACAGTTGGTTTGGCAGGAATTGTTGTCCCCTAAAGAGATCGAAGAATGGGCGGTGAGTCGGAAGCAACCGCGCAAGCTTTGGCGAGTTGATGGTGTTTCTCGGCCCGGTGTTTACCGATTCATCTTTCCGGAAGACCAGTCATGTTACATAGGCGTAGCCGGCCATTTTGGTAGAAGGCTTCACGATCACATATGCCCAAAGAGCAATCAAGAGCCCAACCCCTCTGCGAAGATGAAGTCTGGGTGGTCTGTTCGCGGTGCGATCCAGAACTCGCTTGGAAAATGCTGCCTTCAGTATCTGACGATTGAAGGCTCCGTCAATATGTGCGGAGTGAAACTTAACCAGCATAGCTTTGAGGATTATTTTTCTCGACTGCTTCTTGAAAACTGGGCGATTTTCCATGCGGAGCGATTTGAGGAGCTGCGTCCACTTAACCGCGACATTGTCGTAGGGATACACCAAGGCACAAAGGACCTTAGGAGAATGGGAAAGTCTGCAACTGAAAAGGCTCTGCGTCGCGGGATGGATAAGGAGCTAGGTTGGCCGGAAGCGCTTTGAAAGGGCACGACTTCAGTCGTGCCGCAAGGACGGAAATAGAGGCTGGGCTTTAGCCCCTGAGGGATGGTTTTGAAGCCTGCACGCGAACACGCTACGAATAACGCGCAGACCTACTTCGTCACCTCGGACACGTGGGAGCGCCGCGCGCTTTTCCTGACGGAATCGTGGGCTCGCCTGTTTTTCAAAACTCTGCTTTCACACCGCGGTGAGGCTTATCTTCTGCACGAATTCGTTCTGATGCCCGATCATTTTCACCTGCCGATCACTCCTTCGATTGCACTTGAGAGGGTGGTTCAGCTCATCAAGGGCGGATTCTCATATCAGGCAAAGAAGGAGCTTGGGTCGAACATGGAGATTTGGCGTCGCGGCTTTGCAGACCACAGGATTCGCGACGCGGAGGATTATGACAAGCACGTCCATTACATTCGTCTGAATCCTGTGAAGAAGCATCTATGCACGAGCCCGACGGAGTACCGGTACTCTTCGGCGTATCCGGGGTGGAAGTTGGACCCCATCCCTCAGGGGCTAAAGCCCGAAGAGTTTTTGGGGCCGGTCATCGGCACGACTGAAGTCGTGCCCTTTCAAAACCAGAACACACACGGGCTAAAGCCCGAAGCCTTGATCGGGACCGTGGGCGGCACGACTGAAGTCGTGCCCTTTCAAAACAACGGCACCAGCATAATTCAGGAAGTCGAACAGAAAAATGCCACGCAGAAATGACATTCAGAAGATACTGGTGATCGGCTCGGGGCCGATTGTGATTGGGCAGTCGGCGGAGTTCGACTACTCCGGCACGCAGGCCTGCAAGGCTCTCAAGCAAGAGGGCTATGAGGTGGTGTTGGTGAATTCGAACCCGGCCACCATCATGACCGATCCCGATTTGGCCGACCGCACCTACATCGAGCCGCTCACTCGTGAGTACGTCGAGGAGATCATTCGCATTGAAGCCGACATGCTCGCATCCAATCCCGGCTCAGGCAAATTTGCACTGTTGCCGACGGTGGGCGGGCAGACGGCGCTGAATCTGGCGGTCGATCTGGCCGACGCGGGGATTCTGGATCGTTATAACGTGGAGTTGATCGGCGCGAAGCTCGAGGCGATCAAGAAGGCCGAGGACCGGCTGCTCTTCAAGGATGCGATGCTTCGCATTGGCCTGGATGTTTCGAAATCCGCGCTGGTCAACAACCTGCGCGACGGGTTGGAATTCGCCAGCAAGCTTGGATTTCCGGTTCTGATTCGTCCCAGTTTCACGCTGGGCGGCACCGGCGGCGGCATTGGCTACAACCGCGAAGAGCTTCTGGAGATTCTGGCGCGCGGACTGGATCTGTCGCCGGTGCATGAGTGCCTGATCGAAGAGAGCGTGCTGGGCTGGAAGGAATACGAGTTGGAGGTGATGAGGGACCTCGCCGACAACGTCATCATTATTTGTTCGATTGAGAATTTCGATCCCATGGGCGTGCACACCGGCGACTCTATTACCGTGGCGCCGGCGCAGACGCTCACCGATCGCGAGTACCAGAAGATGCGCGACGCCGCCATCGCCGTGATGAGAGAGATTGGCGTCGAAACCGGCGGGTCGAACGTGCAATTCGCCGTCAACCCCGTCGACGGCCGCATGACGGTGATCGAGATGAACCCACGCGTCTCGCGCTCTTCCGCGCTGGCATCGAAGGCCACCGGGTTTCCCATCGCCAAAATCGCCGCCAAGCTGGCCGTCGGCTACACGCTCGACGAAATTCCCAACGACATCACGCGCAAGACGCCGGCCTGCTTCGAGCCGACGATCGACTACGTCGTGGTCAAGATTCCCAAGTGGCAGTTCGAAAAATTTCCCGGCGCCAACGAAACGCTGGGCCCGCAGATGAAGTCCGTCGGCGAAGTGATGGCCATCGGGCGCACCTTCAAGGAATCGCTGATGAAGGCGGTGCGCTCGCTTGAGACCGGTAAGAAGACCGACAGTGAGACGATGGAGCCGCGCAGGCTGATTCAGAGGCTGGTCACGCCGCAACCGGAGCGGCTCAGCTATATTCGATTCGCCTTTGAACGCGGCATGAGCGTGCGCGAAGTTGCACGGTTTACCAGCATGGACCCTTGGTTCCTGCATCAGATTCGCGAGATTACGCTGGAGCAGAACCAGATTGCCGCAACCTCGCCGGAAACCATCCCCGACGACCAACTGCGCCGCCTGAAGCGGCTCGGCCTGAGCGACGAGCGCATTGCCGCGGAGTGGAAACTGGAAGGCCACGCCGGCATCAAGCAGGTGAGGGAACTGCGCGAAGGGAAGGGAATCAAGCCGGTCTTCAAGCTGGTGGACACTTGCGCCGCTGAATTCGAATCGATGACTCCGTACCTCTACTCGACTTACGACGAAGAGGACGAGGCGCCGCCGACCTCGACGCACAAGATCATCATTCTCGGCTCGGGGCCGAACCGCATCGGCCAAGGCATCGAGTTCGACTATTGCTGCTGCCATGCGGCTTTTGCGCTGAGAGAAGACGGCTACGAGACCATCATGGTCAATTGCAATCCGGAGACTGTCTCCACCGACTACGACACCAGCGACCGGCTCTACTTTGAGCCGCTCACACTTGAAGACGTGCTGGCGGTTTACAACCACGAGGCGCAGTCTGGAGCTGAGATTGGCATGATTGTCCAGTTCGGCGGGCAGACTCCCTTGAATCTTGCGCAGCGGCTGCGCGCGGCGGGCGTGCCCATCATCGGCACCTCGCCGGAGTCCATCGACCTGGCGGAAGATCGCAAGCGCTTCGGCAAGCTGCTTGAGGAACTGGATATTCCGCAGCCTCGCGGCGGCACGGCGACAAGCGTCGAAGAGGCTCTCGCCGTCGGAGAGCGGATCGGCTACCCGGTGCTGGTCAGGCCCAGCTATGTTCTCGGCGGCAGGGCCATGGTCATTTGTTACGACATCAATGAAGTCCGACAATACATGACGAAGGCGGTCGAGTACTCGCAGGAGCGGCCGGTGCTTGTCGATCACTTTCTCGAAAGCGCCGTTGAAGTGGACGTCGACGCGCTGTGCGACTCGGAAGATGTGATCATCGCCGGCATCATGCAGCACATCGAAGAGGCCGGCATCCACAGCGGCGACTCTTCTTGCGTGCTGCCTGCCGTGAGCATCCGGCCAGAGACGCTGGAAACGCTGCGCATGTACACGCGCAAACTTGCTCTCGCGCTCAAGGTGGTTGGGCTGGTCAATCTGCAGTTCGCCATCCAGCGCGACGCGGCGGGCGAGGATCACGTTTATGTGATCGAGGTGAACCCGCGCGCTTCGCGTACCGTACCCTACGTGTCGAAGGCGACAGGCATTCCGTTAGCCAAGATCGCCGCGCGGCTCATGACCGGCCGCAAACTACGCGAGCTGCTCCCGGCCCAACTTGCGTCAGGCAAGGACCTGGGAACAGGCGAGTATTTCTACGTGAAGTCGCCGGTCTTCCCGTGGTCGAAGTTTGCCGGAGTGGATACGGTTCTGGGCCCGGAGATGAAGTCCACCGGTGAGGTGATGGGTGTGGCGGCCAGCTTTGGCGAGGCTTTTGCCAAAGCGCAACTGTCCGCGGGCCAGGATCTGCCCCGCGGCGGGACTGTATTTTTTAGCGTCAACGACCACGACAAGCCTGCGGTGATGGAACTTGCGCGCCGATACGTGGAGCTTGGCTTCAAGATTGTTGCCACGGAGGGCACGGCCAACGTGCTTGTGAGCGGAGGCTTGATCGTGGAGCGGGTCTTCAAGGTCGAAGAGGGCCGGCCGAACATCGTGGACCTGATCAAGGGTGACCGCATTCAGTTGGTCGTGAATACGCCGCGCGGCCAGGACACAATCTTCGATGAAAAGGCGATTCGCCGGGCAGCGGTGCTGAAGCGGGTTCCAACCATCACAACGATCGCCGCCGCGCAGGCCGCCGTTGAGGGCATAGCCGCCATGCAACGGAATCGGACCACGGTGTACGCGCTGCAGGAACTGCACGCGGCCACAAGCGCCTGATGCAATTCGCGACGTCGCAGCGCTGTTTTATTCGCTCGATCGAATGTGCCGGATGGCAAGCCACGCGCCAATGGAGTAGCCGACCAGAGCTGCCGCGGGCCAGGTGCCTAGGAACGGTCCATCGTCGTCGATCAGCCCACTGGGCTTGGGAATACTGAAGAAGGTCCGAGTCAGTTTATCCGTTGCGTCGCATTGGAAACACTGGTTGGGTCCCGTCGGCATGTCCAGTACCCACAGGCTGACGATGAGCAGCCAAATCAGGCCCAGGAGCCAAACGCTCGCGGCCATATCGTCCGGGTGTCGCCGCGCAACGAAATGGCCCACAACCAATGGCACAAAAAGGGACAGGACAAGGATGAACATCTGCGAAACCGCGGGCGGGTTCAAGGCGTAGCCCGCCAACATGAGGGCCAGCCACGCAGCAAGCGCGATTACCGTGTGGATGAGGAACCACAGAGCCTGCCGGGAAAGATTCGACGCGCCCTGTTCCTCTTCTTCCTGATGCATTAAGGACTCCACAGCAGACTCCTCAAGAAGTTCTTGGTACAGATTATCGTTTATTCAACATACACCTCAGCGCGATCCAAGGGAAAACTCCATCTTCGTTTTGGTAGCAGGGAAGTTAAGAGCCAAGTTCGCCAACAGGGTTCTACAATGAAACCATGCTGATTGAGGGCATTTTTGCAGCCGTTCCTACGCCGTTCTACTCGAACGAGCGGGTGTATTTTCGCAAGATTGAAGCCAACATGGCTCGCTATTCGCGCGGCCTGCTGTCGGGAATGGTGGTGTTGGGTTCAACCGGCGAGGCGGTCATGCTCGACGATGCGGAGTCGCGCGACGTTTTGCGCGTAGCCGCGGAATCCGCATCGGCTGAAAAGGTCCTGATCGCGGGCGTGGGGCGGGAGAGCGTGAAGGCCACCGTGGAGTTGGCTGAGGCTGCGGCCGAGTTCCAATACGATGCGGTTCTTGTCCGCACCCCCACGTATTACGCGCCATTGATGACGCCGGCAGCCGTTCTGCATTACTTCCGCAGCGTAGCCGACCGCTCGCCGTTGCCGGTGCTGCTCTACAACATTCCCAAGTTTGTTCCATACCCGATTCCGGTCGACGCGGTTGCCGAACTGGCCCAACACTCCAACATTATTGGGATCAAAGATTCCACCGGGGACATTGAGCGCATTCGCTCGCTTGTCGAATCCACCCGCGGCGCTCCCCGGCGAACCGCGACTGTCACCCCTGTTTTTGAGGCGGTGACGACGCGGATGTTGGCCGCCAAGGCCGAGAGAACCGGAAGCTTTGTCTCCGCGGGAGACTTGGCCGGTGGCGTGGCGCTGGCTGCCGCTCCTCCGGCAGTTCCCATCAAGATGCGGACAAAGGAGGTCGGATTTCAGGTGATGACCGGCTCAACCGCGGGGCTGGTTGCGTCGCTCAAGGCAGGCGCTGGCGGGGCGGTCTTGGGTTTTGCGGCGTGCGCTCCCCAGGCTTGCGTCGAAGTGTACCTTGCGTGGAAGGACCACGACCTGAAGTTGGCAGAGGAAAAGGAAGCGCGCATCGCCGGCGCTGCGAAGCGCGTCGTGGGCGAGTTGGGAATCAGCGGAGTGAAATACGGATGTGACTTTAACGGCTACTATGGGGGCCGGCCGCGCGCGCCGCTGCTTCCGGTCTCAGGGGACCAGAAGGCCGAGATCGAGGGACTGCTGGCTGGAATTCGCAACTAGCGAAAACGCTGCCGACAAGACCAACACCTCGCCATACTCTGAATCCGATGCGTTGCAAAGGAATCATATCTTAGCTAATATAAACCTAGCACCTTGGAGGCCGCGATGATTCAAGCGACGATGTTCGAAGCTAAAACCCATCTTTCCGATCTTATAAAGCGAGCGCAGCGCGGAGAAAAAATTGTTCTGACCACTGGACGGAAGAAGACTCCAGTGGCTGAGATTGTTGCCTTCAAACCGGCAAAGAAACGGGTGTTGGGCTTGTTTTACCATCCCGGTTTCGAGATCCCCGCCGACTTCGACGAACTTCCCGAATCCGAAATGAAAGCGTGGCGCGGGGAGGGTGAGTGAGAGTTCTCATCGACACGCACTATCTGCTGTGGTCCGCTCTAGACCCCGCCATCATGGAGCCATGGGCCAGGGAAATGATTGAAGACTTCAATAACGAAATCCTGGTATCTGCTGCCTCGATCTACGAAATCAGTCTGAAAGTGCGGTACGGCAAACTCCCGGAGGCGGTTAAGTTCGAGAGCGATCTGATCGTGAATATTGAGAATTGCCTCGGATACACGCTTCTTCCTCTGGAGCCGGCGTCAATGCTGCGTGCAGCGCGCTTCGAGGACGCACATGCCGATCCATTCGATCGCATGATTGCCGCGCAGGCGATTCAGCATAATCTTCCCATTCTCAGCACGGATGCCAAGCTTGACGCGTTCGGAGTCCGGCGCTTGAAGAGACCAAAGCAGTGAAACTCTCAGAAAAGTACCATCATGTCTGATAACAGATATTCTGTATACTGCAACTGCAGAATGAACCTCGTCCGCTAAATATCTCTCTTCCCGGAACTTCAGCGGGCAGCCGCTATCTATGCCCTTCTCAATTTACATTTTATAGCGGCCCAGGTCCTCATCGTTCAGGCCTTCGAGCCAGCCGCGCAGTTGTTCCGCTGTCGGGCCTTCGGGCGGCCCGGATGTATTCAGCTTCGCGGTCTGCATCACTTGCTCCGCGACGTAAATCGGACAATCGGCGCGCAAGGCCAGCGCTATTGCGTCCGAAGGCCGGGCGTCGATTGCCAACGGCTCATCCCCCTGCCGAAGCCACAGCACCGCGAGAAACGTATCGTTCTTAAGTTCCGTAATGACAACCCGTTCCAGGTGAGCATTCAAGTGATGGATCAGATTCCCGGTCAGATCGTGAGTCATCGGGCGAGGAACTGCAACCTTCTCAATCTCGATAGCGATAGCGTTAGCTTCGAAGATGCCAACCCAGATCGGCATCACTGTCTCAGAAGCAACATCCTTCAGCACAACGATGGGCATATTGGTGGCCGGGTCCATCATCAGCCCACGTATTCTCACCTCTATATCCATGCTTGCCTGCTTCCGTCCACTCTACAACCTTAGACGGCCTCTCCTACCAGACTATTCGGATGCGTAGCTGTAATTCTAACTTGCAGGTAACTCCCTGGCGCCGGCGCGATGGGTTGAGCGCAAGTAAAGTTTACCGGCTTGTTCTGGCTGCTGCGCCCTATAACCTGTCCTCGCGCTGGATTCTGACCTTCAACCATTACCTCCATAATTTGCCCTAAATGCTTGGCGTAATTACTTCTTTGAATCTCGCGCTGCCGGTCAAGCAGGACTTGAAGCCGTTGCGCCTTTTCCGCATCGGGAATGGAGTCAATCATGGTCAGCGCCGGCGTGTTCGGCCGGGCCGAGTACTTGAAACCGAAGACGCAATCGTACTCCACCTTCGCGAGCAGGTCCATCGACTCGATGAAGTCGTTGGCGGTCTCGCCAGGAAAACCTACAATGATGTCGGTCGAGAGGGAGATGGGCCGGCGGGCTGCCTTGATCCATCCGATCTTCTCCAGATACCACTCGGGCGTGTATTCCCGGGCCATCATCTTCAGCACGCGCGCAGAGCCTGACTGCACCGGCAGGTGTACATGGTCGCACAGAGTGGGCACGGCGTCGATGGCTTCGACAATGTCGCGGGTAAAGTCGCGTGGATGGCTGGTGGTAAAGCGCACACGGCGGATTCCAGAAACCTGGCCAACGGCGCCAAGCAGTTCCGCGAAGCTTCGCTTCCCTTCCGGGTCGCGGTAGCTGTTCACGTTCTGGCCCAGCAGCTGAATCTCGGTGTAGCCCAGATCGGCAATGCGCCGCGCCTCGGCCAGCACGGAGTCCGAACCGCGGCTGCGCTCCTTGCCACGCGTATAAGGCACGACACAATAGGAGCAAAACTTGTCGCAGCCCTCGATGATGGTGATATAGCCACGATAGGGGTTCTGGCGGGCGGTGAACTCGGTCTCAAAGGTCTCGTCGGTCTGGCGATCGTCGAGGCCGGTGATGCGGTTCTCCCCGGCTTCGAGCCGTGTGAGCATCTCCGGCAGCTTGCGGTAGGAAGCCGATCCCGAGACCAGCGAGACATAAGGCGCCCGCTCGAAGATCTTTTCGCCTTCCTGCTGGGCCACGCAGCCCAGCACGCCGAAGCGCTTGCCTTCCCGGTGTTGGCGCTTGTATTCATCGAGCCGATGGAAGACCTTTTGCTCGGCTTTGTCGCGGATGGAGCAGGTATTGTAGAGGATCAGGCCGGCGTCTTCCTCCGCCTCCACCTGCCGGTAACCCTGCTGCTGCAATGTGCCAATCACCTTTTCGGAGTCATGGGCATTCATCTGGCAGCCGAATGTTTCAAGATAGAAGGTTTTTTCGGTTGCCATGGTAATCCTGAGTATATCGTGAATGCGGTTGAGCTTGCCTCCGGGATGGCGGGCAACCAGTTTCGGCTGGCCTTCAGCTGAGTCCGGTGTGCAGGTACGCCAGCAGCGCGGCCATCTGCGCGTCGGTAAATCTGCCGGCAAAGGAAGGCATCGAGCCCCTCCCGGCCAGGACGTTGTGCCGAACCTCGGCGTCCGTTGCGGGAAGGCCGCTAGGCAGATTAGGGCGCTCGAACAAATGATGCAGGTCCGGCGGAACTTTCTTCAGGGCCAGATCGTTGTCTTCGTGGCAGTGGGCGCAGCGAACCTGGTAGAGCTGCTTCCCTTCCTGCTCTTGCGGAGTGAGCAAAGGCGCCGCGTGGCAGCCGGCTAAGACGATTCCAAGCCCGGCTGCCATTCCAACACAGATCAACGCCCCGCGCCCCGCAATCCTTCGAACGCAGCCCAAGTTTCGTCTACGCTTTCTCGGCAAATCGCCCGCTAACGTAGTCCCAGTTCAGGACCTGGAAGAACGCCTTCACGTAATCGGCGCGCTTGTTCTGGTACTTCAGGTAGTAGGCATGTTCCCACACGTCGACGCCAATGACCGGCTTGTGGCCTATGGTGAGTGGCGTGTCCTGGTTGGGTGTGGTCTCGATGCCCACTGTGCCATCGGGCAGCTTCACGAGCCAGGCCCAGCCGCTGCCGAAGACGCTCATCGACGCCGCGGTCAGCTTGTCCTCAAACGCTGAGAGCGAACCAAACTTGGCGTCGATGGCCTTGGCAAGTTCGCCGACGGGGGCTGCTCCGCCTTTGCCCAACGTCGGCCACCAAAAGGAGTGGTTGGCGTGTCCGCCGCCCTGGTTGCGAACCGCGGTACGCGCGGATTCGGGCAACGAATTGAGACTCTCCACCAGCTCCCAGACGGTCTTTCCCGCCAGTTCAGGATGCGCGGCCACTGCGACGTTGAGATTGTTCACATAGGCCTGGTGGTGCTTGTCATGGTGCAGGTGCATGGTGGTCGCGTCGAAGTAGGGTTCGAGCGCGTCGTATGCGTAGGGCAAAAGCGGCAGCGTGAAAGGCCCACTTGGCGGCGCCGGCGTGGCTGGCGGAACTACTGCGGGTGCGGCTTGGCCGTTGGGGAAACCCTCGGCGCGCAGGGTTTCGGCAATAAGGGCGGCGCTGGCCACAGCGCCCATCTGCAGCAGAGCGGTTCTGCGATTGATCGTTGACATGGGATGAAGTTCCTCCGGGAAGTTGTTGGTCGGGAAGACGGCGGCGTCGATATCCGCCGCTGGATGGATTGCTACACCAGTCTGAGCGGGTACGGAGTCGAGGTCAAGAGACTTCTTCCCGTAAGATCAGACTATATCGGGTTGGGCTTCATTTTGCCGGCCGCATGATCGTATGCTGGAGTCATGCCGCTTCCCTCTCTACCCGAGATCCGCGACGCCCAATCACTGGTCTATCGCTACATGCCACCCACGCCGCAGTATACGTGGCCGTT
>Ga0224559_1000931_pt1 | contig 17018 bp, 9 predicted proteins | sample 714S33034metaG_FD_180676 | JGI IMG/M metagenome (GOLD analysis project Ga0224559, IMG submission 180676) | Peat soil microbial communities from Stordalen Mire, Sweden - 717 S3 30-34 | ecosystem: Environmental > Terrestrial > Soil > Wetlands > Peat | place: Sweden: Norrbotten County, Stordalen... | reverse complement strand
CACCAAAGCCTTGCCGGGGGCGGTCAGCATATCGATCTCGCTGCGCACGCCGAACTCCGGCAGATAGATCCCCGGCTCGACCGAGAAGCAGGTATTGGGCAGCAGCCGCCGCTCGTCGTGGGTTTCCAGATTGTCCAGGTTCGCGCCGGAGCCGTGAATCTCGGTGGCGATATTGTGTCCGGTGCGGTGTGTGAAGAACTCCCCAAAGCCAGCCACCTGAATCACTCCGCGCGCCGCGTCGTCGGCCTCAAAGCCGTGAATCGGGCGGCCTGACGCAAAGGCGCTCTCCACGGCTTGGATCGCCGCATCCCTTGCCTGCACCACCGTCTGGAAGACGTGCTGCTCGGTCGGCGTCGGTTCGCGCCCCACCACGCCGGTCCAGGTAATGTCGTAATAAATGCTCGCCGGCTTCTCCGACTTGGCCCAAATGTCGATCAGCAGAAAATCTCCTTCGCGGATGGGGGAGGAAAACTCGGCTGTCGGCTCATAGTGCGAGTCGGAGCAGTGGGCATTTACGCTGACATTCGGGCCGTCGTCCCAGACGAGGCCCTCGCGCCGCATCGCCTCGCTCAACCACATCATGTGGTCGAACTCGGAGTACGCGCCGGCCCCGCCAACGCTGGGCCGCAGACGCCGGCCAATTTCCAGCCAGCCCTCAGCCAGAATCGCATCAATCGCCCGCTGCGCCACGCCGTGGCTGGTCACCTGCTCCTCCGTCAGAACCGCCTCGAAGACGCTGACCAAATCCGCGGAACTGACAATTTCCTTGCCCAGTCCGCGCAGAAACTCCACCGTCCCAGCGTCCACCATCGAGACATACATGATGGCGTTGTTGGGCGAGTACTGCATGGCCAGCCGCCGCGACCCGGCCAGCAGCAGTTCCAGCCCGGCGGCGAGCTCCTGCCAGCTCGAATAAAGCCCTTTTGTTCCGGGCAGCGCGTCCAGCCGAGCCTGCTCGATGCGATGCACCAGCTTGCGCGGCTCACCCTTGGCGGGTACAAAGTAGTACCAGCGGCGCGTGACGTGCGCTTGGGGGTCCAGGCCCAGGATGCGCTGGGCAATCGGGTCGCGGTGATGATGGTCGTAGAAGAGCCAGCCGTCAAAGCCAGCCTCGCGGATGGCCGCTTGGATTGCGTGAAGGTCCATAGCAGAGATGATAACGCTGGCCACCGGAAACGCGCTTTTTGGAGATTATGCCGATCCTGTTTACCAAGCCATGATGGATTTTACGAGTTTCCCATGCCTCTTTCGTTGTTTTGGCAGGGATGAAAAACTGTGTTCTGATACAAAAAAAAGAAGGGATCAGGGAACCGATCGTGCTACTTCTGACGAATGGGCGTCTTTTTCTCAAAGAGCGCCAGCCGCTGGCTGAGCATCTCCGCTAACTGCGCATTGCCTTGGCGCGTGGCCAGATCGGCAGCCTTCTGCTCCAGGTCGATAGCCCGGTCGTAGCTGCCGGTCTCCGCAAAGGCCGCGGCCAGCGTTCCCAGCACCGCCGGTTCGCGCCCTTGCGTAAGTTGCACGGCGCGCTCGGCCAGCGCGACAGCCTCCGCTCCATTGCGCAGCGCCGCGTCCGCCGTCGTCGCCAGCACCCAGGCCGTCTCATTCAGCACCTGGACATTGTCCGGGTCTTTGCGCAGAGCCTGCCGCCAGTGCGCCAAGCCCTCCGCGCGCCGCCCCTTCATCACCAGAGCCACGCCCAGGAAGTAGTGCGCCTCCACCTGGTTGGGCTCAAGCTGCAAGGCCCGCTCAAACTGCGGAATTGCCTCGTCCGTCTGGCCTTTTTCCGCCAAAGCCTGCCCTAAATTGTTGTGGAACTCCGCATCTTCCGGCGCCAGCGCGAGCGCCTTCCGCAGGTGCGCAATCGCCTCATCCAGATTACCCTTGGAGAGCAAAGCATGGCCCAAGTTGCCCTCCGCCGCGGCGTAGGACGGGTCCAATTCCGCCGCCTTGCTGAAATCCGCGATCGCTTCGTCCAGGTTGCCCTTCATCGCCAGAGCCAGGCCCAGATTGTTGTAGGCGTGGGCGTACTTGGGGTCGCTCTCGATGGCCTGACGATAGTGCTCCACGGCCTCGTCGAGATGGCCTTGGCTGGCCAGCGCGAAGCCCAGATTGTTGTGCGCCTCGGCGTACTCAGGATTGACCGCGATCGCCGCCTGTAGCTGCTCGATGGCCTCCGGCAGCCGACGCTCCGCCAGCAGCGCGCGGCCCAGATTGTTGCGCGCCTCCGCGTAGCCGGGATTGTCTTCGAGCGCCTTGCGGTAATGCTCAATGGCCTCCGTCTTACGCCCCGCGCCCTCCAGCGCAATGGCCAGATTATTCTGCGCCTCTGGATAGCGCGGCTTGATCAGCACGGCCTTCTGCAACTGGGCAATCGCCTCGCCGTTCTTGCCCGCCCGCGCCAGCGTCTGCCCGTAGTTGTTGCGCGCGCGCGCATCCTCCGGGCTCATCGTAATGGCCTTGGCCCACTCCGGAAGCGCGGCGGCAAGCTGGCCTTTCTTGGCCAGATCAGCGGCCACATCATACTGCTTGTAAAAATCCACCGCTGGCGTGGCGATGTGCTCGATGCCGCTCGGCTCCATGTTGACGAACTCCGGGATATTCACAGCGCGATTGGCGGCGGTCGAGTTCTCGATCAAAATCGCCGGCGTGTCGTGGCCCTCAGCGTCAATGTGCGTCAGAAACATCTGCGTGTAAGGCGAGCGGCTCTTCGACGAGAAGACCATCCAGCGGCCGTTGGGCGAGAAGCTGTGCCAGGAGTTCATCAGCGGCGTATTGCAGGTCATCTGCCGCGCCACGCCGCCCTCGGCTGGAACAATGTACAGCTTGCCGTCGGGGCGCATCAACTGGCCGTTGTGCGCCTGCACAAAGACCAGCCACTTGCCGTCGGGCGAGATCTTGGCAAAGCTGTTGCTCATGCCGTTGCGCGATGCGCCTTCAATCGGCTCAGGCTTGCCGCCCAGGCCGTGGTTGAAGGGGATGCGGTAGAGGTCGTACTGAATCGGAACCTCCGCCGGATCGTTGGCGTAGGTGGCCATCTTGCCGTCGGCCGCAAATGGCTCCTTGGCCACGGCGCGCGCATAGACCAGGTATTTGCCGTCCGGGCTCCAGACGGCGCTGGCCTGCACAAAATGCGGATCGTCCGCGCCCGGCAGCGGCTGGAACTTCTTCGTCTCGCGGTCATACCAGGCCAGAATGCCGCGCGTCGGATAAAAGACCTGCAAGAAGCGGTAATCCTTGAAGTTGGCCACGTAATAAAACGACGAGCTTTTGCTTCCCGGCGGCCGGATGGTGGTCACCACGTAGCGCCCATCGGGTGAAACCTGCGACATGAAGCCGACCCGCACCGGGCTGCCCGCTTCCGTGGGGAACGATGACCACGAGAGCACGTCCTGGCTGCGAATGGTCATTTGCTTGGCCACCGGAACCATCGTGTACAGGCCCTTGTCGTTCTGCGGCCCGTCCAAGTCCAGGCCCAGCGTCTTGCCGTTGGCGGCGAAGGAGTGGCAGTTGGCGCAGGAGTGCAGATCGGTCATCACCACATGGCTGCTTGCCTCCGAGACGCTGCGCATCCGCCACTCGATCAGCGGAATGGCAGCCGTGGCCAGCGGCTTGATGAATCCCTTTTCGGTCTCCGACGGCATCAGCGGCACATCGCGATAAAAAATCGGCGCGCCCACCGGATCGGTGGAAACGCTCAGCTTCATGCTGCCGCGCGAGACCGGCGTGGCGCTGTCACCAGACGTAAAGCCGCTGAAAGTGATGGTTGCGGGCGCGGCCACCGCGTGCTGCCGGAGCGCCTCCCACGTCGTTGCGTCAGGCCTCCAGGTGTGCGCGGCGGCCTGTTCCGGAGTCAGTTCTGGCGGCTTGTTGGTGTCGGAGACGGCGCGCGGGTCAATCTCGCCGATGCGCATCGGCTCGCCCTTGGATGCGACGAGAAGCGGCGCGAAACCGTCCGCGAAGGCAACCTCGATCTGCCAACTGCTCGCGTTCGGCGCTGTATCGCGCCATTGAAAGAGCGGAGCCGCCATGTCGGGCGGAAAGAGCGAGCCATTCAGCGGGTAATCGACGGTGATTTGCGCCGGCTCGTTCTGTGCTTTCACACCGAGGATGCACCGGCCCGCAAGAAGGCCGCCCGCGAGAAAAATGCCCGCTGCCAAGGTTGCAACGATGTTCCTGTTCATCCCGAAAACTCCCGCCAGATTCGTCTTCCGCTTCCTCGGCTCCGCGTCAGTATACTACCGGACGCCTTCTCTTTGGCCTGCTTTGCCCTCGAGGCAGGGCAATCGCATTTGGATTTGAAATCGTGAGACAGAGCTGTTTTGAAAGGGCACGGCTTCAGCCGTGCCGATTGTGAGGGCTCAAAAGTACCGGCTTTAGCCGCCGAGGGATGGTTTTCACGTTCAAAACCATCCCTCAGGGGCTAAAGCCCAGGATTTTCTCTCTTCCTTTGCGGCACGGCTGAAGCCGTGCCCTTTCAAAACGACTGCTTCTAATCCAAATGCGATTGTCCTGCTGCCCTCGAGGCTCTCCCGTTGTTTAGACTTGAAGAGACGCAATCCCTGGAGCCGCCTTGACCCAAGAACGCATCATCCGCCCCGCTAATAACATAACCGGCAGCCTGCGCCTGCCGGGAGACAAGTCCATCAGTCACCGCTACGGGATGTTGGCCGCCTTTGCCGAAGGCACCTCGCGCTTCACCAACTTCTCCACCGGCGCTGATTGCGCCTCGACGCTCGCCTGCATGGAGGCGCTGGGCGCAAAAGTGCGCCGCTGCGAAGATGGCTCGGTTGAGGTGACTGGCGTCGGCGGGAGCGTAACTCCAGCCGGCCAGCCGCTCGATTGCGGCAACTCCGGCTCGACGATGCGCATGATCTCCGGCCTACTCGCGCCGCAGCAGGGCCGCTTCACGCTCATCGGCGATGAATCGCTCTCCCGCCGTCCGATGGGCCGCATTCAGAAGCCGCTGGAGGCCATGGGCGCGCGGCTCACGCTCACCGACGGCCATGCGCCGCTGACCATCGAAGGCGGCCCGCTTACGGCCATCGACTACACCACGCCGGTTCCCAGCGCGCAGGTAAAGACCTGCATCCTGCTGGCCGGATTGCAGACGGCGGGAACGACCACCGTGCGCGAAACGGTGCGCACCCGCGACCACAGCGAGTTGGCACTGAGAGCCTTCGGCGCAAGGGTCGAGCGCACACAGAATTCGGTCTCAATCACTGGCCCGCAGAAGTTGCACGCCATTGAAGCGGCCGTCCCCGGCGATCTCTCTTCGGCGGCCTTCTTTCTTTGTGCGGCGGCGCTCTTTCCTGGCTCCAATCTGCTGCTGGACGCGCTGGGAATGAATCCGACGCGGGCCGCGCTGCTGGACGTGCTGACGGCTCTGGGCGCGCGCATTTCCGTTTTGAATCTGGAGGAAAAGAACGCCGAGTTGGTAGGAACGGTGCGAATTTCAGCCCCGGCGGAGGGGCTTGGCTCAACCACTATCCGCGGCGCGCTCAGCGCCCAACTGATTGACGAACTTCCCGCGCTGGCGGCCATTGGCCCCTTTACCACCGGCGGCATCCGCATCCGCGACGCGCGCGAGCTGCGCGTCAAGGAGTCCGACCGCATCACGCTGGTAGTGAAAAATCTGCGCGCCATGGGGGCCGAGGTCGAAGAGTTCGACGACGGCCTGGACGTTCCCGGCGGCCAAACGCTGCACGGCGCAACCATCGACTCCGGCGGCGATCACCGCATCGCCATGGCCTTCAGCGTGGCTGCCTTGCGCGCCGAGAGTGAGACGCGGATCACCGGCGCGGAATCGGTGGCGATCAGCTTCCCGGAGTTCTTCGATCTGCTGGATGTGGTGGCGGAGCGGTAAATAAACAATCGAAAACACTACGCATTCAGCGCCGCGCCGTGGCAAAAAATAGCCCTACCCGCCTTTACTAGGCTGATAGGGCTGTTCTGCACATGAGACATTGCGCAGACAGGATGAATTGCTCTTCTTTACTGCGCTGCCGGAGAGGCCGATGCCGGCGCGTTGGCCGCTTTGGCTGGCGCCACTCCAGGAATAAGGGGTGCGGTATTCACCTGCCCCGATGCTGCCTCGTTCAAGTTGATGCCATAGTGCTGGAGGGTCGAGGCCAGAATCTGGTAGAGGCTGGCACGATCCTTAGCGTAGGCGGCATGAGCAGAGATCAGGCTATTTTCAGCCGAGGAAAGGTTGCGCTGCTGGAGCAGTACGTTGGCCGTGGTGGAAGCACCGAGGTGCAGCTTTTTAATCTCGGCGTCGAGGCTTTGCTGGTTGTAATCCTTGGCGGCTTGGGAGGCTTGCACCTGCGCCCGGTCGTTGGTGAGAGCGAACTCGGCATTCACCACCTGCATGCGAATCTGCGTGTAGAGTTGCTCAAGACGCAGTTCAGATTGCCGGTATTCGATCAGTGAGCGAGCCTGTTCGGCTTGGGCGGTGCGATTGCGGATGGGAATATTCAGACTGAAGCCGACGGTTTTGTCTGGGGCTGTGCTGTTAAAGAAATCGGAGATTACTCCGCCGTAGCCACCCGGCGCTGTATTGCCCGCAACCACGCAGGAGACTCCATTAAATTTGCAGTTTGGGTTGACCGGGCCACCGGTGATGCTTGCGCCATAGGAGCCGAAGGCGTCGAAGGTTGGCAGCAGAGCGTTTCGTGCGCCGCGCAAAGTGATCTCGTTGTTCTTGACCTGCAAGACAGCCTGCTCCAGCTCAGGGCGCTGTTGAAAGGCCTGCTGCACGAGGGATTCGACCGGCTGGCTCTCTTCAGCAAGCACGTCCATGCTTATACGGTCTGTGGGAATGACGGGAGCGGCCGAGAGTTGGGCGTCGTTGAGGTTGCGCGCAATGGCCTGTTTGATGATCTGCTGCTGGTAGTTAAGCGTGTTCTGCGAACTGATGAGAGCCTGATTATCCGTAGCAACCGTAGATTGTGCATTGACCACGTCCAGCGGGGCCAGCGTGCCAATCTCCAACTGCTTTTTGTTGTCTTCCAGCAGCTTGCTGCTCTGTTCAACAGCGTGTTGCTTGGCCTGCACATCCTCGTAGGCCTGGACCAGCCCCCAGTAAATGCTCTCAACCTGATTGACGGTATAGAGAATCTGCTGGCGGAAGGAGGAGTCCGTGATGCGGCGGTCGTTGATGGCTTGATAAATAAAGCGTTTGTTCACCCAGATGCCCGCGCCTTGCAGCAGATGTTGGGTAACTGTTGCTTTGAAGGAGGATTGTAAAGATGGTTCGTAGCTAGAGATTGAACTGTTTGTTGTGCTGCGGTCATTGTTCCAAGAGAGATTGAACGCGGTTCCGGGAGCAAATCCTTGTGCATAAGTAAAGTTGTATTGCTCGTCTGTGGAAACGGAGGCAGGACTGAACAAGCTGGTCTGTTGAGTGCGCTTCCGCTCGTACTGAATCGTTCCTGTCACGGTTGGATCAAAGTTCTCCGGCGATGGCCCTGCCCCAGAAGTCGAGAGAACAAGTCCGGAACTGCCGGAGGCCGCACCGCCCGATCCGACGGAAGTGCCGCCCGGCCCGCCACCGCTGGAGAGCGTTGCCGTAGAACCACCCAGTGTGTTGGCTATCACGCCGGAGTTGACACCGAGTAGCATTGACCCGGCTTTGGCGCGCAGTAAATCGGTATCGGCGATGTCCAGGTTATAGCGGGCAATGGCAATGTCGTAGTTGTTTTCCAGAGCCAGCGCCAAAGCATCCGAGAGGCTCAGATAAATCTTGCCGTCCTTGACCAGATCGCTCAGGCGCATGGAGTTGGCAAAGCTGGCCTTGGAGATGGAGGTTGCCCGGTAAATGTTGATCGGATTGCCCAAGAGCCTGCCGGAAGGCACGGAAAAATCACGCTTTGACTGGCGCAGATCGAGCGGCTCGGTCTGCACGGGCGTAGGCGCCGCTGGCAGCTCGGAGGCCGCCTTGTCCGGCGCGGTAGCCGCCGCCTGCTGCGCAAACCCCGAGGGCAGGGCCGTCGTCAAGGCCAGCATCAGCGCCGCTACGGCGCGCAGCCGATTGCCCGCCGGTTGTGATTTCTTCCCCGCGGCTTCTACTTCCTGCTTCTGCAACACACTCTTGCCAAACAAATGCATATTTCCTCTCCACATATCTTTGCGGCTTATGGCGCTCTTCTTCAAGACGAACGGGAACCCGCCCCGGACGCATTTTTGCGGTTCTCAACTACTATTATCGCCTGTGACCGATCCCGCAGCCCTTCGCTTCTCGGTTATTACGCATCAGACTTCCGGTTCGTTCCCTTGGAAGAACAGGGAATAGGGATTAGGGAACAGGGAATAGCGGGTTATCGACCCGCGTTGTAGCGCCGGTCTCCAGACCGGCTGTCGTGTGGGCGTCCTCGCCCACACCAGTGTGGGGTTCCCGTGGGTCGGCAACACCGGTGCGGACGCTAACTCGCTGAATAGATTCCCAAATCCCCGCCGTTCCGTCCCACAAACTCTTCCGATCCCAGCCCTACAGCAATTTTGTCTCTTCATGGCCAGAACCATCGCATTCACCTGTTTTGCAGATCATTTCTTCTCTTCGAGTATTCTGAAATCAGACCGGCCCGTGGGGACGGGCAGGAATGAGGCGAGAAGGCACCCCCTCCCCCCCTGTTTACTGTGAAACTGTGAGACTGTGAAGACTTCAAAATGCCCAGCACTACCACCGAAGAAACCCAATCCGCGTCCGCCCAGCAAAACTGGAAGCTGACTCTGGCCTACGACGGCACGGATTTCCGAGGCTGGCAGGTTCAGCCGGGAGAGATCACCGTCCAGGGCGAACTCCAGTCAGGGCTCAAACGGATTACCGGCGAAGCACCTCTGCCGCAAGGCTCAGGGCGCACCGACGCCGGTGTTCATGCCCTCGGCCAGGTGGCCAGCTTCACCCTGGCCGCGCCCATTCCGGCGGAAAACCTGCAACGCGCCCTCAACCGGACGCTCCCTCCAGCCATTCGCATTCTGGAGGCGAAAACAGCACCAAGTGCATTTCATGCCCGCCACTCGGCTCTGGCCAAAACCTACGAATATCGCGTCTTCCGCGAGCCGCTCTGCCCGCCCTTCCTGGCCCGCTATTTGTACCCCTGCTCCTGGCCGGTGAGCCTGGAAGCGTTGCAACACGCGGCGCGACTCTTCGTGGGAGAGCATGATTTCATGAGCTTTGCCGCCACCGACCCCGAACTGACGCAACGCGGCTTCGATCCCGATGCGCCACCCGATCCGCGGCCCATCCCGCGACAAGGCTTTCAAATCAAGCCGCCAGTGGCGCCGACGGTGCGCAGAATCTTCTCCTCCGCCTGGGAAGAGCAGCGCTGCGAGGCTGGCGCGCTGCTGGTCTATCGCGTGCGGGGCAGCGGCTTTCTGCACCACATGGTGCGCAACCTGGTGGGAACCATGCTGGACGTGGGCCGGGGACGCCTCAGCCCCGAGTCCATCCCGGAGATTCTCGCCGCCCGCAGCCGTTCCGCCGCCGGACCCACCGCCCCGGCGCGCGGACTCTTCCTGCATTCGGTCGAGTACGACGGATCAGAATTGACCGAAGAGACCGAATAAAGACTTGAATTAGATCTAAATAAAGACTATATTCTAACTATTAAAGATTTTTTGGAGGTCCACAATGCGCTATTCCACGCAAATCAAGCCTATCAGCTACGTCAAAGCCCACGCCGCCGAACTGCTTGACCGAATCACCGAGGAGCGGGAGCCTATCATCATCACCCAGAACGGTGAGGCCCGCGCCGTGCTGGTGGATGTATTCAGCTACGAACAAATGACGGGGGAAACGAAAACTCTGCTCAAGCTCCTGACTCTGGCGGACAAGGAGATCGAGGCAGGTGAGACGGTTCCCATCGAAGATGTGATGGCGGAGTTTGGCGTGGAGGCTGTTGAAGCCTGATGGCCTTTACTGTCCGGTTTACGATTGAGGCGCGAGCTGATCTGCGCGAGATCCATGCTTATATCGCGGAGAACGACTCGCGCGAAAACGCCGACCGCGTTGCCCAGGGGATTGTGCGCGCGGCTCTGGACCTGCGAGAGTTTCCCCATCGCGGCTCCTATCCGCCGGAACTGCTGCGGAAGGGCAGCCGCTCTTATAGGCAGATATTTTTCAAGCCGTATCGGATTCTCTACCGCGTTCGCGGCAATACCGTGTTTATCGGAGTAATCGCCGATAGCCGCCGCAACTTGCAATCCCTGCTGATGCGGCGGCTGAGCGGTCAGAACTTGTAAACCACGCCAAGTCCGGCGCGCGCGCTGCGGGTTTCATGCGAGGAGCAGCCCATGTTCGCGCACGTCGAGGGCAGGTCGGCGGTAATGGCAGACCGGATGTCGTCGCCCCAGATGCGGAGATAGAAACGCGAACGCAGTTTGTAATCGACCCCCGCGCCATATCCTCCAGCGAAGGAGACGCTCGGCGTCGCGTAAGGCTGGGTTGCGACGGAACCCGGGTTAGACGAAATCGCTGTGCCGCTGATGTGCTCGCAGCCCAGCAGCACGTGGACAAAGACCTCTGCGGGTCCGTAGAGATGCGCGTGGATCACCGGGCCAAAAAGCAGCATATCCACCGTCGGGTTTCCGGGGTTGGTGGCGTCATAGGTGTACTTGTAGATGCCGCCATCGGCGGTTATGCCGAAGTACTTGCCCCAGTCGCGGGTGGCCGTGACATTCACGCCCAGTTGTCCGTTGCGCGACTGCTGGACGTTGTTCATGCTGGTGTAGCCCGCGCCGGCGAAGATCTCGTACTTGGGCAATGCCTCCGTCGGCGCGGTGCGCGGCGGCTTGTCGGGGGCAATCTGGCTGGTGGCCGTTAAGGGCATCATCGCGACCGCTACCACGGCCAAAAACGAAAGCAGAAACTTACTCTTCAATGTGGGACTCTCCTCAATTGCATTGCTGGGACGACGCCGGCGCTCCAGGGCCAAAGCCCTCCGTGTCTTCGAACCGCCGCTTGAACCCGCCGGTGTCTTGACCGGCCACCCGTATCGACGAACCACTACTAGACTATCCTCTCAGACCCGCTTCCATGAAGTCCCGCGACGCCGTGCCCCATCCATTTCGCGTTTTTTGCGAAATGGATGGGAGACCCTGCGCTCACGGCCTCTGCACCGGAACCGGCCCGGTGAGCCGCAGCAGCTTGCCGGAGTCCTCTGTCACTGTGACGGGAATCCCTCCGGAAAGATAGCGGCGGATCACCTCCGGCCGCTGCCAATCCAGCTCCCAGCCGTCCTCGATGGCCACCACGGTGTATTGGCCGGGAGCGACATCGCGCAGAGAAAAGCTGCCGTCGGAGTCCGATTGATCCCGCCGCGCCAGCGACCGGAAGGCCGCCATCTCCTTGGGAACCAGCACAATCATCACGCCGGATTGCCCCTTGCCCTCTTTGTTCCGCGCAAAGCCCTCAACGCGCGTCTCGCTCAGGCTAGCCGTCGCCGTCACTTGAAGCGGTTTGTCGCGGACGATGAGTTGGTTGCCGGGATGCTTCTGGCCGCCGATGGTGAGCGAGGTAACGGGTAACACTGATCCATTCCTTTCAACCCAAAGCTCCCATATTCCCTGCGGAACATCCAGGAATTCGATCTCTCCCGTGCCGTATTCCGTACTGATTGGTTCCTGATGATTTGTATCATCCAGCGAATTCAGGACTAACTTCGTTTTGCCTTGCAATGTTACGCCTGGAGCAGTCTGAACTATTCCGGTTACGGCAATCGTCGGTTTTCCAAAAGTAGTGTCTATCCGCTGGCTGGTTGAAGCATTCAGTTCCAGAATTCGTGATGGAGTTCCTTGTACTGCCTCATAATGGCCCGGCGCCAATCCACCGCAATCGACGATAAAGGGTTGTGAATTACCAAACATCGTCAATTTATTAACGGGGATTCTTGTTCCGAAGACCGTCTGGTATAGCCTCTCACCGCCTTGATATCCGTCGGCAATCCCAGCCGGATTGAATAAAAGATGCAAAGCGGGAACCGAGTGCAGATTGATGTTAGCCTCTTCACTGTCGCCGCCAGTGAGAATGATCGAGGTAGCCGCGGCCTCATCGTAGGTTGAGTCGAAAAAAGCAACAGGGTAAGCTACATCCAAAGCTGAAACTGGGCCTTCTAATCGCTGAGGGATTTCATTTGAAGGTTGCAGAATCGCGAACCAAGGTTCCGCTTTCACTGCGACCAAGTAATCACCCGCCGCCAGACCATCGAACTCATACGCGCCGGTGTCATCGGTGGTGGCATCTTCCACTTTCCTGATTCGGTCGCCGGGATTGTGGTGGTGCGGTTTGAGGAAGAGCATCACGCTTGCTCCCTCGACCGGGTCGCCGCCGTCGCCGGTGACCACGCCGTGCAAGGAAGCTCCGGGCGTCAGCCGGAAGATCAGACCGCTGGTCTGCTGATCCGCGCCAGTGACGATCGCGGAATTGAAGCTCTCGTGCTCGTCGTAATAGCCGGTAAGGAAGCCGCGCTTGGAGGCGGTCAGCGGGTACTTGGCTGCCGAAAGGCCATCGAGCGAAAAGCGCCCCTCGCTGTCGGTCTCCACTGATGCAATAATCTGCCGGCTCTCCTCATCCTGCACGGAAACCGTCGCCCGCCGTACCGGCTCCCCGCTGGCCGCATTCACCACCGTTCCGGCGATGCTGTAGCCGACGGCGGGCTTGGGCTTTGTTTGCGCGGCGATGGATGCCGATGCAATGAGCAGGATCGTGAAACAGCAGAGGATATTGTCAAGGGAAATACGTTTCGCTTTGAAAGGGCACGACTTCAGTCGTGCCGCCAACGCGCCAAAATGGACGCCGGGCTTTAGCCCCTGAGGGAAGATCTTTGGAATAGCAAGCGTTCCCTCGGCGGTAAAACAGGATGTAGAAAAACTCGTATTTCCAGAAAGTCTTAAAGAAAAACATCCCTCAGGGGCTAAAGTCCGCGTTTTTTTTACTGCATTTGCGGCACGACTGAAGTCGTGCCCTTTCAAAGCCTCGATTCCATGGAAGGCCATGCGCAACATTCTCATCGTCTGGAAAAATCTCATCGTCCCGGCACCTCCAGCATGAGGTTGCCGGTCATCCCCGGAGAGAGCGACACCTGCTGCCCCGGCGTGGGCAGAGCGGCCAGCACCGCCGGGTTGCGGTACTCCAGCCGCACCGGCTCGTTGAAGGCGTAGACGTGATAGCTGCCCGGAGTCAGCCCATCGACGGTCAGCGTGGCGCCGGAGGAGGGATGCACGGTCATCGGCGGAATATCGGCAGTGGTGTCGAAGTCCGGAACCACGTAAACGGTGTAAAAAGGCTCCTCTCCCGGCAGAAAATCCGCCAGCGCGGGAGGCAGCGTTAGGGCCAGCTTGGCGCAATCGTCGCGCAGCGTCAGCTCCATCGGTGGCGGCGACGCGCCCAGCGCCACACTCAGCGGCTCGCGGGCCAGATTCACGCCTCCCGCGCTGAAAGAATCCACGCACAGGCTGCGGTCGTTCACCTGCGTGCTGATCCAATAGTGGCCAGAACTGACTCCCATCAGTTCTAGTAGGTCTGGTCCTGCGTCTTCTCCGCTCGCGTCCCCGATAGCTCCATCAGTAGATACTTCGTTTGCTTCCATGGCTGTTACCGCAACCATGGCTTGTAATCCTTTCTCTGTTTTTGAACTTGTTTTTGCGGGCTGTGTGATGGAACCAATAGCGCTTAGATGAATCGGCCAACTGGGCATAGATGAAAGCGGAATGTGGAGGTCGGCTGCGGGGTGTCCTTCAACGGAAAACTCGGCAAAGCCAGAAAAAGGAAATGATTCTCGACCTGATCTAATTGTTGTGCTCACTTGAATTGCTGAATTCGCCTCGGCAGAAAGCACATTCACCATAAGAGTGTACGTTCCATCTGGCAGTTCGACCTGGAAAGTGTTCGTTGCCGAATCGAATTGCCCAGTGTAGGCAAGCCGCCTTCCAGTCGTATCCAAAACCGTTACAGGTCCAGCTGACCCTTGAGAGAAAAACCCCTCCGAACGATGGCCGCCATACGGCTTTCCATTGGGCAGAATCGCCGCAACCTTCACCAAGTAAAACGGCTCCAGCGTCAGCCGCAGATTGGCTTCGGCCTGCTCGCCCGCCTTGAGCCGGATGCGCGCCGCGCCGGAAAACTCGCGCGCTTCGGGATAGAAGACGCTCGGATAGCCGTTCTGCGCAATCTTGGCTCTGGGCGCTACAGTCGCCGCCGGCTCGCTCTCCATCGTAGGCCGCGTAAAGAGTGCGTAGACCCCGCTGGGCAGCCCTGCAAAGCGATAGGCCCCGCTGCCGTTGGTCTTCGTGCTGCCATTCTGCGCCCAGACGGCGCGGCCATTGCGAATCATCTGCTTGAGCAGCGTAATCTGAATCCCCTCGGCCGGATCGCCAGTGGAGAGTTCGATGCGCCCGTGAATCGCCGAAGTGGGCGTCAGCGTAAAGTTCAGCCCTTGCATTCCAACCGCCACCAGCACGCTGTGCGCCGGTCCGTCGCCCTGGTAGCCCAGATCTTCCGTGGCGTAAGGGCGGTCGAGAAAGCCCGGTTTGCGCAGCCGGATGATCTGCGGACCGACCGCTACGCCAGCAAGCTCGAAGCGCCCCTCGCCGTCGGTAAGCTGGGCAATCTCGCCGCCTTCGATCCGCACCAGCACCCTGGGCAGCGGCGCGCCGGTTGCACCATTGCGGACCACGCCATGCACGGCGGTCAACACGGCTGGCGCGGCAACCGGAGGCGTGGACTGCGGCGCTTGCTCTCCCGGAGGCTGCATCTCTTGCGCCGGACAAAGCGCCGCCAGGAACACAATGCCAAGCACCTTCGCCAGCCAAAAGAGGCCTTGTCCGCCCGCCGTTCGATTCTGGATTGCCCTTAGGTCCACGCTATATCTATTGTGACGGCTTCCGGCGGGAAAGGTCGCTCGCCAAGAATCTGGAAATTACCTATTTCGCCAACAGAAAAGCAGAAGCATGACTCCGGCCTTTCTGTTGGCGGAGGCCATTTTCAAAGATCGACGGTGAAAACGGAAGTTCCAGAGTCAATTTGAAGGTCTTGCGCCTCGAGTTTCAACCTGAAACGCTTGGCCTCTTCCGAGGTCAGGGTCAGTTTTCCGCTGGTGTTGGCGGGCAGGGTCAGGTGCCAGACAGCAGTGCCGCCTGTGATCTTCCAGTCGCTGTGGATCGTCCCATAGGGCGAGTCATAGTCGAAGCTGACGCTGCCCAGCCGCGCATCGAAGACCGGATGCAGAAACACGGTGTGGAAGCCGGCATCGAGCGGCGAGGCGTCCACACCGGCGGCGTAGCGATAGAGCCAGTCGGCTATCGCGCCGTATGCGTAGTGGTTATAGGAGTTCATGCTCGGGTCACCCTTCATCTGATCGCCGTTCCAGCGCTCCCACATGGTCGTCGCGCCGTGCTCCACCAAGTAGCCCCAGGAGGGGTACGCGGTATTCAGCAGCAGCTTGTAGGCCAGATCGGCGTGGCCGGTGCGGGTAAGTTCTTCCAGCAGATAGGGCGTGCCGAGAAAGCCCGTGCCCAGCAGGCCGTGATTGGCCTCGATCTTGTCCGCCAGTTTTTGCGCCACGGCCGGACGCAGCTTCTCCGGCACGAGATTCATGTGCAGCGCCAGCACGTAGCCGGTCTGCGTGTCGCCGCCGTTGCTTTTAGCGTTGGGATTGTTGATCTGCCCGAAGATCGATGGGCCGTTATCCGCCCCGGCCACAAAGCCGTCGTCGCGTACAAACTGCTTCTGGAAGGCGGCGCTGATCTTTGCGAAGAGCCGCGCGTACTTCGCTTCGTCCGCGCTTCGGCCCGTGGCGTGGGCCATCTGCCGCATCAGTGTTGCGTCGTAGGCCCAATAGGCGCTGGCAACCAGCACATAGTCCGTGCGGCCCTCCGGCGAGAGCCAGTCGGCATAAGGAATCCCGGAGTCGTGCTTCCACAATCCGTCGGGATTGGCCGCATCGATTGCGCCGAGGTACTTCTCCATCGCCGCCCAGTTCTCGTCAATGATGCTGGTGTCTCCGCTTTGCAGCCAACTGGTCCAGGGAATGATGACGCCCGCGTCGCTCCAGCCGGCGGCATAGCCCGCATTCGGCGCGACGGTTCCGGGCGAGTAGATGCCGTAATACGGCGTGCCAATCTGCGTGCCGCGCATATCGGCGGCAAACTTGCGCGAGAAGGAGGCCAGGTCCATGTTGTAAGCGGCGGCGCGCCAGAAGACCTCCGCGTCGCCCATCCAGCCCAGTCGCTCGTCGCGCTGCGGGCAATCGGTGGGAATGCCGACAAAGTTCGACCGCTGTCCCCACTGGATGTTCCTCCACAACTGGTTGATCATCGCGCTGCCGGTCGTGAGCCGCGCTGTGAAGGGCGCGTCGGTGTGGAAGACGAGCGCGGTCACAGCCTCTTTAGGCGGCGCAGCTGGCAGCCCCGTGATCTCCAGGTAGCGGAAGCCGTGGAAGGTAAAGTGCGGCATGAGTTCTTCAACGCCTTTGCCGCTCAAAATGAAATGATCGGTGGCCTTGGCAGTGCGCAGATTGTCTGTGTAGAGAGTTCCGTCGTCATTGACAATCTCCGCGAAGCGCACCTGGACCGGAGTTGCCGCCCGCCCCGAAACCAGCAGCCGTTCCACGCCTGCGAAGTTCTGGCCGAAGTCGTAGACATAAACCCCTGGCTTGGGTTCCGTCACGGATTTGGCGGTCAGAGTCTGCTCCACGCAAATCGGCTGAAACTCCTGCGCCTCAATGCGTACCGGCTTGGGTTCAATGGCTTGGGCGTTTTGCCAGGTTGTATCAGCTTTTTTCCAGTCTTCACCAAAGGCAAGCTTCTGCCAACTCGGTTTCAGAAGGCGCGCGTCTTCCCGCTCACCGTCGTAGAGTTCCGCCTGAAGAATCGAGGAAAGATGCGCGCTCCAATTCGTATCCGTATTGATCCACTCTACACTGCCGTCCATTCGCTCAATCCGTAATTCGGCCCGCAATGACGGCGGCGTGTCGCCATAGTTGTTAGGCTGCTGAAACCACTCAAGAGGCGTCTCAAACCAG
>Ga0224559_1000929_pt1 | contig 17024 bp, 16 predicted proteins | sample 714S33034metaG_FD_180676 | JGI IMG/M metagenome (GOLD analysis project Ga0224559, IMG submission 180676) | Peat soil microbial communities from Stordalen Mire, Sweden - 717 S3 30-34 | ecosystem: Environmental > Terrestrial > Soil > Wetlands > Peat | place: Sweden: Norrbotten County, Stordalen... | reverse complement strand
CCGACGCCCCAGCCCAGCACCGAAAGGCCGTTCACCATGGTCGTGTGCGAATCGGTGCCGACGAGCGAATCGGGATAGGCGATCTCGACGGTTTCCGTCTTGCCGCGCGCGCCCTTCACCTTCTCCTTCCGCGTCCAGACCGTCTGGGCGAGATATTCGAGATTGACCTGGTGGCAGATGCCGGTTCCGGGCGGCACGACGCGGAAATTATCGAACGAACCCTGCCCCCATTTCAGGAAGCGGTAACGCTCGCCGTTACGGCCATATTCGAGATCGACATTGGTCTTCAAGGCCTTGCTCGACCCTGCCGCGTCGACGATGACCGAGTGATCGATGACGAGATCGACCGGCACCAGCGGGTTGATCTTCTGCGGATCGCCGCCGAGCTTGGTCATGGCGTCGCGCATCGCGGCGAGATCGACGACGGCCGGCACGCCGGTGAAATCCTGCATCAGAACCCGCGTCGGGCGAAACGCGATCTCGCGCTCGGTGCGGCCCTTGTTGTCGACCCAGGCGGCGACAGCCTCGATGTCTTCCTTCGTCACCGAGCGACCGTCTTCAAAGCGCAGCAGATTCTCGAGCAAAACCTTCATCGAGAAGGGCAATTGCGAGATGCCGGCGAGACCGTTTTTCTCAGCGGCCTTGAGGGAATAATAATGATACGTCTTGCGACCGACCGTGAGTTTCTTGCGACATTTGAAACTGTCGAGCGAGGCCATGAACATTGTCTCCGCAAGTCGGATGGGAAAGGGAATGGAAGCTTGGCGGCTTATAAATAAGTTCTACGCTGAGCGCTATACGGATGCTAGACAGATCGCTCAAGCTTTTTGCCCAGCATCGTTTTCCTCTGGTTTCTCTCATGCGGCTTTCAGCCTCACGCCTCTCGGTCGAACGCGGCGGCCGCATCGTCTTCTCGGAACTCTCTTTCATCGTTGAAGCTGGACAAAGCCTCATCGTCACCGGCCGCAACGGCGCCGGCAAATCGACATTGCTGCGCGCGCTCGCCGGACTGCTTCCGCTTGCGCATGGCGAACTTGCGCTGACGCCGGCGGCCGAGGACAGCATCGCCGAAAAGATGCATTTCATAGGCCACGCCGACGCGCTTAAGGGCGCCCTTACGGTCGCCGAGAATCTCTCGTTTTACGCCGCCCTGCTCGAATCGGGCCACGGCGGGGTCGCGCCCTTGCCGGCGCTCGAAGCCTTCGGCCTTGGTCCCATCGCGCATTTGCCGGCCGCCTATCTCTCTGCTGGACAGAGGCGGCGCGCCGCCCTTGCGCGGCTCCTTGTCGCGCGCCGCCCGATCTGGCTGCTCGACGAGCCCCTGACGGCGCTCGACGCCGCCTCGCAGGGCTTTGTCGCGCAAATCATGCGCGAACACGCGGCCGATGGCGGGATCATCATCGCCGCGACGCATACGGCGCTCGACTTGCCGGCAAGCGAATTGCGAATGGGAGCAGCCGCTTGAGGGACAAAGCCCAACCGCTTGAACCGCCGCCGCGCGCGCTCGCCGCGCTGTTTCGTCGCGAATTGCGAATCGGCCAGCGCATCGGCGGCGGCGCGAGCCTCGGCGTCGTCTTCTTTCTGATTCTCGTGACGCTCACGCCTTTCGCGGTCGGGCCGGATCTCAATCTGCTCGGACGCATCGCCCCGGCGATGCTGTGGATCTCGGCCCTGCTCGCGACGCTGCTCGGGCTCGACCGCCTGTTCCAGGCCGATCATGAGGATGGATCGCTCGACCTCATCTTGATGAGCGAAGCCTCGCTCGAATTGATCGTGTTGACGAAATGCCTCGCGCACTGGCTCCTGACCGGCCTGCCCCTTGTGCTCGCCTCGCCCTTCTTCGGCCTGATGCTCGCCATGCCCGCCGACCGGACGTGGAGCATCGTGCTGTCTCTGCTGGTCGGGACGCCGGCTTTGACCCTCGTCGGCGCGATCGGCGCGGCGCTGACCGTCAGTCTGCGGCGCGGCGGCCTGCTGCTGCCGGTGCTGATCCTGCCGCTCTGCGTGCCTGTCCTGATCTTCGGGGTCGCGGCGGCGGGCGGCGGGGCGGAGGCGGCCGCATTCGCGCCGCCTTTTTTAATTCTCTGCGCGCTCAGCCTGCTCGCGCTGGTCGGCGCCCCGATCGCCGCAGCGGCGGCGCTCCGCCAGATGAGCCAATAGCATCCGCCGATCGTTAGACTTCGACGCATTGGTTTCGGCCGCCCTTCACCGTTTGAGCGCATCAATTCGACGCATCCAGTTCCCGATGCTCGAATCGAAAGCGCCAGCCATGAACCACTTTTTACGCAAAGGCGCGAGCCTGTTCGCCCTGATGCTCGCCCTCGCCGCCCCTGAACCAGCCGCCGCATTTGGCGGCTTCCATGGCGGTGGCGGACGCGGGGGCGATTTTGGCGGCGGCGGACTTGGCGGCGGCGCCGGGGAAGCCGGGCGAGGCGGCGAAGCAGGCGGCGCTGGCGCGGCTGAAGGCGGCGCCTGGCATGGCGGCGGCGAGGAAGGCGCGGCTGGCGGCGCAGCGGGCGGTGCCTGGCATTCTGACGGCGCAGCCGCGGGAGGCGCCGGCTACAACGGCGGAGGCGACGGGGGCGGACATGGCTGGGGACCGTGGCAGGCCGGCGCGGCGGCGGCCGGCGCTGTCATCGGCGCCGGCGCCGTGGCCGGCTATGGCGGCGGCTATGTCAGTGGCGGCAATCCAAATGCACCCGGCAGCTATGGCGCGCCCCTTCCTTACGGCGGCGCGGCCTATGATGGCGGCTCCGGCGGCGGCTGGCATTCCGGGCCCGGCGGCGAGGGATGGAGCTCCGGCGGCGCGGGCGCGGCGGACGGCGGCTGGGGCGGCGCGGCGGGCTATGCAGGCGGCGACGAAATACACGCCGAGGGCGCCGCGGAAGGCGGCGGGGTTGACCGGGGCGGCGACGGATTTGGCGGACGCGGCGATGGCGGCAGGGACGGGCGCCGCTAGATATCCACCGGCATAATTTTACTTTTTTGAGAAAGCTTCACAAATTCCGGCCATGAATGGCGGATTCGCGGGCAATCGCTCAAAGAGGTAATCATGAAAAAATTCGGGATAGCGACCTTCGCGGCTGCGCTCTTGTTCTCCAGCGCCGCCAGCGTCGGCTTCGCTGAAACCGCGTCGCCGCTTGCGGCCGGTGAGGAAGCGGCGCATCCGGCAATTGAGCCGGCGGCGCTCGATATTCTCAAGGCCGCCAGCGAAAAGCTCGCCTCCGCCAAAAGCATTTCATTTCATGCACTGGGCGCTTTCGACGTCCCCGCCCGCAACGGGCAGCCGCTTTTCTATTTCTCCCGCTCCGACGTGCTGCTCGCCCGGCCGAACAAGCTGCGCGTGATTGTGCCCGGCGACGGGCCCCCCTCCGAATTCTATTTCGACGGATCGACGGTCGCCGTGCTGACGCCGAAAGAAGACCTCATCGCCGTCGCCGCGGTTCCCGGCAATGTCGAGGACATGCTCGGAAAGATCTATGAAAAGGCTGGCGTCTATTTCCCCTTCGTCGATTTTCTCGTGTCCGACCCCTACAAGGCCCTAACCACCGGATTGAAGAGCGCCTTCGTCATCGGCAAATCGACGCTGGTCGGCGGGACGACCACCGACGTGCTTTCGATCTCGGATGAAAATGTACATCTGCAAATCTGGATCGGCGCCGAAGACAAGCTGCCGCGCCTGATCTGGGCGACCGACGCCAGCAGCGCGGATAAACCGCGTCACATGGTCGAATTCTCCGACTGGAAGCTCAACGGCGACGTCGCCGGCGAATCCTTCGCCCCCAAGCGGACGGCGACGACAAAGGAAATTCCGTTCGCGCGCCCCGAAGAGGCGGGTTCCGAAGGCGGCGCAGCCAAGAAGCCCTGACGGGCCTTTTCCATGGCGCAACGCCTCGATCTACGCTTTCCTCACCCAGTTCGACATTGAGGGTTTCAACATGAACCGCAGTTTGCTTATGGGCGCAGCCCTCCTGACCCTGGCGCTGGCCGTCGGCGCGCCCAAGACCGCCGACGCTTTCCGCGGCGGCTTCGGCCCCGCTGGGGGCTTCCACGCCGGCGGCTTCACCCCCGCGGGCGGCGCCTGGCATGCCGGCAGCTATGGCGGCGCATGGCACGCCGGCGGCGTGACCGCGGGCGGAACGGCCTATCACGGGGGCGGCGTCGCGGGTGAAGGCTGGCATGGCGCCAGCGACTGGGGCGGCACCTGGCACGGCGATGGCTGGCATGCTGGCGGCTATTACGCCGGCGGCTTCCATGGCCCGACGGTAGTCAACAGCTATTATGGCGGCGGCTGCTGGGGCTGCGGCGCCGCGGCTGCAGGAGCAGCTGTGGCGACCGCCGCAGCGATTGGAAGCCTCGTCGCCAGCGTTCCGGCGGGATGCCCCTACCAATATGTCAATGGCGCAAACTATTACGTCTGCGGCGGAACCTGGTACCAGCCCTTTTATGGCGCGAACGGTCTCTATTATAGGGTCGTCCCGCCGCTCTGATGCAGGCTCCGGGCGCGAAAGCTCCGCGAAGGGCTTTCGCCCCGCCACCGACAGGCACGCCGGGAAAGCGCGGCCATGCCGACAGCGGCGCCCGTGCGCATCGCGGCGATTTGCATTTCGCCCTCCGCGAGCCTAGACAGGCCGGCGCGAGAACGAAGGACAGGCTGGGCCGTCTTGAACCCAAGCGGCCCGGGGCGGAGCAATGAAGAACTACGCCAACCCAAGCAATTTCCTGCGGCTCACCAGCGTTTTGACGCCATGGCTCGCAGCTCTCACGGCCGCGCTGCTCGCCGTCGGCCTTTACCTCGCTTGGTTCGTCGCCCCGCCCGACTATCAGCAGGGCGAGACGGTTCGCATCATGTATCTTCATGTGCCCGCCGCCTGGCTTTCGATGTGGATTTACATGGTGATGACCTCGGCGGCGCTCGGCACGCTGGTCTGGCGTCATCCTCTCGCCGATGCGGCGCAAAAGGCCGCCGCGCCGCTCGGCGCCGGCTTCACCTTTATCTGTCTCGTCACCGGATCGCTCTGGGGCAAACCCATGTGGGGCGCCTGGTGGGTCTGGGACGCGCGCCTCACCTCCGTGCTGGTGCTTTTTCTGATCTATCTCGCCCTTGTCGCGCTTTGGCGGACGATCGAGGATCCGGGCAAGGCCGCACGGGCCGCCGCGATCTTCACGCTGGTCGGTGCGATCAACATTCCGATCATCAAATTCTCGGTCGACTGGTGGAATACGCTGCATCAGCCGGCCTCGGTGTTCCGCCTCGGCGGCCCGGCCATCGCAGGTTCGATGCTCTGGCCGCTCCTCATCATGGCGCTGGCCTTCACGCTGCTCTTCGCGACGCTGCATCTGATGGCGATCCGCAACGAAATCCTGCGGCGGCGCCTGCGCCGTTTGTCGATCCTTGCGGCCGACGCGGCGGCAAGCGAATTTACGCCCCGCCCCGCCTCGCTGGGGGCGGCGCGATGACCGCCGATCCGCATACGGGCTTTGTCGCCGCCGCCTATGCGATCGCCTTCGTCGCCGTCGCGGCGATGATTTTCGTGATCTTGCGGGATTATCGGACGCTCAAGCGCGATCTCGCGCGTTTCCCGGCTCGCGGCGAGCGCGCCGCGCGGGATGATGAAGGTTCCTTATGAGCGCGACCGAGCCGAAGACCGGGCCAGAGTTGCAGCCGGCCCCGCCTGCGCGAGCGAAAAAGCGCTCGCTCCTGGTCTTTCTGCCGCTGCTCCTGTTCGTCGCGCTCGCCGCGCTTTTCCTTTTGCGCCTGTTCGCGGGCGACGCCTCGCGGCTTCCTTCAGCGCTCGTCGGCAAGCCGGTTCCGGCCTTTTCGCTCGGCGGCGTCGAGGGTCTGAAGGGCGCCGACGGCCTCTCCGACAACGAGCTGCGCCAGGGCCATGCGACCCTCGTCAACATCTTCGCCTCCTGGTGCGTGCCCTGCCGCGAGGAGCACCCGACCTTGATGAAGATCGCGGCCAATGAACCCTTGAAGGCGCTTGGGGTCAGCCTTGTCGGCATCGCCCAGAAAGATACGCCGGCCAATATCCGCGCCCTGCTGGGCGAACAGGGGAACCCATACGCCACGATCGGCGCCGACGAGAATGGCCGCGTCGGCATCGACCTCGGCGTCTATGGCGTGCCCGAAACCTTCGTCGTCACCGGCGACGGCAAGGTCGCCTATCGCTTCGTCGGACCGCTCAGCGACGAGTCCTTCGAGACGGTGCTATTGCCGGAGATCCAGAAGGCGGCGCGCTAAGGCGCTCAGGGGCCCCTCGCGAGCCACTGCCTGAACGGTTAATGTGTTGACAACGGCAACACATTGGCGCAGTTTTGGTGCATGAACGAGCAATCCACGACGGCCGAGGTCAATATTCATCTGCGCGCCCGCACGCAGGATCGTAACCTCATCGATCAGGCGGCGGAACTCGTCGGCGCGAACCGCTCCCAATTCATGCTGGCCTCTGCTTTGAAAGAGGCCAAGAATATTCTTCTCGATCAGTCGACCATCCACGCCGATGCGAAAACTTTCCAAAAAATCATGGATTGGATGGATGGCGCCGCGACGCCCGCCGAGACCGCCGGCATGAGGCGGATACTGCGATCCAAACCGCTCCAGCAGGGTGACTGACGCGCCCGCCCGCTTCGGCGCACCCGTTCCTTTAAACGAGGCTCACGACAGTTCCGCCTTCGATTCAGGCGAACCCGTCCTCGACGACTGGCTGCGTCGCCGCGCATGGAGCAATCTGCAAGCGGCGGCGAGCCGCACCTATGTGATCTGTCCGCAAGGCTCGTTACGGATCGCCGGTTATTTTGCGCTCAGCATGGGGCAAATCCTTGCGCATGAGGCCACAGGCGCCGTTCGGCGCAACATGCCGAGGCACATTCCGGCGGTCGTACTCGGACGCCTCGCGATTGACCGCGGCTGGCATGGCAACGGTTTGGGATGCGCCCTTCTCGCCGACGCTGTGCGGCGTTCGCTGCGCGCATCGAAAGAAGTTTCCGCGCGGCTGGTGATCGTTCATGCGATTTCGCCCGCCGCCGAATCCTTCTATCTCCATCATGGCTTTACGCGCCTGCCGGTGGAAACCCCGACCTTCGCGCTCGATCTCGTCAAATTGCAAAAGCTCGCCGAAGAGGGGCGCGGCGAGCGGCTTTGACTCCTCGGCCCGCCGCGCCTCAGCCCGTCCGCCCGGTCAGCGCCAGCCAATCTGCTTCGCTGATCGTCTCGACGCCGAGCTCGGCCGCCTTGGCGAGCTTTGAGCCTGCCCCCGGCCCGGCCACGACGAGATCGGTTTTCTTCGACACCGACGCCGCCACTTTGGCCCCCAGGCGCTCGGCCTGCGCCTTGGCCTCGTCGCGGGTCATGAGTTCGAGCGCGCCGGTGAAAACCACCGTCTTGCCGGCGACCGGGCTCTCCGACGCCACCTCCGGCATGGGCTGCGGCGTCACCTGCTTGCGCAGCGCGTCGAGCGCTTCCTCGTTATGCGGCTCGGCGAAGAAATCCGCGACCGCCTCGGCGACGACCTCGCCGACCCCTTCGATATTGTTGATTTCCGCGCGCGCCTCCGAGCCCTCGGCGGCGATCCGGCCCGCCGCGCGCAGCGCCTCGAACGAGCCGAAATGACGCGCGAGACGGCGCGCGTTGGTCTCGCCGACATGGCGGATGCCGAGCGCATAAATGAAACGGTTCAGCAGGGGTTCGCGCGCCGCCTCGATCGCGTTGAAGAGGTTGCGCGTCGAGGTCTCGCCGTAGCCTTCGCGATTCTTCAGCTTCGTCAACGACGCCTTGTCGCGTGCTTCGAGCGTAAAAATGTCGGCGGGCGTCTTGATCAGCCCCTCGTTGTAGAACTGCTCGATCTGCCTGTCGCCCAGCCCCTCAATATCCATGGCGTTGCGCGAGGCGAAATGCTTCAGCCGTTCGATCGCCTGCGCCGCGCAAACGAGCCCGCCGGTGCAGCGGCGCACCACGTCGGCGACGCCCTTCTCGTCGATCTCGCGAATCGCGGCGGAGCCGCAAACCGGGCATATGTGGGGAAAGACGTAAGGCTTCGAGCCCGCCGGCCGCTTTTCGAGCACAGGCCCCAGCACCTGCGGAATGACGTCGCCCGCCCGCTGAATGCGCACCGTATCGCCGATGCGAATGTCTTTGCGCGCGATTTCATCCTCATTGTGCAAAGTGGCGTTGGCGACGACGACGCCGCCGACCGTCACCGGATCGAGCCGTGCGACCGGCGTCAGCGCGCCCGTGCGGCCAACCTGGATCTCGATGTCGCGCAGCACGGTCGTCGCCTGCTCGGCCGGAAATTTATGCGCGATGGCCCAGCGCGGCGAGCGCGAGACAAAGCCGAGGCGGTCCTGCAACGCAAGCGAATCGACCTTATAGACGACGCCGTCGATGTCATAGCCGAGCGAGGCGCGCATCGCCTCGATGCGCCGGTATTGCTCGATCAGTTCCGCCGCCGAATGGCAGAGCGTCATCAGGGCATTGACCGGCAGCCCGAAGCGCTTGAACGCCGCCACCATGCCCATCTGGGTTTCAGCGGGCAGTTCGCTCATCTCGCCCCAGGCGTAGGCGAAGAAATGCAGGGGCCGCCCCGCCGTGACCGTGGGATCGAGCTGGCGCAACGATCCCGCCGCCGCATTGCGCGGATTGGCGAAGAGGGGCTTTCCCGCCTCCGCCTGACGCGCGTTGAGGGCGGCGAAATCGGCATGGGTCATGTAGACCTCGCCGCGCACCTCGAGAACCTCCGGCGGCGCGCCGTACAACAGCGCGGGGATCTCGCCGATCGTGCGGACATTGGCGGTGACGTCCTCGCCCTCGAAGCCGTCGCCGCGCGTCGCCGCCTGCGTCAGCACGCCTTGTTCGAAGCGCAGAGAGCAGGACAGCCCATCGATTTTGGGCTCCGCGGTGATGGCGAGCGGCGCATCCGCGGCGAGGCCAAGAAAACGCCGGACGCGGGCGCCGAATTCATCGACCTCCTCATCGCTGAAGACATTCCCGAGCGAGAGCATTGGAACAACGTGGCGGATTTTCGCGAATTTTTCCGAAGGCGCGGCGCCGACTTTCCGGGTGAGCGAATCGGGCGTCGCGAGTTCGGGGAAGGCCGCTTCCAAAGCCTCATAGCGCAGCCGCAAGGCGTCATATGCGGCGTCCGAAACGCTCGGCGCATCCTCGGCGTAATAGCGCCGGTCATGCGCTGCGATTTCGGCTCCGAGGCGCGCATGTTCGCGCCGCGCGCCCGGCAGGTCCAGAGCCTCAATGGGTTTCGGCGGTCTCATGGCGCAAGAAGTAGCATGGCCGGCGAGGCCGGAGAAGGCGCTGCGGCGCCCGAACCGCGAAGCGCTAGTCCCGCCCGGTGGCGCGCGAATTGCTTCAATTTCGGCGGTTATCGGCGCCCCGCGCAGGACCGGACGAGCGGTCGCGGACGCAACGTTTCACCACTCTCGACGAGCGCGAATTCCTCGCATCAAGGTCCATCCCATGCATGATTACGAAATGATCGTCATCGGAAGCGGACCCTCCGGGCGGCGCGCCGCGATCCAGGCGGCCAAGCTCGGCAAATCCGTCCTGGTGGTGGAGAAAGGCAGGCGGGTTGGCGGCGTTTCCGTCCATACCGGCACCATTCCGTCGAAGACACTGCGCGAGACCGTGCTCAACCTTTCAGGCTGGCGCGAACGCGGATTTTACGGCCGGTCCTATCGCGTCAAGCAGGAGATCGAGGCCAGCGATCTGATGATGCGCATGCACAAGACGCTCGATCACGAGGTCGAGGTGCTGGAGCATCAGTTCAGCCGCAACGCCGTCAGGACGCGGCGCGGCGAGGCGCGTTTCCTCGGGCCGCATGAGATTGAGATTACGAGCGACGATGGCGAAACGCGCGTGCAATCGGCCGCGCATGTGCTGATCGCCTGCGGCACGCGGCCGTTCCGGCCCGACTATGTGCCCTTCAACGGCGTCAATGTCCTCGATAGCGACGAGATCGTCGACCTGAAGAAACTGCCGCGCAGCCTGGCGGTCATCGGCGCCGGCGTCATTGGCGTCGAATATGCGACGATTTTCAGCGCGCTCGACGTCGCGGTAACGCTGATCGAGCCGCGCCCGTCCTTCCTCGACTTCATCGACAAGGAGCTGATCGAAGAATTCGTGCATGATCTGCGCGATCGCAATGTCGCGCTGCGCCTCGGTTCAGCCGTAACCTCGATCAAGCTGAACGAGGCGGGCAAGCCGGTCGTATCGCTCGCCAACGGCCGCGTCGTTCAATCGGAGATGCTGCTGTTCGCGGCGGGCCGCGTCGGCGCGACCGAAGCGCTCAATCTCGAGGCCGCCGGCATCGCAACGGACCATCGCGGCCGTATCGCCGTAACGCCGGCGACTCTGCAGACTTCGGCGCCGCATATTTACGCCGCCGGCGATGTCATAGGCTTTCCGAGCCTCGCCTCCACCTCAATGGAGCAAGGCCGCGTCGCCGCCTGTCACGCCTTTGGGCTGGAGCCTTCGCCCCCGCCCGAATTCTTCCCCTATGGCATCTATTCCGTACCCGAGATCTCGACCGTCGGCATGACCGAGGAAGAAGTAGCCAAACGCGAAATCGCCTATGAATGCGGCGTCGCGCGCTTCCGGGAGACCTCGCGCGGCCACATCATGGGGCTTCATTCTGGCATGATGAAAATGATCTTCTCGACCAAGACGCGGCGTCTGCTCGGCGTCCATATCGTCGGCGAAGGCGCGACCGAACTCATCCATATCGGCCAGGCGGTGCTGAACCTGAAAGGCACGATCGACTATTTCATCGAGAATACGTTCAACTATCCAACGCTCGCCGAAGCCTACAAGATCGCCGGCCTCGACGCCTGGAACCGTATGGCGCGGGCGTGAGGGGATCGACGCCGGCGCTTCGCTAGTTCAAATCGGCTTTGACCGCGACAGTGCCGCTGTCATCGCCGATGATCTGGCGCACCTGAACCGGGTTCGTGATCTTGGGCAAGTTAAGGCCCGTCTCCGACAAGTGGATCAGATAGCGCGAGCTGCCCTGGGGCCTGATATAGGCGTTAAAAAGCACGCCATTTATCCACTTCAGGTAGCCGAACGACCCGTCGGCCTGTTTGACGAAAGAGCCCGCCGGGATGGTTGTGCTGAAAGCGCCGAGTTCGAGCGCGACCGGCTCGACGTCGGGGTGAATTCCATTGCTGGCGGCGCCAAGCGTAAAGTAGGCGTAATAATTGAAGGCGCCCATCTTCGGCGTCGTCCCGTGAACGATGCCGAGGCCGGTCGCGGTGAAAGCGCTGAACGGCAGGCCCGGCGGCGGCGGAATTATGGCAACGCCGCCCTGCGAGTCTCCAACGCCGGCGATGGCGGCCGACACCGTGTTGGTCGCGGTCCTGAACGCCAGCACCTTCCCGGAATCGGGGAAAGGTCCGGTAAGGGGGACGAAGACCGTAGCACTGTCGGGCGTGGCGGCCGCATCACTGGGAATCGCCCGAACGCCCGTACCGCCGACGAGCGTGTTCGTCCGGGCGTCAAGCACCGATACAAAGCCCTGAGCCTCACCGTAATACGTCACGTAAGCGCCCGTTATATAGATGAATTTCCCGTCCGGGGTCACCAGCAGCCTGTAGGCGTTTCGCCCAACAGTCGCGTAGGCGGCCGCCTGGCTGGTCGCCAGATCGATGGTGAGCACCAGGGAGTAGTCCGGGCCGAGAACCTGACCCGTGACATAGGCGTGGCGACCGTCCGGATTGACTGCCGCGTCGGCCGGCAGGAAATCAGCTTCCACAGTGCTCGCCACATTGTTCAGGTCGAGGTCGATTATCGCGACGTCGTTGGCGGCGGAATATTGAAGCAGCGGGACCACCGCGCGATGTCCGTCCGGGGTCACCGCCAGCCCGACCGGGCGCGCGCCGAGCGGGATCGTCGCCGCCACCTTATTGGTCGCCGTATCGATCGCGACCAGGGCGTTGGCATTGGGTTCGGTGACGTAAACGCGTCTGCCGTCCTGCGTCATGACCATCCTGTCGATGGCCTGTCCGGTCGCGACCGTTGTCGTCACCTTGTTCGCGGCGGCGTCTATCACCGTGACGCCACCGGCGCTCGCGAGATAGACGCTCTTTCCGTCGGGACTGACGCGGATCGGTCCGTTAGCGTCCGGCGTCGCAAGCCTAGCCGTCACGGTGTTCGTCTTCGCGCCGATCACAGCAAAGTTGTTGGCGTCGCCGCTCTTTCGGTATGTGACGTAAACATTGTCGCCGCTAGGCGCGACCTGAATGGCGCCTACAAAATCGCCGACTGCGATCTGCGTCGCAACCTTGTTGGTCCTTGTGTCGATTACCGACACGACGCCAGGACCGGCTACGTAAGCGAACGGACCGACCGGCTTCGGCCAGGCTACCGCCTCGCCGGGCCACGCCAGCGCGGCAGCGACAGAAAGGATGACAGAAATCGCCGCCCAACGCGCGCCCTTTCGATTTGCGCCCTGCATGAGCCGAGCCCCACCTTCTACGAAGACCAATCACCCGTGCCCGCGCCTGAACGCTTTCAGAGAATTGAATGGTCGAAACTATACTATCTGTGTGCGTTGACAACAGCGTGACGCGGCCCGAGACCGCGCAACTAGCAAGTTTACAGGCCTTCGCCTCAAGTCCTGCCGGCTCGGCCTCACGCCGGCCGCCAGACGCCGGGCGCATAACCGAACACGCGGGCGTAACGCGCGATCTCGTCTTTCGGCCCAAGAAACTTGGAGGGGTTGTCGGAGAGTTTGACCGCCGGGCGGCCCTCGACCTCGACCACCTTGCAAACGAGGGAGGGCGGCTCAAGATCGACGCCTGTTCCATGCGGCGCGCAGCCGGCGAAATCATTCGTAAGATTGGTGCCCCAGCCGATCGAAACCTCCGCGCGCCCACGCAAATGCCTGACGCTGGCCTCGATCGAATCGATCGTCATGCCGTCGGAAAGCACGATCAGCTTTTCTCGGGGATCGCGGCCCCGCGCGCGCCACCAGCCGATCAGTTCCTCGGCGGCTTCGATGGGCGGCTTTGAGTCCGGCCGCGCGCCGGTCCAGTCGGCGGCCCAGTCCGGCGCGGCCTCAAGGAAATGGGTCGTGCCGAACGTGTCCGGCAACAGCACGCGCAGATTGCCGTCGTAAAGCCGCGCCCAATCCTCCAGCACCCGGAAAGGCGCCGCGCGCAAATCGTCGTCGCTATCGGCGAGCGCGGCATAGACCATCGGCAGTTCATGCGCATTGGTGCCGATCGCCTCAAGCCCGAGATCCATGGCGTGCTTGACGTTCGAGGTGCCGATCAGGCTTTCGCCAATTCCTTCATGCAAGGCTTCGACGCACCAGCGCTGCCACAGGAATCCGTGCCGGCGGCGGGTGCCGAAATCGGAGAGCCGGAGCGGCCCCTCAAGGGCCAGAACGCGCAACCGCTCGACCTTGCTCCAGAGCCTCGCCTTCGCCCGCGCGTAGAGTATATCAAGCTCGAAACGGCCCATGCGGGCCATCGCCGCCCGCGCCCGCAGCTCGTTGATTATGACCAGCGCCGGAACTTCCCACATGGTCGTTTCGCGCCATAGCCCCTCAAAGCGCAGTTCGTACTCGCCGTCACGGCGCGACAGTCGATAAGACGGCAACCGGAACGCGGCGAGATAATCGAGAAAGGCCGGCTCGAAAATGCGGGTCCTGCCGTAAAAGCTATTGCCGGCGAGCCAAATCAGCTCGTTCTTCTGGAAGCGCAGCGTGCGCGCGTGATCGAGCTGCGCGATCAGCTCTTTCTCGTCGATGCAGTCCGAAAGCCTTACCGATGTCGAGCGGTTGTGAAGACCGAAAGTCGCATGGACGTCCGGCTTCAGCTTCCAGATCATTTGCAGCATCAGGAATTTGTAGAAATCCGTATCGAGCAGCGTGCGAATGATCGGATCGACGCGGTAGGAATGATCATGCACGCGGGCGGCGAGATCGGGGATCACCCGGCGCCCCGCATCAGCCGCGCGGCGGCCGCCCGCGCCTCGTCGGTGATGGTCGCCCCCGCCAGCATGCGGGCGATTTCCTCACGCCGCGCATCCTGACCGAGCGGGAGCACACGGGTCGCAACGCGGCCGGCTCCCGCGGAATCCTTGGCGATGCGCAGATGGTCTTCGGCCCTGGCCGCGACCTGCGGCGCATGGGTGACCGCCAGCACCTGCACGCCCCTGGCGAGCCGCGCCAGGCGCTGCCCGATGGCGTCCGCGACCGCGCCGCCGGCGCCCGTATCGATTTCGTCGAAGACGAGGGTCGGCGCCGATCCCTTGTCGGCCAGAACCACTTTCAGCGCGAGCATGAAACGCGCGAGTTCGCCGCCCGAGGCGATCTTCATCAGCGGGCCAGGGCGCGTTCCGGGGTTCGTCTGCACCCAGAATTCGATCTGATCGACGCCCTCGGGACCAGCGGCCTCCGCCGCGATGACGGTCGAGAAACGCGCGCCTTCCAGTTTCAAGGGCGGCAGCTCGGCGTTGACCGCGCGGTCGAGCGCCTTGGCGGCTGAATGGCGCGACCGCGACAAATCCTTAGCTGCCCCGACAAAGGCCGCCTCCGCCGCCACGACGGCGTCGATCAGCTGACGCAGCCGCGCCTCGCCGGCGTCAAGGTCAGCAAGCTGCGCCGCAAAGGTCCCGGCGAGTTGCGGCAGATTATCGGCGGCGACGGAATATTTGCGGCTCGCCGCGCGCAAGGCGAACAGGCGCTCCTCAACCTGCTCCAGTTCGCCCGGATCGAAATTCGCCGCGCGCAGGGAATCGTCGAGCGCCTGCCCGGCGACGTCGAGCGCACTGATCGCCGCGTCGAGCGCCTGCGCCGCCGGCTCGATCAGGGCCGGCGCCTGCGTCTGGCGGCGTTGCAGCCGGCGCAGAGCCGCGGTGAGCGCGGACATCGGCGAATGATCGCCGCTGACAGCGTCCGCGACGTCGCGGAGGTCGCTGACGACCTTCTCGGCCTGCATCATGGCGGTGCGGCGAAAGGCCAGCTCTTCCTCCTCGCCAGCGCGCGCGTCGAGCTTTTCGAGCTCGCCGAAAGCGTGGCGCAGATAATCGGCGTCGGCGCGCACTTTTTCGATTCGCTCGGCCTCGCGTGCGCGCTCGGCCCTGAGTTCGCGCCAGCGCGCATGCGCCGCGCGGGTCCGGGAGAGCTGCGGGTCGAGGCCGCCAAAAGCGTCGATCAGCTGGCGATGCGTGCTCGAATCGACCAGCGCGCGATCATCATGCTGACCATGGATTTCGACGAGTTCGCGCGTGATCGCGCGCAGCGCCTGCGAGGTGACACGCTGGTCGTTGACGAAGGCGCGGGTGCGGCCATCGGCCAATTGCACCCGGCGCAAAATGAGCGCGCCGTCCGTCTCGATGTCCTGCGCATTCGCCGCCGCGAGGGCCGGATGGTCAAGGCTGAGTTCGAAGACCGCCGTGACCTGCCCCTGCGCCTCGCCCTCGCGCACGAGCGCGCCGTCGCCGCGCGCGCCGAGCGTCAGGGAAAAAGCGTCGAGCAAGATCGATTTGCCGGCGCCGGTCTCGCCGGTGAGGACCGTGAGGCCGCCGCCAAGCGCGAGATCGAGCTGATCGATCAGGACAATGTTGCGGATGGAAAGGTTAACCAGCATCCGGCCGACTTATCCCTTCGCGCCAGCCAGCGTGATTTTGCCGTCGCGCGGCGCGTCAAAATCTCCGCGCCAGCCGACGCAAAGCGAATCATTGATTCGCGCGCCGCCGCCGACAAATGCAATGTAATTCGAGTGTGCGAAAGCGCAAAACGCAAAAGCATGACGATTCAAAATTGAATGATCCGGCGCTTTAAACTCTTGTTTTTATGGAATTCCGGTAGCCCCTCGCTCGAAAATGCTCTTGAGCGATTGAAGCCCATGAGTACCGCGAACCAGTCTCGTACGGCATTTCGCGGGCCTTGGGGATCGTCCGCCACTGGTTTTCCGTGCGTCCGCGCAAACTTTTGCAATCGCAGTAGCCGCAACTGGCCCACGCGTGCGAGGAGCGCGCCTCCGCCAGCCGCGAAGGGGAGCTCGGCTGGAAGGCCGGCCGTCATCGCCCGCCCGCCCGGCGCCGCGCCGCGACAACTCGCGCCGAGCGCCTTGAAGACATCAATCATTCAGGATCTGCGAGATCACGCCGCCTTCGCGGCGCTTTCCGCCTCCAGCGCCGCCTTCACCGACGGGCGCGCGACGACGCGATCCATGTATCTTGCGATCGCCGGCCATCGGTTGAGATCGATCGCGAAGACCCTCATCCAGAGCAGCACAGTGTACAGGTAGGCGTCGGCGACGCTGAACCGCGCGCCGAGCAGATAGTCCCGCCGCTCCAGCGTCCGCGCGATGAAGTCGAAGCGCTGGAATAACCTGTCCTTGAAGATCGCCTTTATCGCCTCCGGGATCGCCGCGTCGAAGAGGGGGCTTGATCCCGCGTGGATTTCGCTGGTGACGAAATTCAGCCATTCCTGCAAACGCGCGCGCGCGAGGCCGCCGTTCGCCGGCGCGAGCCCGGCTTCCGGCTTCAAATCGGCGAGATATTGCACGATTGCTGGACCTTCTGTCAGGACCTGACCATCGTCGAGCTGCAGCGCGGCCACATAACCTTTCGGATTAATGTCGCGAAAGTCGCCGCCCTCGGCGGTCCTCTTCGTCTTGTTGTCCACGCGGATCAGTTCGAAGGGCAGACCCAGTTCGCGCAGCACAATATGCGGCGAAAGCGAGCAGGTATCAGGTGCGTAATAGAGCTTCATGCGGATCTCCCGAAAGGAGGCGATCGCCAGTGGATTGCTTCGCGGATTCGGCTGCGAGGCCTGGCGCGAGCCGCAGATTGACATTCCTCATGATCAAATGAAAATTACTGGCTTAGAATTCTGATAGAAGAATTACTAATATGAATGTCACCCATTTACGGAGCCTCGTCGCGCTCGCCGACACCGGCAGCTTTACGGCTGCCGCCAAAGCGCTAGGCGTCACCCAGTCCGGCGTCAGCCAGGCTGTCGCGGCGGTCGAGGAGCGCCTTGGAGTCGTGCTGGTGG
>Ga0224559_1000928_pt1 | contig 17024 bp, 11 predicted proteins | sample 714S33034metaG_FD_180676 | JGI IMG/M metagenome (GOLD analysis project Ga0224559, IMG submission 180676) | Peat soil microbial communities from Stordalen Mire, Sweden - 717 S3 30-34 | ecosystem: Environmental > Terrestrial > Soil > Wetlands > Peat | place: Sweden: Norrbotten County, Stordalen... | reverse complement strand
GACCGGCTCCATCATCTGCCCGATGAATCCATCCGCCAGCAGCACCACCGGATTGCGATAGCGGTCCGCCAGTTCAAAGGCCAGTGCGGTCAGATCGGCCATCTCCTGCACGGAGTAAGGCGCCAGCACGATGGTGTGATAGTTTCCGTGGCCGCCTCCCTTTACCACCTGGTTATAGTCGCCCTGCTCGGCGGCAATGTTGCCCAACCCCGGCCCGCCGCGCATGATGTCGGCCACCACGCAAGGCAGCTCCGCGCCGGCCAGATAGCTGAAGCCTTCCTGCATCAAGCTGATTCCTGGCCCGCTTGACGAGGTCATCACCCGCACACCCGCCGATGCCGCGCCGTACAGCATATTAATGGCCGCGGTCTCGCTCTCCACCTGCAGAAACACGCCGCCCGCCTGCGGCAGATAAAGCGCCGCCGCCTCGGTAATTTCGCTGGCCGGAGTGATGGGATACCCATAGAACCCGCGGCATCCAGCCAGAATCGCGCTCTTTACAATCGCTTCATTGCCCTTCATTAATTGCTTGTGCATCTTCACGCCCCCACGACCGCTGCATCCGCGCCATGTCCTTGACCGGCCGGATGCTGCGCGAGTTTCAAAACCGTAATCGCCCCCGGCTCGGGGCAAACCATAAAGCAGATTCCGCATCCCGTGCAGGCCGCGCCTGCGTAGATTGCCGTGTGATAGCCATAGTGATTCAACTTCTCACTGAGAGCGATCACCTTCGGCGGACATGCTTCAACACAAAGCCCGCAACCTTTGCACTCTTCCGCATCCACCCGCAATATGCCGCGGTCTTTCTTCGCCACATCCATCATTTCCATTCCTCCCTCAGGCGTAAATGACCGCCGCCGCCTGACGCTCCATATAATGAGAGCGCACCGCAAAATCTCCCAACTCGTCTCTGAATCGCGGATCGGCGATGGCGATCAGCGCCTCTGCCCGCTCGCGCAGCGTCTTTCCGTGCAGGTACGCAATGCCGTGCTCGGTTACCACATAATGCACATCGCCGCGCGATGTCACTACGCCTGATCCAGGCTCCAGCATCGGCGCAATCCGCGAAATAGTGCCGTGCCGCGCTGTCGAAAGCAACGCGATAATCGGCACTCCACCCTTGGAGCGCGCGGCTCCACGGATAAAATCCACTTGTCCGCCAAAGCCACTGTAGGGTTTGATCCCCAGCGAGTCAGCGCACACCTGGCCCGTCAGGTCCACTTGCAGCGCTGAGTTGATGGCGACCATCCTGTCGTTCTGCGCCACCACAAACGGATCGTTGGTATAGCAAATAGGCCTGAACTCGAACGCCGGATTCTCGCGGACGAATTCGATGAGCCGCTGCGATCCGAGTATCAGCGAGATCACCACCTTGCCGCGGTGCAGCGTCTTGCGTTCCCCGTTGATTACTCCCGACTCCATCAGATCAATCACGCCGTCCCCAACCAACTCGCTGTGAATTCCCAGGTCGTGCTTGTCTCCCAGGCAGGCCAGCACCGCGTCGGGAATTCCGCCGATCCCGGTTTGCAGTGTTGCTCCGTCTGGAATCAGCGAAGCCACATTCTCCGCTACGCGGCGATGCAGTTCGGTGAACGGTACCGGTTGGAATTCCAGCAGCGGGTGTGACGTTTCCACGATCGCAGAGATGCGGCTCACATGAATGGCCGTCTCTCCGTGCGTGCGCGGCATCCGGTCATTAACCTCGGCAATCACCGTCCGCGCGCACCGGATCGCGCTCATGGTGCAGCCCACTTCCGCCCCCAGGGTCACGTATCCATGATCATCCGGCGGCGATACATGGATCAGCACCGCGTCGAGAGGCAGATTGCCGTTCGAAAACAAGCCTTCAATGTCGCTGAGGAAGATGGGCGTATAGTCGGCGCGTCCCGCAATCACCGCCTCGCGCACGTTCTCGCCCATGAACATTGCGCGATGACGAAAAATTCCTGCGTACTCGGGCTTAGTATACGCGGCGTCGCCCAGCGTCTTCATATGAACGATCTCTACGTCGCGCAGTTCGCCCGCTCGCGTCACCAGAGCATTCAGCAGTGTCGCTGGCGTGGCGCAATTGGAGTGAACCCAAACACGGTCGCCCGAGCGCACCGACTTCAGCGCCTCGGCGGCATCCACGCACTTGTTCCGATACTCTTCGCGCCAGTTCATTTCCGCTTCCCTCCGTACTCGCGTTCGCATCGGCCGTACATTTGATTTCCTCTACCGCTTCCGCTCGCCGCCAACCAGCATCCTTGCTTTGCTTTCCCGCTTTCAAAACCGCTCTGCCTACTTCTATAAATATGGCTCCCCAAAACCCAAATCATTCTCTGCTTCGCCAAAATACGCGGCTGTGATGAGTGTCACTATCCTATTACTCAGTGAGGTGAATTTCTACTAAAATGCTTTCACTTTCCGAACGTAAAGTTTTACCTATCTAAAAAGTAAGAGTGTTAACTTTATATACCAGCAAATTTATCTAAGTGTTGTTGCCTGCAAAAAGAAACACCGCCAAAAAGAAAAGAATTTCTCAGTCGGATAACGTTTATGTAATCAATGGTATACGAGGATAGTTAGCCGCCGATTGCGGGTAACTTCCGGCATGACTTGGGAGTCAGAAAATAAGAATGCTGAGACTTTACTGTAGTCAGAAAGCGGCAATCAATTCTTATAACCCTAAGTTAGAAACTCGCCATCTGAAGTCATCCGCGCGCAATGGAATCCATAAGTTTGATGCGCCTCCATTTCGCCTTGCTCTCATATCCTCCCACTTGCTCCAACTTAGGAGAATTCCTTGCCGTCCTTGTATTCTGAGGGCAACCGGATTCTAATTTGTTCGGATGAAAACGCCCATCCATTCCGTTTTGGATTGCCAGGCGCACGTCTCGCAGCACGTCGCCGGCGCCGCTCTCATGCTGGCAGGATTCAGCGCCGTCATCGGCCAGGTCGTGCTCATGCGCGAACTGATGGTCGTCTTCAGCGGCAATGAGATTTCGCTGGGCGTCATGCTCGCCTGCTGGCTTTTCTGGACTGCTGTTGGCAGCATGCTGTGCAGCAGTCTTGTGCTGGGCCGGCGTAATCCGCGCCGTGTAGTGGCCGTGCTCGAATTCCTGCTCGGCGTCAGCCTCCCGCTCACTGTATGGGCTCTGCGCTCGAGCAAGAGTCTTTTTCAAACCGTGCCTGGCGAATTGGTTGGCCCTGTTCCGGTGCTGCTCGCTTCGCTGGTTTGCCTCAGCGCCTTCTGTGCTTTCGCCGGGACGTTGTTTGTCGCTGCGGCTCGACTGCACAGCCAGGAACGTGCCGCAGACGTGCGCAGCTCCGTCAGCGCGGCTTATCTTTTCGAGGCGGCCGGCTCAGCCCTGGGAGGAATTGTCGCCAGCCTCGTGCTGCTGCGTTTTCTGTCGCCGTTCCAAATTGCTGGCGTCGTACTCTTCCTCAACCTGTGCATGGCCACCTACCTTTTGCTGCGCATAAGCCGCAGGCAATTTGTCTTCGTCGCGGTCGCGGCTGCGGTACTCGCAGTCTTCTTTCTCGTCCGTGTTGCGCCTTGGCTGGAGGGCGCTGCGCAAGCTCGCCAATGGCGCGGGTTTCACCTGCTCGCATCGCGCGACTCCATCTACGGCAACCTGACGGTCGTTGAAACCGGCAGTACCCGCAGCCTGTATGAAAACGGCCTTATCCTCGCAAACTCGCCGGACGAAAGCGCGGCTGAAGAATCGGTGCACTATGCGCTGCTCGAACACCCCGCACCGCGCCGCATTCTCATGATCGGCGGCGGGGCCAGCGGAGCCGTCGCGCAGGCGCTCCGTCATCCCACGGTCGAAAGCATTGACCTGGTAGAGCTGGACCCGGCGCTCATCGGCGCCGCGCGTGAATTTTTTCCATCCGAGGCCGCGCTGCTTTACACCTATCCCAGAGTGCATCTGCATTACGCCGATGGCCGCGCTTATCTCAGGTCTGCGCGCGACATGTTCGACGTGATTATCGTGGATGTCCCGGACCCGCAGACCGCGCAGTTAAACAGGTTCTATACTGCCGAATTCTTTCGCGCCGCACGCGAGTATCTTGCGCCCGGCGGACTGCTTGCCTTGCAACTGCACTCGTCGGAAGAAACCATCAGCCCCGGCCTGCAGGAATTTCTGCGCTGCATTCGCCGTACACTCGGAGAAGTCTTTCCCTACGTCGTAGCTATCCCCGGCGATACAATCCACTTCTTTGCCGCAACACGTTCCGATGTCCTTACGGACGATCCGCATCTGCTGGTTGCGCGGCTGCTCGAGCGCAACCTGAAGACACGCTATGTGCGCGAATACTTCATCCCCTTTCGCATGATGCCGGACCGCATGGATCAAGTGCGCGGCCAGTTGCAGCCACTCGCGGCAACACCCGTCAATCGCGATTTCTCGCCCATCGCCTACTATTTCGATGTTGAATTGTGGAGCGCGCAGTTCAAGCCGGCGTATGCTGCGTGGTTGCGGGCCGCGGCGCAGGTGGATTTCAGAATCGTGCTCGGTGTGATCCTGGCTGTTCTTCTTTTCACCGCGGCGCTTCTCGGACTTGCGCCCGCACGCGAAAAGCGCGCCCGCGCAGCAGCCGCCTTTTGCGTGGCTGCGACGGGATTCACGTTGATGGCGTTGGAGATCTTTTTGCTGCTCGCCTTCCAATCTATCTACGGTTACGTCTATCACCAACTCGCGATTTTGATTGCTCTGTGCATGGCCGGAATCGCCGTGGGAAGCTGGCTCGGCCTGCGCCGCATTCGTCGCGGTGGCCATTTCGCGTGCCGCGCCGTCGCATCCACACAATTTCTTATCGCTCTTTCAGCGCCCGCACTGATGCTGTTGGTCAGCCTGCTCGCAAAGGTCTCAGGCATGGCGGAGAACTGGCTGGCCGCGCAGTGCGTCTTTCCCGCGTTGGCCGCGCTCTCGGGCATCCTGGGCGGCTACCAATTTCCCATGGCGACCGAAGTCTATTTCCAAGGCAACAGCGACCGGCGAAGTCTCGGCACGCTCTATTCCATTGATCTGTTGGGCGGCTGCGCGGGCGCGCTTGCGCTCAGCGGTTATCTCATCCCGGTCTTCGGATTCTGGAAGACCGCGTGGCTCTGCGCGGCTGTGAATCTTGCGCCCGCATTGCTGGCTGCGCGAGCTTGCCCTAAGCGTTCATGATTTGTGTTCGCCGAAAACCACCGCTGTGAAACTGAAGATATCCGTATCCTCATCTTTCCAGCAGCCGGCGCGCATCCGCGCCTTGGCGCAGGTTTGCTCAAGGAATGTCGGCAGGTCCCATTTCTGTTCCACCGGAACCTGCGGAAGCAGCAATCCCTCGTCGCTGCCGTTTTTCATTAGCAGTCCGTGCTCGCCAATCCTGATCTGGTGAACGTCCGTCACGCGCCGCAGCGGCGAAAGCACGGAGATTTCATATTGCAGGCTGGGCAACTCCGCAGCCGTGACCGGCCGGAAGCGTGGATCGCGCATCGCCGCCAGCGTAGCCGTGTCGCGCACGGTCAGGTAGAGCGGCTTTACCGCGGAAGTGTAGCCAATGCAGCCGCGCAGATCGCCGGACTGTTTGAGAGTCACAAATGCGCCCAGCTCCCGGTTCAGCGCGACGCCTTCGCTCGCTGGCGGCTCATACGCTGCACCCGTTTGAACCACATGCTCCACCGACTTGCGCGCCAACGCGAGCAGCTCGCTCTTATCCTTCTCGCTCAGCGAAAACGGAGTTTCCATCGCCTTCCCGCCAGCGGCCTTCACAAATACATCCGCGCTGTACCCCACCACGCGCGAACGGTCTCCCGTCACGTCGCCTGAATTCTCGTACTTCAGCACGCGAGCCTGGTTGGCTCCCATGCGCTCCGAGTAAATCATCGCGGCCACGATGGGCGCGCCTCCGCAGGCCTCCCAAATGCGCGCCTGAAAGTTGCGCGACATGCTGAAGTAATCCCACTTCTCCAGCGCGTCGAGAGTCTTGTGGTCTATCTTCACCGCATCGTCGTAAGTATGGTAGTGCGACAAATCAGAGCTCGCCAGCACCAGTGTTTCGCCGCCCTTGCTGTCGGCCTTGATCAGCTTCACCAGCGCCATTCCCAGCGCACGGCTGCTCTCGTAGCTCTGGTCTCCCATGACGATAGGCACAAGCTCAAAATTTCCCAGTACCTTCTGCAGCCACGGCAACTCCACTTCGATAGCGTGCTCGCCTCCTGCCGGAGTGGGATCGTGTCCGCGGCTGGAGAGTTGCATCGTCGAGCTCATCTTCACAAGCTTTCGCGCGAAGTCTTTGTCCACCGGCACAGTCCCCAGCGGCGTTTGGTACGCGTCGCCCTCATATATGGAGGTGTAATCGAAGCCTTCGTAATGCGACGGCGCAATCACAACGACTCGCGCGTACTTGTGCCCCTTCAGAGCGGCGTAAGTGTATGCCGCCACAGGCCCGGAGTACTGATAACCGGCGTGCGGCGCAACCACCGCGAAAATGTGATCCGTGACCGGCGGACCCGAGACCCGAGCCAGCAGCCCGTCGATCATCGCTGAAAGTTCCTTCGCATCGGCGGGATAAAAACTTCCGGCGACGGCCGCTTGCCGCACTTTTGGCGCGGAGTCTGCCTGTGTGCGCGTCAGCGGCGGAATCGCAATGAACGCGAGCAGGGGCGCCAGCCATAGAGCGTTCGAAGCCAAGGCGATGTGCATATGCGCTACCTCCACTGCTATTTCATACATGCCAGATACCCGGAATCGGATGTTGGCAAAACGGGCAACTGTTTTTGCGAATCAACATCTGGCTCGCTGTAAACCCCACGCGCTCCACTAGCATCTTGCGGCACTTGGGGCAATAAGTATTCTGCGACGGATGCCTCGGCACATTGCCAATGTACACGTAATGCAGCCCTTCTGCATCGGCAATCGCCTTGGCGCGCTCAAGAGTCGGCACCGGCGTAATGGGCAGATTCTTCAAAAGGTACTCGGGATGGAACTGCGTGAAATGCAGCGGCACATCGGGGCCAAGGTTTACCTTCACCCATTGCGCCAGTCCGCGAAATTCCTCATCGCTGTCGTTGAGCGTAGGCAGCACGAGGTAAACAATCTCCGTCCACTTGCCCATCTTGCGCAGCGTCACCAGCGAATTCAGCACCGGCTTCAATTGCCCAGTGACCACTTGCCGGTAGTACGACTCGGAGAAGGATTTCAGATCGATCTTGACCGCGTCCATCTTGCCATACGCCGTCTTCAACGCTTCTTCCTGCATGTAACCGTTCGACACCACAATGCTGCGGATGCCGGCTTCATGTCCCGCATCGGCTGCATCCATCAGGAATTCGCTGAAGATCACCGGTTCGCTATAGGTGTACGCAATCGTTGGACAGCTATATTGTTTCGCAATTTCCGCCACGCGCCGAGGCGGGATGTACTCTGCCGGAATCTGTTCGGGACGCGACTGCGAAATGTCCCAGTTCTGGCAAAACTTGCAGTTGACGTTGCAGCCAGCCGTAGCCAGCGAGAAAGCAATCGATCCCGGCAGATAGTGAAAGAGCGGCTTCTTCTCAACAGGATCAACGTGCGCCGCGCACACCCGCGAGTGGACCAGCGTGTAGTAAACGCCGCCGCGATTCTCCCTCACGCCGCAGTAGCCGCGCTCCTTGTCGCCGACCGTGCATTCGCGCGGGCACAGCTTGCACTTGATCTTGCGCTCGGCCAGCTTCTGGTAAAACTTTGCTTCCACGGTAAAGCGCGCATCGTCCTGCGTCCCTGAAGCCGCGCCTGCTCCCATCCCCGCAGCCGGTTCGGCAACGCCATTTATCCCCAGCGCCGCGCCCGACGCCAACGCGCATTTCAAAAATGAGCGCCGGTCGAGCGGGCTTCCCGCCTGGTTTCTCGCTATCTCCTGCAACTCTAATCCGCACAACATATTGAACCTTTCCGCAACGGTTCGGGTCCGCAAATCTTTCAGCTACGCCTCCACAATCGCAATCCTTTTCGGATCATTCGTTCCTAGCTTGTGTTCGCCGTCAGCCGCGGTCGCAATGTAATGTGGCGCGCGTTTCTCGGTCTCCAGCGTCTTCAATCCTTTTTCGGCGCGCTTGCGCTCAATCATCTGCCAGCCCGTATGGTCCAGCGCAACTGGATCCTGAGAAATCAGCAGGGAATTGGCGTTCCAGCAGTGTTCCGGCTTGTAACCCGGGCCGCCCTCGTAGATTGCCGTCGTCGCGTCGCAGATGGTCAGCCGCATCCTCGTTCGTATCTCCGGCAGCATATTCAAATCGGCGACGTACGGATTGCAACCGTCGGGATGATACTTGTTTGGGTTGTGAATCACGCCGTACATATTCTTGAGCGCGATGGTTACACCGGCGCCGTCGTGGTCCTTCAGCACGGGAATATTGATCAATAAGCTGGAGCGTTCGGTGAGTATCTTCGACAAGCGACTGCCCACGTTGCCCCACGCTGCCAAATTCTCTTCATAGCCCACGCGGTCGGTCCCGTAACATTGCACGCGCTCTCCGCCCATTGCGAGATGAAATCCGGCGCGCTCCAGTTCGCTGCTGTCGCGGTCCCAGACCACAATGTTGCTCGCCCTGACGCCTGCCTGCTGCAATCGTTCGCAGATGGCGGCAACAAGCAGAACATTCGTCGAGATTCCGCGGCCTCCCAGTGTATTCACTTTCAGGCTCACCGTCTCGCCCGGACGGATTAGAGCTTTCCATGCCTCCGCCGGATGATCGTGCCCCAGGAGTGCCTTCATCGCGCGATCCAGCAACGCCAGTATCCGGCCTGAATCCACCTTCGAGTCCGCGCCGCGCAGCATTTCGTCGCGCGCCACCACAACCTTGGACTTCGCGCCCGCGACTCCCGATTTCGCCGCAACCGGTTCCGCAGTTGCCAGTGATCCCGCCCCGCCGCTCGCGCACAATAATGCGGCTCCGGCGAAGGATTGCCTGAGAAAATCTCTTCGGCTGCCGTTGCGCACAGTCTTCATACGCCTTCTCCGCTGAATCCGCAGCTCGCGGCGGGTGACAGGGCCTCAGTCAATTCCTACTGCCGCCAACTATGACTTGCAGTGATCCACCTCACTTGTCGCGCTTTTCCAGCCGAACACCCCAGGGTGGTCGCGCATATAGCCCAACCCGTCCACTGCGGCATTATTGTCTTATCCAGCTCAAAATTGTGAGCGTTTCAACTCAATGCGGTGATTGTAGACTGGAAATGCGCACTGCTCATCAGCCAGGCGGCACGGTATTGCCCGGAGCCCTCTTTTCTCCGGCCAATCTCTGTCGCGCGATCCGGGCGAAAGCATAAACTGCGCAAGAGGACTCATCCCGTGACCACCAAAGCTGAATCCGCCGCCAACCCTGATAATCCATCCCTTTCCGCCAAGCGCGGCTACAATCTTTTTCTTCTAGTGGTTGCCGGGCTGGGAGGTCTGCTCTACGGCATGGACATCGGCCTGGTGGCGGGTGCACTGCCGTATCTGAAGGACACCTTCAGCGGCACTCCGGCGCAACTGTCCACCATTGTTGCAGCCTTTTTGCTCGGCGCCACCTTCTCGACGCTCTTCGCAGGTGCGCTGGCCGACTGGATGGGCCGCAAACGGCTGATGAACCTCTGCGGCCTCGTCTTCATCGTCGCCGTTCCCATGATCGCCCTTTCAGAGAGTTACGGGCAGTTGTTCTTCGGTCGCCTGATGGAGGGCATCAGCGCAGGCTTCATCGGCGTGGTGATTCCGCTCTATCTTGCCGAGTGTCTTTCGGCCTCGGACCGCGGCAAGGGTACGGCCATCTTTCAGTGGCTGCCGGTTTCCTCAATGGTCTTCGCCTCGCTGATCAGCATCTACTTCAGCTTTCATGTTCTGAGTGGTGCGCAGGCGGGCGACGCCAGGGCGCTCTTCGACTACAAGAACCACGCATGGCGCAACCTCTTCTGGGTCGGACTGCCTCCGGCCATTCTCTTCTTCCTGGGCAGTCTGGTGGTCTCAGAATCGCCGCGCTGGCTCTTCAAGCGGGGCAAAAAGGAACAGGCCCTGGCGGCACTGCTGCGTTCGCGCAGCAAGGAGCAGGCCTCTCAGGAACTTAAAGAGATGGAAGAGGCCGAAAGCAAGACTCTGACGGTGAGCGCAACCGGAGAAAAAGTGCAGGAGTCGCTGTTTAAGCGCAAGTACGTGGTGCCCTTCATCCTGGCCTGTCTGGTGCTGATCTGCACCCAGACCACGGGCATCAACTCGATCATCGCATACAACGGACTGATTCTGCAGCAGAGCGGCCTCAGCGACTTCTTGGCCCACTGGGGTCTGGTCATTTTCATGTCCATGAATTTCCTATTCACGCTGGTGGGCATGATTCTGGTTGACCGCAAGGGAAGAAAGTTCCTGCTGACGATCGGTACCAGCGGCATCATTATCTCGCTGCTCTGTGTGGGCGTTCTGTTCATGAATACGGAAAAGTTCAGCACCGACGCGGGCTCTCAAGTCCAAGCGCTGGTTACAGCCGATCAGCAGGTCAAGCTGCATTTTGACCAGTTGGAAGCTGCCAACCTGCTGGCCACGACCGGTGAAGCCGGCAAGCAGATTGACCCGTCCCGCGCCTCATTGGCCATCATCTACTCCTACGGCGACTACACGGCAGCCACCGCCTTTGTACGCTCCGACGACCCGGCAGCACGGCCCATCGCCATCAATCGCGCCAGTTGCGTGCCCGCCAACAAGATATCGGCTCTGCTGGCCAGCCCCTTTGGCAACCTCGAAGCCGCGCAGACCGCACCGCTCAGGATTCAGAAGGCTGTCATCGGCCAGGTGCCCAGCGAAAACCACGGCTGGCTGGTGGCCATCTGCCTGTTCGTCTTTATGGGCTCCTTTGCCATGGGACCGGGCGTCTGCGTCTGGCTGGCCCTCTCGGAGTTGATGCCCACCCGCATCCGCTCCAACGGCATGAGCATTGCACTGGTGCTCAATCAGCTGGTTTCGACCACCTTTGCCGGAATCTTCCTGCCCTTTGTCAGCAAGAACGGCTATTCGTCCATCTTCTTTCTCTTCGCCGGCTTCACGGTGGTTTACTTCATCGTCGCCGCGTTTTTCCTCCCCGAGACCAAAGGCAAAACCCTGGAGGAGATCGAGGCGCATTTCGCAGGAAAGTAACCATCTTCGCGGATTCACAGTTTGTGCCTTCCTTTTCCTTTGCGGGTAGCTCTCGGCGAAAATAGCTTCGCGCCTTGCGCGCGGTTGGCTGCGGTGGGTATCGTTGAGATGCAGCTTGCGCGATTGCGGAAAGAGATCCATGGATGTTCTGAAACGCCTTTTCGAGCAGCATTTTCGGTTGCCGGCTGAAGATGTGCAGCCGCTTCAGGGGCAACTTGGCGGCTCGGGGCGGGCCATCGTGCGCCTGAAGGGTGGAAATTTCAGCGCCATCGGCATCCTCTATTCAGTCCGGGAAGAGAATGTTGCTTTCCTTGAGTTCTCCAGGCATTTTCGCCGCCGCGGATTACCGGTGCCGGAGATTTATGCCGAATCATTGAGCGAGGGAGCCTATCTCGAAGAAGATCTCGGCAACACCACACTCTTTGATTTTCTTGTGAGTAATCGCGCTGGGGCGGTCATCGCTCCGCAGGTTGCGGAAGCTTATCGCAAAGTAGTGGCGATCCTGCCTCGTTTTCAGGTCGAAGCGGGCCGCGATCTGAATTACAAGGTGTGCTATCCCCGCGACCGTTTCGACCGCCAGTCCATCGCTTGGGATTTGAACTATTTCAAATATTACTTTCTTCGCCTGGCGGGCATTCCTTTCAATGAACAGGCGCTGGAAACTGATTTCAGCCGCCTGACTAAGTTTCTTCTCTGCGCCAGCCACGATTATTTTCTCTATCGAGATTTCCAATCGCGCAATATCATGTTGCTCGACGGCCAGCCGTATTTTCTCGATTATCAGGGCGGCCGCAAAGGTGCGCTCCAATACGACATCGCATCTCTGCTCTACGACGGCAAGGCAGATCTGCCGCCGGAATTGCGTCAGCAGTTGCTGGACCACTATCTCGATTGCCTCGCCGGTTACATCGACCTCGATCGCGTAGCGTTCATGGAGCACTATTACGCGTACGTTTACGTGCGCATCCTCCAGGCCATGGGAACCTATGGCTTCCGTGGGTTTTATGAGCGCAAGGCGCATTTTCTGCAGAGCGTGCCGTTTGCGCTAAACAACCTGCGCTGGCTGGCTCACAACGTCAAACTGCCCATCGCATTGCCCGCGCTGATGGAAGCTCTTCACGGCATGTTGGCCTCGGAGACGCTGCAAGGCTTGGCTTCTTCAGCGGATAAATTGAAGGTGCGAATTTTCAGCTTCAGCTTCCATTGTGGAACGCCGCCCGATGAGTCGGGAAATGGCGGCGGATATATTTTTGATGCGCGCAATCTTCCCAATCCCGGCCGCGAAGCGCAGTTCCGCGCGCTCACCGGCAAAGACGCGCCGGTCATCGACTATCTCAATCAGCAGTCCAGCGTCCACCAGTATTTTGCCAGCGTCCTGTCGCTGGTGGATGCAAGCGTTAGCAGCTACCAGAGTCGAGGCTTCAAGAATCTCATGGTTTCATTTGGATGCACCGGCGGCCAGCACCGCTCCGTGTATCTTGCCGAGCAGTTGGCGCGCCATCTGCGCTCAAGCAGCGCACTGGATGTGGTGGTCCGCCATATCGAACTGGAAAAAATGGAACTGGGGAAGATAGCTAAATGAAGGCGATGATCCTGGCAGCCGGTCTGGGCACGCGCCTCCGCCCGCTCACCAACGACCGCCCCAAGGCGCTGGTAACAGTTGCCGGTCGCACCCTGCTGGAGATTACGCTCAGCCGCCTGCGCTCCTTTGGCGTGAGCGAGGTGATTGTCAACGCGCATCATCATGCGGCGATGATTGCCGATTACCTCAAAGCCAACGACTTCGGAATGCGGATTGAACTCTCTTGCGAGGAGGAGCTGCTGGACACCGGCGGTGGCCTGAAAAAAGCCGCGCAATTCTTCCTGGGGTCCGGCAGTAGCTCGATCGAGCCATTCATCCTGCATAACGTCGATGTCCTCAGCACCATCGATCTGCGCGGCATGATCCGCCTGCACGCGGAACAACACGCCCTGGCAACCCTCGCGGTTCAGCAGAGGGTTACTTCGCGCTACCTGCTCTTCGATGAGCAACACAGCCTTTGCGGTCGTCGAAATGGAATCGATGGAGAGAGCGAGTTTGTGCGCCCTGCGCAACGGGAGCAGGCGCTGGCATTCTCTGGCATTCACGTTCTTTCTCCTCTAATCTTCGCGAAAATGAAAGAAGAAGGCGCCTTTTCCATCATCGACGCCTACCTGCACCTAGCCGCCCAGAATGAAAAGATAGTCGCCTTTCGTGCCGATGAAAGTTATTGGCTCGATCTCGGCAGGCCTGAGAAGATCTTGCAAGCCGAACAGGATATCGCCAGCGGAAAGTATTCTGAAACGTGACGGCATCGCATTAATCAAGCATTGCTATCACTTTCCGCAGCCGCAACAAAACCCACGCCAATGCGGCCAGCCCCGCTCCCCACACCCCATACAAAATATTCACCACCCACATGGGCGTCTCGCCCACGCGCTTCAGCAGAAATGGCAGAAAGTTCCAGCATGTGATGTGAACGTAGTCCCAGGGGTCAGCGGCCATCGCCGGTGTATTGAGACCCCAGGCGTCCATCTTCCCGCTCGCGAAGGCAACGATGTTCTCAAAGCGCAGGCCGACGACAAACATGGGATGGCCGAAGTTATCCATCTGGTATAACTCCAGCGATAACCAGAACGCAACCGATGCGGCCTGCACCACCACGCTCACGGCAACCAGCGCGACCCCCACGCTCCAAACCAGCTTTCCTATTTCGCCGCGATGACGCATCAGCAGCGGAACAGCGAGCAGCGCAGCCAGTTCCGCGCAGCTGGAAACATAGCGGTCGCCCCACGCGGAATCGCCGCTCCACACTGTATATCTTGCATAAAAACTGATGTACGTCGTCAGCAGCAGGCCGCTGGTAATCACATAAGCCTTCGCGGCTCCGCTGAATCGTCGCCACGCTACCGCGGCCAACACAATCATCAGAATCAGCAGCGGATCGAAAAGAAAAATCGACTTTTCCGGTGTGAAAAGCGCTCCGAAGAAGCCAACATGAAATGGAGTCTCGAATGGATATTTGGCAGGCAGAGTTGGATTTCTCCTCATCATTTCGTGAGCGAATATGCTCACATACGTGTTGAAGAACGACCCAAACCTGTAGAACTGATAAAGCCGGTCAACCAGCCCGAAGAACACATACACCGGCAGAGCAATCGCGATATAGCTGCGGCACTTGTTCCAAAATCCTCTGCCGCGCGCGCCTTCCATCCACAGCACCAGCAGCACGAAAACTCCGCCGGCAATCAGGTCCAGGCCCGTCGTGAGGCGCGTTAGCAGATTCAGTCCCAAAGCCCCTGAGCCAATCAGCAATGCGCGCCGGCTGCCCGTGCGCAGCCATTCAAATTGATACGCGAATCCGGCGAGCGTCAGCAGAAAAATGTAGTTGTTTTCCATCAGGTTCTGCGTGTAATGGAGGTGTGTGGTTGCCACCAGCAACGCCATAACTCCGGCTACTGCCTGTTTCACTCCGAAATTCAAGAGCCTCAGGAACTTGAAACAAACCGAGGCGGTCAGCACACAGAGGAAGATATTCGTACTGTAACTGACAATGACGTTGCGCACCGTTGGATCGTTTCCGCGGTACTCGGCGAAAACCGGAAGCCGTTCCACGTAGGTTCCCACCACATCCGCCGGCAGCATCAGCAGCGATTGTCCAATGCCATACCAGCTCTGCAGCTTGCCATCGCGGCCATACAAACCAAAGTCGGGATACTCGTAAGGAAGCACCGGCGGTTCCGATGTCCATAACGCATGTGTAGCTTGCAGCCGATGCGTTGTGTCCGATGTGGCCAGCTCTCCCGATTGCACCGCGAACGCGATAAGCCCCGCCGCGAGCGCCAGCAAAAAAACCGGCTCGCGAAACCATTTACGAATCGAAACCATGATCATCTCTATTCAGGCTAAACCAGCGAGCCTCCGAGCGACCTCGGCAGTGACTGGTTATATTAAGCTCTGGGGATTGTGATGAAACCTTCAATCTTTGTTCTCTGTGTTGTGCTTGCGTTTGGCAGTCTGTGCGCGCAGACGTTTACCTGGCAGCCGTCACATGGACACACGCAAGTGCAGATATGGCCAGGGCCTGCGCCTGATCCGCAGCCTGTCGCGGGGCCGGAGGTCTCCAAGTCGTCGGGGAAGGATGATCTGATCGCCGGCAAGCAGGTGGTCGAAGTGGACAACGTCTCGCGGCCTACCATGACCGTCTATTCGCCCGCGGGAAAGAATACGGGCGCTGCGGTGGTCGTATTTCCTGGCGGGGGCTATCAGGTCCTGGCCATCGATCTTGAAGGCACGGAGGTCTGCGACTGGCTCACCTCCAGAGGAATTACGTGTGTGCTGTTGAAGTACCGCGTGACCGATGTGGGGGCGTATCCGAAATCAGGACCATATCCGGAATCGCCGATGGCATTGGAAGATGCGCAGAGGACGGTGGGTCTGGTGCGCTTTCACTCGGCGCGGTGGCATATCGATCCGCACAAGATTGGAGTGCTCGGGTTTTCGGCAGGCGGACATCTTGTGGCGGCGATGAGCACGCATTTTCAGCACCGTTTGTATTCGCCAGTTGACGAGGCCGACAGGGTAAGCTGCCGCCCTGATTTTGCAGTGGCGATTTATCCAGGCCACCTGTCGTTTTCCGCGGCGGAGTGGGATGCCAGGCAAGGCGTAAAGAAGTTTGCGATTCCTCATCCAGAGCATCTGTCGGATGCCGATAACAGCATCGAGTTAAATCCTGATCTGCATGTCACCAAACAAACGCCGCCTACGTTTTTGCTGCAGAATGAGGATGACCATGTGGACAATGTAAACGACTCGTTGAGTTACTACATTGCGCTGAAAAACGCTGGAGTTCCTGTCGAGATGCATCTGTATGCGCAGGGCGGTCATGCGTTCGGCCTGCGGCGCACAAAGCATCCGGCGACGGCCTGGCCTCAGTTGGTGGAGACGTGGCTGGGAACAAACGGCATGATTTTGGAGTAAATTGAAAACTTTTCGCTTCCAAACCCTCCCGCATCGTGAGATTTGGCCTCGGAAAATCGCTGAGAAATCCCGCGTACTGCCTCGAAACCAATCTTTTCCGCCCGACTCGGGCCGAAAAACCATTCATCGAACAGACATTTTTCCATGGATTTCCTCACCTCTCACGCCTGCAAAGAACATCGCTTCGACTTCGGGCTACAGCCGTCCCGCAAATGCCTTAGAATGCTTTCTAGCGCGCTGCGCGTCCATTCTGTAGAGGAGCAAACGATGCGTTTTCCTGCACTTGCCGTTCTTGCACTGGGTATGGCGACCGTGGCCGCCGCACAAACCACTCCCTGGGATTACGTGGGGAAACGCGGCGAACTGAACTGGGGCAAGCTGGACCCGGCTTATCGGGCTTGCTCGAAGGGCCACGAGCAGTCGCCGATTGACATTCGCGGCGCACACCTGAACAAGGCCCTACAGCCTATCGAATTCCACTACATCGCGGGCACTGTGACGCTTGTCAACACCGGCCACACCGTTGAGATGCGCGTGAATCCCGGCAGTTACATTTTGGCCGGCGGCGTGCGCTATGACCTGGTGCAGTTCCACTTTCACCATCCCGGCGAGACAGCGGTAAAGGGCAAGCTGACCGACATGGAGGCGCACCTGGTGCACAAAAGCGCCGACGGCAAACTAGCTGTGGTGGCCGTGCGGCTGGTTGAGGACGCGGGTAACCCGAATGCCGTTCTGGCCGCGCTGTGGAAGCACCTTCCCAAGACGGCCGGCGCAAGCGAAAAGACTACGGATTTGGTGGATGCCGCCGGCTTGCTGCCCGCCGACCGCGGCTATTGGACCTATATGGGCTCGTTGACGATTCCGCCCTGCACCGAGGGCGTGCGCTGGTTTGTCTTCGAACAGGATTTGAGCG
>Ga0224559_1000926_pt1 | contig 17042 bp, 11 predicted proteins | sample 714S33034metaG_FD_180676 | JGI IMG/M metagenome (GOLD analysis project Ga0224559, IMG submission 180676) | Peat soil microbial communities from Stordalen Mire, Sweden - 717 S3 30-34 | ecosystem: Environmental > Terrestrial > Soil > Wetlands > Peat | place: Sweden: Norrbotten County, Stordalen... | reverse complement strand
TTGGGTCTGAAGATTCTGCCGGATTGTAACTGTTTCTTTCTGTTTTTTCTGAACTTCTTCTAATTTCTGATTTACGATTGATTCTTTCTGCTTTAACCGGTTCTCGTTTTTCTGTACTTCATCATTCTTCTCATGAACGAACTTATCATGCTCGGTTTTAAGCTGCATGAATTTTTCCTTTGCCTGGAGTATCTTATCCCTCTTGATAATTTCAGCTTTTTCCATAGCCTCCTTCAGGATAAGGTCTCTTTTACGGTCCATGGCCTTACGTAAAACGGTTGCTGTTAATACCCCTCCAACAATGATTCCCGATACACCAATGATGAGGATCGTCATAGGATCCATTGGTAATGTGATGCTCAATACTGTTAGAATGTTCATATTTGGTTGTGTTTAATTAAAATAAAAAACCCGCACTATTCCAGAGGTATTGATAAACCTCAATTGATACGTATAGGGCTGCCTGGCATTTCGAACGTCCACTGTCGCTGCCGTAGCTGCGTTTCCCGCCGAAGCGGGATGAGGCCTGTCCTACATGTCTTGAGCTTACGCCCTAATGTTTGTAATGTTAGGTTTACAAACTGTTTGGAATGAGCGCGGGTTACCTTTAAAGGTAGTGTCAAAGAACGTTTATGCTAACGGGCTTTTAAAAGTTCGTTCAAGGTATTATCAATTCCTGACAGTTTATCATTCAGCAGGGTTTCTGATTCTCTTTCTTTCTGCTCTTTTTGTAGAAAACTGACCGTATGCTCGAGGGCGACCATCGCCAACAGGTCCTGTTTGTCTTTAAATGAATAACTGCCGGAATATTCTTTTATTCTTTTATCAATCAGCTTCGCTGAGTTCCTGAAAATCTCTTCCTCCTCTTTTTCCACCACGAGCTTATACGGACGGTCGGCGATAGTTATTGATATTGAAAACTCAGCCATTTGTTTTGAACTTAACTTCTATGTATTCAGCAGCCCTATGCAATGATCGATTTCCCGCACTAATTTTGCTATTCTTTCTTTTGCTTCTACTGCTCCTTCTCTGGATTCTATTGTTTTGGTTATTTTTATTGTGTTTATTTTCTCTTCGAGTTGATGTATAGTCATTTTATATTCCTCATTAATTTTTTTTAGTTCCTGAATCTCTTTTTGATAATCCTCATTATTTATTCTGAGTTGCTTTTGCTGATCAGCCAATTTCAGCACTTTATCTTCAATGCTGATTACAATTTTTAATGGACTTGTCATTTCGCAAAACAGGAAATAGTAATTGCAAAGATAACTATTAACTAATTGACAAGCAAAAAAAATGATGACCCCCATCAAATGTCCCTCCACACACCCTTCACTCTTCACTCCCTTTGTCACTTCCTTCTTAAAACTTAACACTTTTCTTTCCCGCCTCATGAAATTCGCGTATAGAAAATCGAGGAATGTCTTGACATATGGCATTTGACAGTTGGCAGTTGAGACTTGAATTTTGGCACTTGACACATGACACATGGCACTTGTCCTTGCAGCGGAAAAAGAGTTTTCTTTCTTTCTTTCTTTCTTTTGCTCACAAAAGAAAGAACATTAAAGCCACAATACTTTCAGAACATAAAATATTTAGTAATATATGCAGCGATTATATATGCTCCTCCCTGTTGTGATTATTCTTCTGAGAAAAAAAATGCGCAGAAGATATTACAAATGGGCAAGTAACCCGATTAATGAAAATCAGTTAAACCACTTTATCATGAATGAAGAATTTCTTCATTACTTATGGAAGTACCGTTTATTGGAGCCTGAGCTCCGGACAGTGTCGGGTGACCGGCTGATCATTATTCATCCCGGTGAGCACAACAGGGATGGGGGCCCTGACTTTTTCAATGCCAGGCTTAAGATCAACAATACTACCTGGGCCGGCAATGTCGAGATTCATGTTCAGGCTTCGGGATGGTATAAACATAAGCACCATGAGGATTCCGCTTACGATAATATCATCCTGCATGCCGTTTATGATAATGATGTCGACGTAAAGCGCCTCTCGGAAGAGAAGATCCCTGCGCTCGTAATGAAGGGACATTTTCCCGATTATATCTATGAGCGGTACCGCTATTTTCAGGAAAATTCCCAGTGGGTTCCCTGCCAGGCGCTTATTCCCGATACGGATCTCTTTATTCTGGAGCAATGGCTTCCGGCATTGGTTGTGGAAAGGCTTGAAAAGAAGATCCTGGTCATGAAACAAAGTCTTGAGGCCAGTAAATTCGATTGGGAAGAGATATTTTACCAGAATCTTGCCGGTTCTTTTGGCTTCAGGATCAATGCCCAGCCATTTGAACTACTTGCCAGGTCTCTGCCGTGGAAACTTCTTCTGAAACATCGTACCAATCTTTTCCAGCTTGAGGCCTTGCTATTCGGGCAGGCAGGAATGCTTGGGCAGGATTTTTCAGAAGACTATCCCCGCTTACTGCAACAGGAATACAGGTTCCTTAGGAAAAAATATGGCCTCCGGGAAATTTCTGGTTCACTTTGGAAATTTCTGAGGCTGAGACCCTCAAACTTTCCAACTGTTCGGATTGCTCAATTTGCGGATCTCATTCATTCTGCCCCTGATCTCTTTCTTTCTGCGCTGGAGTGCAGAGACCCCAAATCGATGATTGATTTTTTTACCGTGCAGGCTTCTTCTTACTGGGATACTCATTTTTTATTTGGAAGATTGTCGACATTTAAACGCAAACTTTTGGGGATCAGTTCGATTCGTTTATTGATTGTGAACATGGTTGTGCCTTTTCTCTTTCTTTATGGAGACACAAAAGCAGTCATCGACTTTAAAGAGAAAGCCCTTGCGTTTCTTGAGAGCCTGCCTCCGGAAGATAATGCTATAATCAATCATTGGATGGAGATAGGAATTTTCTCCCGGAATGCCCTCTGTACCCAGGCTCTCTTACACCTGAAGAGAGATTATTGTGATAAAAAACGATGCCTTGAATGCCGGATCGGTAAACAGCTATTAGGGGCAAGGAAGAGAGAAGATGGAGGAGTGAGGGATTAAAAATTACAGATAAAAAATTAAGAATAAGGCAACAGGCAATGGGATTTGAGATTTGAGAGTTGGGATTTGAGATTTGAGATTTGGGATTTGAGATTTGAGAGTTGGGATTTGGGATTTGAGAGTTAAGATTTGGAAAGAAGAATATGAGATTCAGCAATGTCATAAAAGACTACTTAACATTTACCAGGAGGGAGAAACGGGGCGTTTTTGTTTTGCTTTCTATTTTATTCTTATTGGTTATTGCAGACGAAGTCATTCCTCTTGTTATCAAACCTAAGGCAGCAGATATCTCAGAATTTGAAAATGAGATAAAAGCATTTGAGCAATCCGAAAGGTTAGAAGATTCCATTGAGGCAATGTCTCATAAGTCTGACTATAAAAAAAAGAACTCCAATTCTGCAATCAACAAAATGGACAGTTCTTTCTCTTCCAGACGATTCCCGAAAGAGACCTTCATGATAGAACTAAACGCTGCAGATACCTTTTCACTTCAGCGTTTACGGGGAATTGGCCCGTCATTTGCAAGAAGGATTATTAAATACAGGGAGAGACTTGGAGGTTATACAGATAAAAATCAACTTCTTGAGATATGGGAAATGGATACTTCCCGGTACAATTCTATAAAAGAACAGGTCACCGTAAACAAGGATTCGGTTCATAAAATCAATCTGAATACAATTACTTTCAAAAGGTTAATGTCTCATCCCTATTTCCCCTTTGAAATGACCCGGGAGATCATGATCTACCGAAAAGAACATAAAAAATTTATAAATATCGAAGAATTAAGGAACATCAGGATCATATCCGACTCCGCATATCGGAAAATCAAGAACTACATCACGATTTAAAACTGAGACCTGTCTTTAGTTGACTCATCCAATACACCCCTTCTCCTTCAGGAGAAGCCTGCCTCCGGCAGGCAGGTATAATGTAATAATTAATGGTAATGGAAATTCCTAATTCCAGATTCCAACTCCTAATTCCAGATTAATTGCCTCTTTCACTCTGTTACTCTTTCTTAAAACTTAAAACTCTCTTCACCCTTCACCCTTCATTCTTTCCTTGTATTCATAATTATAAGTAGTGCCACCTGAGGGCGACTGGTCATCCGGTTTATCCTCTTCTTCATCAGGATCACCTCCATAATCAATATCATCCTCCTCGTCTTCCTCGTTTTCCCATTCGTAGATCTTCCTTTGAGGGCCTGATTTACGGTAATAAATTGCGAGAATCGTGCCGGCAAGAAGTCCCATCAGGTGTGATTCCCAGGATATCGGCTGATGAGGGAATAATTGAGGAAAAATTCCCCAAACCAGTCCCCCGTATAGGAAAGCGATCAAGAGCGTAATTGACATTAAACGGTTATCCCTGCGGATGATTCCGCTTAAAAAGAGAAAAGCAGCAAATCCATAAACGACCCCGCTGGCACCAATATGTACAGCGTCTTCACGGGCAAAGACCCACACCCATAACCCCGTTATGAGCCATACCAGCCAGAAAATCTTCCAGGCAATGGGCCTGTAGAAATAAAACAACAATCCTCCCAGAAAGAAGAACGGCAGTGTATTTGCGGCAAGATGGGAAAAATTCTCATGAAGTAACGGCGCAAAAAGGATTCCCGGTAATCCTGTCCAGCTGAGAGGCATGATCCCGTATCCTTCAAGGTCAAAATTAAAAAGTACTTCAGAGATCTTTACCAGCCACATCAGGAAAACGAATATCCCGGGCACTATCAGACTCTCAAACATTCTCTTTTGGTCATCTTGCATAACCTGTATAATTAATTGACCCGATCTTCGTTTTTCTATTTAGACTGACTGAAAAGTGCAGCATGATTCTTTTATAGCTATAAAACTTAAGAGACCGCTCACTTATCGCTAAGTATACAGTCCAGAGAGGGTATAAAAGTAGGTTAAATTCCGTTAAAAAGGAATCATTCTGAAACAGTCAAAAAAATCACGTACTTTTGAGCCTCCAAAACCATTATATAATATAGCTTTTGATGATGCAGAACAAGAAATTTAATAGGGTTAGCAGGTACGCGGGGACAGTTATTGCATTCCTTCTGTTAACGGTTGCAGTATCCGGGCAGAATAGTAAGCAGGATCTGAACGGAATTCGGAAGTACATCAATTTGATGCAGATGATCAAATATGCCTATGTCGATAGCGTAAATGAATCGAAACTGGTTGAGAAGGCGATTGTGGAAACTTTGAAAGAGCTTGATCCACACTCCGTATACATTTCGAAAAAGGATCTCCAGAGGGCGAATGAGGAGCTGGTTGGGAATTTTGAAGGAATCGGGGTTCAATTTGAAATCCTTAAGGATACCATAAATATTGTTCATCCAATTCCGGGTGGTCCTTCAGCGCGTCTTGGGATTCTTTCCGGAGATAAGATTATAAAGATTGAAAACGAGGACGTTACCGGCAAGAAGATCACAAACCAGTTTGTATTTGACCGTTTGCGTGGCAAGAAAGGAACAAAAGTGAATATATCGATTCTCCGTAGCGGCAGGAAAGATCTTCTGGATTTCACGATCGTACGCGATAAGATCCCAATCAACAGTATTGATGCCTCATACATGATAGAGCCCGGCATAGGGTACATTAATCTTACACGGTTTTCCTCGACTTCTATGAAGGAGTTTGATGATGATATGGCTAAGATGAAGGAACAGGGGATGAAGAGCCTGATCCTTGACCTTCGCAACAATGGGGGAGGATACATGAATACAGCCATCGACCTTGCAGATCAGTTCCTGGAAGGGAGAAAAGAGATTGTTTATACGAAGGGGCGCTCAAGTCCTCGTGAAGACTATTCCTCCACCGGAAACGGGATGTACCAGAATACACGGCTTGTTGTCATGATCAACGAAAACTCCGCCTCAGCAAGTGAAATTGTCTCAGGTGCTATCCAGGATCTTGACCGTGGCATCATAGTAGGAAGAAGATCCTTTGGAAAAGGACTCGTTCAGCGGCCCTTCCAGTTGCCGGACAGCTCAGAGGTAAGACTGACAACAGCCCGTTACTACACCCCTTCCGGAAGATGTATCCAGAAATCCTATTCAGAGGGTATTGATAAATATTACCAGGATTTTACCAACCGTTATAAACACGGAGAAATGGAAAATTCAGACAGCATTAAATTCCCTGATTCACTGAAGTTTCATACCTCCGGGGGCCGCATTGTATATGGCGGAGGAGGAATAATGCCTGATGTTTTCATCCCGCTTGATACTACGGCTGTGACCGATTATTACCTGGATATCAGAAGAAAGAATGTTCTTAACCTTTTTGTAGGGGATTATGTTGATAAGAACAGGAATGATCTTGAAAAGCAATATCCTGACTTTGAAACCTTTGATAAAAAGTTCAATGTCGATGATGTTTTCATGAAGGATTTTCTGAAACTGGCTGAAGCCCAGGGCGTGAAGATGAATGATAAGCAATACGGGCTGTCCGAGACATTGATCAAATCGCAGATAAAAGCAGCGATCGCTGAAAAACTGTGGGATGTGAATGCTTATTTCAGAGTCATGAATAAAGAGGACAATGAAGTGCAGAAGGCAATAAGTGTAATAAAAGACAATTCCTCTTATAAAAAGCTTGGAATACTCCCCTGAGAGATCTATTAAACCAGATTTTATACAACCTCTGACTATGAACCTGACTACAAAATTCATGGGATTGAATTTGAAGAATCCCATTATTGCAGGGAGCTCGGGCCTGACAGCAAACCTGGCCGGTATCCTTGAACTTGAGAAGAACGGAGCGGCTGCAGTCGTGCTGAAATCATTATTTGAAGAACAGATCACTTTCAATTACAAATCCAAACTCAGGGAAGTAGATCTTAATATTCAATATCCTGAGGCTCATGAATTCATTAATAATCATACAAAGCAGAAGGCAGTTGATGATTATATTGACCTGATCACAAATGCAAAAAAGGCTCTTTCCATACCTGTTATTGCGAGTATCAATTGTGTGACCCATTACGAATGGACCGCATTTGCGACTGAGATTGAGAAGGCAGGTGCTGATGCCCTTGAACTGAATATGTTCTTTATTCCTGCCGATCCGCAGCGAATGAGTGCTGTGGTCGAGGAGACATATATTGAGATCCTGCAGGAAGTCATGAAGAAGGTCTCTATTCCTGTTTGTGTCAAGGTAAGTCCTTATTTCTCAGGACTCTCAAATTCACTTCTCCGGTTTTCTTTTACAGGAATTAAGGGAATGGTATTGTTTAACAGGTTCTTTAGTCCCGATATAGATATTGAGACCATGAAAGTCATCAGCGGACCGATATACAGCAGTCCGGATGAAATATATCTCTCCATGCGATGGCTGGCGATGCTTTCCGACCGGATCTATTGTGACCTGGCGGCTTCATCCGGAATACACGATGGAAAAGGATTGGTGAAAGTTCTTCTTGTAGGTGCGAAGGTCGCTGAAATTGCTTCAATACTTTATACTAAAGGTCCTGGTGAAATAGGTGTCATGCTGAAATACCTGGAAGAATATCTTACGCGTCATGGATTTTCTTCTGTTTCCGAAATCATCGGGAAGATGAGCCTGCGTCAGATTGATAACCCTGCGGATTATGAACGGGTTCAGTTTATAAAGTACTATTCAGGCATTGAATAAAATTAATTACTTACGCTTTACATAGCCATTCCGGTCATTAATGAAACGGAGTTCCTTCCCGGACTTCTCTCATGCATATTGCGTCAGTCAAGGCATGATTTTAGTGTATATATTTGTGTTAACCAGCCTGACGAATGGTGGAAAGTACCCGGTAAGAGGCACATATGTGAAGCCAACAGAGATACCCTTCGGTTCCTCAAAGAATATTCAGGTCTTACCCTCAACGTAATTGATCATTGCACTCCGGGAAACGGGTGGAAAGGGAAAAAACATGGTGTCGGCTGGGCCCGGAAGACTTTAATGGACGCAATTGACAGAGTCGCAGGACCAAAGGATATTATCCTCAGTCTGGATGCCGATACCGCCTTTAAGGAAAATTATTTTTCCTCGGTTGCCGAAACATTTCTGGCTCACCCTGATGCCGTTGCTATGGCAGTTCCCTATTACCATAAGCTGGTTGAAGATGAAAGGGCTAACCGTGCCATATTAAGATACGAGATCTACATGCGGTATTATTCCCTGAATCTATGGAGAACAGGCAGTCCTTATACATTCACGGCACTGGGATCAGCGATGGCTGTCCCTGTTTGGGCATACCGGGCGGTCAGGGGGATGACGCCAAAGATGAGCGGTGAAGATTTCTATTTTCTTCAGAAACTCAGGAAATTCGGGAAAATGGTCTTTCATAATCCCGAAAAGGTCTATCCGGCTGCCCGTTTCTCTGATCGGGTATATTTTGGAACCGGTCCTGCCATGATCAAAGGCGACCTGGGTGACTGGGAAAGCTATCCGATCTATTCCTATCACTACTTTGATGAAATCAATCGTACTACCGATCTGTTCCCGGCATTCTTTTATCAGACACAGGATACGGTTGTGGTAAGTTTTCTAAGGCGTATTCTTAATGAAGAAGATCCGTTCAAACAGATTCGTGAGAACTTCAAAGATCCGGCGACCTTTATCAGATCATGCCATGAGAAATTTGATGGGTTACGGATACTTCAGTTCCTGAAAGACAATCAAAAAAATGATCCAAGGACAAATGAGGAGAATCTCCTCGAGTTCATGAGCACCATTTATCCGGATGAAATCAAGTATATTGTTCGCGATCCTGTGAATTTCTCCTTTGAGAGATCTTCAATAACCGAATTAGACTTATTGAGAAATTTCCTGGTGAAAAAGGAAGAAGAGTACCAGGCTACTTCAGTACCTTCGTTACCAGGTCAGCAGCTTCCTTCAGCGTGATTGCAGAGTGAACCCTGAGCCCGGAATCATCAATGATCTTCTTACCTTCGATGGCATTGGTTCCCTGTAGCCTGACGATGATGGGGATGTTTATCTCGCCGATATTCTTATAGGCATCTACAACCCCTTGTGCTACACGGTCGCAGCGAACAATCCCCCCGAAAATATTCAGCAGGATGGCCTTTACGTTCGCATCTTTCATGATGATGCGGAATCCCTGTTCCACTCGCTTTGAATTGGCAGAGCCACCCACATCAAGGAAATTGGCCGGATCGCCTCCGGACAACTTGATAATATCCATGGTTGCCATTGCCAGTCCGGCGCCATTCACCATACAACCTACATTTCCGTTGAGTTTGACATAATTCAGATCGTTTCGCGTGGCTTCAACTTCCACCGGATCTTCTTCATCGAAATCACGCATTGCGGCAATATCAGGATGCCGGAACAGGGCATTATTGTCGATGACTACTTTTGCATCTGCGGCAAGGATCTTATTGTCTGATGTCTTAAAGACAGGATTGATCTCTATCAGGGAAGCATCGGATCCATCATATGCTGCATAGATGGCATTTACAAATTTGATCATGCTTTTATAGGCTTCGCCGGTCAGGTTAAGGTTAAAAGCGACTTTGCGGGCCTGGAAAGCCTGAATTCCAACTTTCGGATCGATCTCTTCCGTGAATATCTGTTCCGGGGTTTCCTCTGCCACCTTCTCGATCTCCATGCCTCCGCGGGGGGAATACATCATGATGGTATGGCCTTTCTGGCGGTTCAGCAAGACGCTGAGATAAAATTCTTCCGGCTGACTTATCCCGGGGTAATATATATTCTGTTCTACAAGTACCTTCCTGACTAACTTTCCTTCTGAGCTTGTTTGTGGCGTAACCAGATGCATTCCGATGATCTGGCCTGCAAAAGCGATAACTTCCTCAATGGTTTTTGCCACCTTGACCCCGCCACCCTTGCCTCTGCCTCCTGCATGGACCTGTGCCTTTATCACCCACTTGTCACTTCCGGTAATGTTCTGAATGATCTCAGCGGCTTTGCCGGCTTCACCGGCAGTATGGGCCAGGATCCCCTCCGGGACAAGCACTCCGTATTTCTTCAGGATCGATTTACTCTGGAATTCATGTAAGTTCATAGAGAGCGAATTTTAGTTTCCAAAATTAAGCAATCATCGATGAAATATGAACAATATTTTATATGATTTATCCAAAATCCTTTGCTAATATACAAATACCAAAGAATTCTTACCTTTGGGGCACAAAATCAGAAGGAATGATCGAAGTCAGCAACATACACAAATCTTATGGTACCCTTGAGGTATTGAAAGGGATCAGCCTGAAAGTTGATAAAGGAGAGATCATTTCAGTTGTTGGCGCATCCGGGGCAGGAAAGTCGACCTTATTACACATTATCGGGACACTCGACAGGCCTGATGCAGGAACCATTGATATCAATGGAGTGAATGTCAGGAAATTATCAGATAAGAAACTGGCTGCATTCCGGAACAAGCACATAGGATTTGTCTTTCAGTTCCATCATCTTTTACCTGAATTTACAGCACTGGAGAATATCTGTATACCCGGATTTATTGGAAGGAGAAACAAGCGGGAAGTGGAACGCAAAGCAAAAGAACTGCTGAATTTTATGGGACTTAAAGATCGTTCGCACCATAAACCCAATGAATTGTCGGGTGGTGAGCAGCAGCGTGTGGCTGTAGCACGTGCATTGATCAATGATCCGGATGTTATCCTTGCTGATGAGCCATCAGGAAATCTCGATTCTGCTTCTGCACTTGAGCTTCATAATCTTTTCTTCAGCCTCAGAAACTCTTTCAACCAGACTTATATCATTGTAACACACAATACCGACCTGGCAAACATGGCAGATAAAAAGCTGACAATACGTGATGGGGTCATCGAAAAAGCCCTTATGCAAAATTAAATTCTGTTATTTACGTTAATCATTGAATAATTCTGATCTCCCGCATGAAGTTGAGTAGTGTAAAGTCGTTCGTAAAGAATAACACCTTCCATACATTTGCCGTCCTATTTTCTCTTTTCGCCGGAAGCGTGATCGTAGCTGCTACTTTTTACAACCCTTTCGTCCCTGAACTTTCGCAGAAGATCAATTACGATACCCTTCAAACAAAGAAACCTGCTCCAACTGACTCACTCTACAGAGCCTGCATAAGAAGAGGAGATAATTTCTTTGCTGCAAAACAGTTCGATAAGGCAGTCACCGAATATGAGAATGGACTTAAGCTAAAACCCAGGGATGCATTCGCCATGGATCGTCTTTCCAAGGCAAAAGCAAAGCTGGAAGCAAGTGCCAGAGCAGACGCAGATTATGCAAAGTTCATGACTTCCGGTGACAATTACTTTAAAGTCAGAGACTACCTCAATGCCAAGTCCTCTTATCAGCTTGCCATAGATGCCAGGCCGGATGACGCAAATGCCAGGGCTAAACTGAAGGAAACAATGGATCTGTTGCGGTCAATGAAAGCCAGTAATATCCTTTATGATGTGGCCATTGCCAGTGCAGAAAAGCTATACCAGGATACGGATTACGAGAAGGCCATAACTGAATTCGAAAATGCAGGCAAAATACTTCCGGATGAAAAATATCCCAAGCAACGCATCAACGAGATTATAAAGATCATGGTCGATAAGAAGGCCAATGATGAAATGTTTTCCAGTGCAATCACAAAAGCTGATAAACTCTACAACTCAAAAGCTTACCAGAGCGCATTACTCGAATACCAGCATGCAAATACCTACAAACCCAATGAGAAATATCCCAAAGACCGGATCAAGGAACTTACTGAGTTGCTTGCTGCCATGAAAGCCAGGGATGAATCCTATAATAAATCCATTGCCGAGGCAGATAAACTCTTTGAGAGCCAGGAATATCCACCTTCAAGATCCAATTACCAGGATGCATCCAAAATCAAGCCCGAGCAAAATTATCCGGTTATCAGGATCAAGGAAATTGACAGCATCCTGACCCGGATTAAATATATCAAAGAAGCCTATGAACGGCTCGTTAATCTTGGCGACAGCCTGTATATTGAAAAGAAGTATGCCAATGCTAAGGTCAACTACCAGGCAGCGCTAAAAGTAAAACCCAATGAATCGTACCCGAAAGAGATGATTGCCAAATCCGATAATCTTATCTCCGGAGTGGAAGCCAATTCGATTGCCCTGGAAAAAACTTACCAGGCAGCCCTTTCCAAAGCAGATACTCTTTATGCAGCCAGGGAATATGACAAAGCGAAAACCGGGTACCAGGCTGCCCTGGCTATCAAGCCGGATGAGCAATATCCAAAAGATAAGATCAAAGATATTGACCAGATATTTGCTAATCTTGAACTACAGAAAGTGCAGGATAAACAATACCTGGATCTTATCGCAGTTGCAGATAAACTATTGTCTGATAAATCTTACCAACTGGCAAAAGTGCAGTATCAATCGGCGTTGAAACTAAAACCCGGGGAAAAGTATCCCCAGGACCGTATTACTGAAATCGACTTAGCTCTTACTGATCTGGTAAAGCAGAAAGCTTTGGATGACCAGTACACTGCTGCCATCGTAAAAGCCGATAAATCTTTTGCCATGAAGACTTGGGAGCAGGCGAGAACTGATTATACTGCCGCCTCAACATTGAAGCCCAATGAGACCTATCCGAAAGACAAGCTGGCTGAGATCGATAAAAATGAGGCCGATCTTGCGAAGCAAAAAGAGATTGATGATCAGTATAAGGGAATCCTTGCAGAGGCAGACAAATTACTTGCTGCCAGGACCTGGGCTGATGCCCGGGCTGAGTATTCGAAAGCCGCTGACCTGAAACCCGCTGAAAATTATCCCAAAACAAAGATCGCCGAAATTGATAAGATACTGGCGGACATCGAAGCACTAAAATCTTTGGATGATAAGTACAACGGAATTATCAGGAAGGCTGACACCCTGCTGGCTTCGAAATCCTATGAAGAGGCAAAAACCCAGTACCAGAATGCTGCTTCTCTCAAGCCGGCTGAGACCTATCCGAAGGAAAAGATTCTGGGAATCAACAACATTCTGGCTGAACTGGCAAAGAAAAAAGCCCTTGATGATCAATATAATACAACCCTTGCGGGCGCCGATACATTACTCGCCCATAAATCCTATGAGCCGGCAAAGGTCCAGTATCAATCCGCCCTGAAATTAAAGCCGGAAGAGAAGTACCCCCAGGACCGGATTGCAGAGATCGATGTGGCATTGAAAGACCTTGCGAAACAGAAGGCCCTGGATGATCAGTATGCAGCAGCCATCGCAAAAGCAGATAAATCCTTTGCGGCGAAGACATGGGACCAGGCAAAGACAGATTATACAGCGGCCTCGCTTATGAAGCCCAATGATGCCTATCCAAAGGATAAAATGGCAGAAATTGATAAGATCCTTGCTGACATTGCAAACCAGAAGGTGGTTGACGATCAGTATAAAGGGATCATCGCCAATGCTGATAAACTGCTGACAGATAAATCTTATGCAAACGCAAGGGCCGAATATCTTAAAGCCGGTGATCTGAAGCCCGCAGAGACATATCCTAAAACAAAGATTGCAGAGATAGACAAGATACTTGCTGACATCGAGGCACAGAAGTCGAAAGATGAACATTATAAGGATCTGGTCGGGAAAGCCGACTCACTTCTCGCCGGTAAATCTTACGACCCGGCAAAAACAAATTACCAGGATGCACTGGCTCTGAAGCCTGCAGAGACTTATCCAAAGGGAAAGATCATTGAGATCGAAAAAATACTTGAGGACATTGCTAAGAAGAAGGCACTCGACGATCAGTACACTTCGACTCTTGCAGATGCTGATAAGCTGCTGACTGCCAAATCCTATGAGCCAGCGAAAGTGGCGTATCAGAAAGCCTCCCTGCTAAAGCCGGATGAGAAATATCCAAAGGACAGGATTGCAGAGATCGATCATGCACTGGTTGATCTTGCCAGGCAAAAAGCCCTGGATGACCAGTATACAGTAGCCCTCGCAAAGGCAGATAATTCTTTTGCTGCAAAAACATGGGGCCAGGCAAAATCAGAATATACGGCGGCATCGGCTATAAAGCCGAATGAGACTTATCCAAAGGATAAAATCACAGAAATTGATAAGATCGTTGCTGACCTGGCAAAACAGAAAGCCCTGGATGACCAGTACAGCCAGCTCATTGCAGGTGCAGATAAGATGTTGGCGGCTAAATCCTATGCTGACGCCAGAACGGAATACACCAAGGCCGGTGACCTGAAGCCATCAGAGGATTATCCGAAGACAAAAATTGCAGAGATTGATAAGACCTTGGGAGATATTGCTTCAGCAAAATTGAAGGAAGACCAATACAAGGCATCGATTGAAAAAGCAGATAAACTGCTGGCTGATAAATCATATGAACCCGCTAAGACCGAGTATCAGAACGCTCTCACTTTAAAGCCATCAGAACAATATCCGAAAGGAAAAATTGAAGAGATCACTAAAGTCCTGGATGATATCGCGAAGAAGAAAGCGCTTGACGATCAGTATACTTCAACCCTTGCCGATGCGGATAAGCTCCTGGCTGCCAAATCTTATGAACCTGCCAAAGCTGGGTATCAAAAAGCCTCCCTGCTGAAGCCTGAAGAAAAATATCCGAAAGACCGTGTGGCAGAGATCGATCAGGCGCTGGCAGACCTGGCAAAGCAAAAGGCACTTGATGATCAGTACAATACCTCCATTACAAAGGCGGATAAACTACTGCAGGATAAGTTGTATGACCAGGCAAAGACCGAATATGCCAATGCGGGTAATCTTAAACCCAACGAGCAATATCCGAAGGATAAAATAGCAGAGATTGTAAAGACACTGGATGATATTGCAAAGCAGAAATTAATCGACCAGAAGTACCAGGCCGCTATTGCCAATGCAGACAAGCTGCTGGATGCGAAGACTTATGAGACTGCACGAGCGGCATATGTGGAAGCATCGGGTTTAAAACCAGCAGAACAATATCCGAAAGACAAAATCGCGCTGATCGACAAGACATTGGCTGATATTACCCAAAAAAAAGAAGTTGATGCTGCGTTCAAAACTTCTGTTGCCAAAGCCGATGAGTTGCTTGCAGCCAAATCCTTTGAGCCTGCCAGAGCGGAATATCAGAATGCATCTTCTTTAAAGCCTGATGAGGAATATCCCAAGACAAAGATTGCGGCAATTGATAAAATCCTTGCGGATATCAAGGTCTTTGAAGACAAGTATAAGGGAGCTATCGCCACCGGGGATTCTGCCTTCAACAATAAATCTTACGCACAGGCAAAGTCGGCTTTCCAGGGCGCTTTACAGATGAAACCCTCGGAAAAATATCCGAAGGACCGAATAGCAGAAATCGAGAAGCTCCAGGTTGAACTCTCAAAACAAAAAGTGATCGATGACCAGTACCAGGCCTCTGTTACCAAAGCCGATAAGCTTCTTGCCGACAAATCATATGCAATTGCAAAGACCGAGTATGGAAATGCCTCTACTATAAAGCCGGACCAGCAATACCCCAAGGATAAAATATCGGAAATAGATGCCATTATTGCAGATCTCAAAGCAAAGGATGATGCTTATAAAGCTTCTATCGCCAAGGGGAACCAGCTGATGGCTCAGAAATCATACGAAGAAGCCCGGTCAGAATATCAGAATGCCGGAGAAATCAAGCCCAATGAACAATTCCCGAAGGATAAGATTGAAGAGATAAACAAGATCCTGATGGACTTGAAAGGCAAAAAACAAACCTTCGATGACCTGGTCTCAAAAGGGAATGACCTGCTGTCCATCAAGGACTTCTACAAGGCAAAAGATTATTATCAGCAGGCTTTGACGATCTTTCCCGATGAAGCCTATCCCAAAGAACGGCTGATCCGGGTGAATTCTGTGATCGACAGTATTTTCAGGGCCAACAAAGTCTTTTATGACAAGGCAGTTGCAGAAGGGGATAAGAGCTTCAACGCCATGATCTTTGACAAGGCCATCGATTCTTACCAGGATGCAATTTCCTACCTTCCCAATGAACAATATCCAAAGGACAGGATCAGTCAGATTAAAAAGACGATAGCCGAAAACGCTATTGTAGATGTAGTCAATAGCGCGCAGACGGTTACCAACGGTTCTGAAAAACAATTTGACTTTACACCGGTCAATGTGATTTCACGAAAGAACAATTACTTCTACATCAAGATCCGGAACCTTAGCAACCGTCCTTTCAATGTTATGCTCAGATACGGCAAGGATAAACAGATCAACGGAGGTGCCGTGATCAAGAATATAACCGGAGATGGGTCTGTAAATGAACGACTTATCAGTGTTCGTGAACAGGATCCCTGGTACAGGAATGATAATAACTGGATCAGTTTGTATCCCCAGGGCGGGGATGTTGAGGTAACTTTTATTCAGATTTCCAGGGCAGGACAATAAATAATTATTAATTTTGCGTTAACTTAAAAAACCGGAGCATTCATCCCAAATTTATTTCTATGCCCAATCATGCTATCTCCGCAAATACCCTTTTTAAACTACAATTCAAGCATATCTGGCAACTGATCGGTAACTCTCCGTTACTCGTTATTCATTTTAAATATAAAGGTGAGAAACGTATTCTTTATGCAAAAGCCGAACATTACAGCATAACCGGCAGTATAAAAGACAGGATGGCGTTGTACATCCTCGAAAAGGCATATGCAGAGGGCAGGATTAAAAAAGGCGACACCATTGTTGAAGCCACCAGCGGCAATACAGGTATAGCTTTCGCTGCCATCGGACGAGCCTTAGGGCATCCCGTAAGGATCATCATGCCGGACTGGATGAGTCGCGAACGGGTGGACATCATCCGGAGCCTTGGAGCTACTATCATCCCGGTATCCAAAGCACAGGGAGGTTTCCTTGGCAGTATCAGGATGTCTGAAGATATCGCCGAAAGTGAGTCGCATATCTTTCTTCCACAACAGTTTACAAATAGCGCCAATGCTGAAGCCCATGCCCGTACCACGGGTCCTGAAATATGGTACCAGATGACTTATCATGGCGTGAAGCCTGCTGCTTTTGTTGCCGGTGTCGGAACAGGGGGAACGGT
>Ga0224559_1000925_pt1 | contig 17065 bp, 13 predicted proteins | sample 714S33034metaG_FD_180676 | JGI IMG/M metagenome (GOLD analysis project Ga0224559, IMG submission 180676) | Peat soil microbial communities from Stordalen Mire, Sweden - 717 S3 30-34 | ecosystem: Environmental > Terrestrial > Soil > Wetlands > Peat | place: Sweden: Norrbotten County, Stordalen... | reverse complement strand
CGCAAGGCATCGAGGGCTGCTACGGCACCCGGGGAAGACGAAGCATTCTGCTCGGCCAGCAGGCGGAGCAGCTCCGGCCAATGCGCGGGCCGCTGCGGGGAAAGGTGCTTACGCTCCCGCCAACTCTGGTCCGAAGGAGCAGAAGCGCGGAACTGCTGCGCAGCCGCCGCGCCGGAGCAGTAGTCCAGAAACAGCCGGTGCAGTCCTGGCACGACAGTGATGGGATAACAGTCTGCGGTCAACAACGTATTCTCTTGGTCATAGAAAATCTCTGGGCGAACCCAGTGCACACGCGAAAAACTGGGATTCTGCTTCTGTTAAGGATGCCATGCCGGACCCAATCGATGCACGAGTATGACTCGGTTGTGGCATTCGGGCCAGGCTGTGCGTATATTCTTTATCTGGTTGCCCAAGTTGTCGAGTTGCGTCCTGATTGCGCTCCGAGGAGAGACAAGAGATGCCTAAGAAGAAAAAAGCTGTGAAGTCCGCCGCGCCCAAGAAAGCAAAGGCCGTCAAACCTAAGGTGAAGAAAGCCACAAAGCCCAAGGTGAAGAAGGAGCTCAAGGCGGCAAAATCCCTGAAGCCCAAGACAAAAAATACCCTCAAGGCGCTCAAGCCCGCAGTGGAGGGAACAGCTGAACTCATCAGCTCCGAGACAGTCTTCGAGGGGCCGCTCTTCCGTGTGCTCCGCGACCGGTTGATCGAGCCGGGCGGTCAGGAGGCCACGCGCGATATCGTCCGCCACAACGGCAGCGTGGTCATCCTGGCCATCGACAACACAACCAATAAGCGAGATCCCTGGATTGTGGTCGAGCGGCAGTACCGCCATGCCGCCGGCCGGTTCCTATGGGAGCTGCCGGCCGGCAAGTTGGAGCCGGGCGAAGACGTTCTTCTAGGCGCCCAGCGGGAACTCGAAGAGGAGACCGGCTACCGGGCAAGGAAATGGAAACTGCTGGTCGAGTACTACGCCAGTCCCGGCTTTCTGGGCGAGTCGATGAAGATCTTTTTGGCCGAGGGATTGGTTGCCGGCGACGCCCATCCGGACGAAGACGAGCAGATCGAGCTTCGTCTGGTCAAGCTCTCCGAGGTGCTCAAAATGATAGAAAAGGGTGCGATTCTGGATGGCAAGACGCTGACCGGCGTGCTCTTGTACGCGCGCAAGACGTCGGGCAAGCGCGGCAAATAGGACGGGAGATTTGTTCCGCCCATATTTATTTTTCCCAACCAGGGCTGGCAGCCATAAACCGGCCCTGCTTCTTTTTGTGCGGTCGCCGCATGATTTTTCGAAACGTTTCCATGCTTTTCGCGTCATAATGCATAGCGGTGGGTATTCCCCAGTTCGTTGCTCACTGTACCTCACAGGATGTAAGGAAGGAAGAACCTGTGGCTCAATACAAAGGGAAGGTCAAGTGGTTCAACAACGCCAAAGGCTACGGATTCATCGGACGTGAGGATGGTCCCGATGTATTCGTCCACTACTCATCGATTCAGTTGGACGGATATAAGACGCTGAAAGAGGGCGATGATGTTGAGTTCGACATCGTCCAGGGTCAGAAAGGCGCCCAGGCAGATGCAGTGGTCCGGCTGCGAGGCGTCGCCCCCAGCGAAGTCTGAAGGCGCGGAAGACCGGGCGTAAGCGTAAGCCTGCCCTCGGGCTGTTCCTCTGATGTGTGCCTATTGTTTTTCTTTCGTCACAACGCTCATTGTGCCCCGTAAGTCTCTTGTTCCCTAAGCGTTCCGCGCTGGAGTGTGGAGCCCGGCGGTTTTCAAGCTATGCTCAGACTGAAACCCTTCACGTCCCCCAAGGCAATGCCTCCCCTGCCAATCCCAGCACGCTTTCGAGAAGTTCTGCACGAAATTCATAGCTCATTTTGTGCCCGTGGAGATAAGATAAGGCGCTATGAGCCTACTTCATCAGGAATCCCCGGAAGAGGTTGACGATGCCGCTCGAGGTGAAGAGTTCACCAAAGGGAGCAGCCACGTGGTCTGGGCCAGCATCATCGCGTTTGTGCTGGTCACCATTGCCGTCGCCGGCTACGTGATCGCCGGACAGAAGCCTCCCGTGGCCACGGGAGAGATTGTTCAGGTCTGGGCTCATCCGCGGCACGTCGAAACCTCGGGAATCGACGCCAATGGAGCGCCCATGGCCAAGCAGAGCTTCAACCAAGTGCTGGTCTTCGCCCACGTAAGGCTGAAGAACCAGAGCAAGGCTCCGCTTTATCTTGAGGATGTGCTAGCTAATGCCGGGCTGGGAGACAGTATTCTTTCCGTCTCTGCGGGAAGCGCTGGACAGTACGAGCAGGTCTTTATTGTCTATCCCGAGTTGGCTCTGCTGCACGGCAACGCGCTGTCGCCCCGCGCGACCATCGCCCCAGGGGAGAGCATGGACGGGAACATCCTTTGGGCTACCCTGCTAACCAAACAGGAGTGGGACGCGCGCAAGGACCTGAACTTCACTTTCAAGTTCCACTACCAGCCCAACCTTGTGCTCGCGCCCCACTCCGCGGTTATTGAGCAGTAGGCGCGTTCTTCGGCGCCGCAAGATACCCGCTGATCTGGTTATTCTTTCCGCCCACGGAGTTCACCACGACCTCGAAGAGCATCGGCTCCTTGCCGCTGTAGAACTGAAGCGGCTCGTTCAGGTTCCGGTCCTTCTTCTCGTACTGCTTGTCGTCGGAGAAGACCACCAGCGTAAAGCGGCTCTTCTTGGCGTCGGCTTTCTTTAGTTGCAGGCTCACCGTGCCCACAGGCTTCTTTTGGCCCTTGACCAGGGTGAACTCGTAGTAGTTTCGGTCACCCTTGTGCTTGAGCAGTTCCAACTCATCGTGATTGCGGGCAATCAAACTGCTGTGGCCGTTCAAATCCCCCTTCATGGATTGCAACTGGCTGATGGTGGTGGCCAGATCGTTCTGCGTCTTGCCCAAATCAGACTTCACTCCGCCCACGTCGGTCTTCACATTCGAGACCTCGGTGGAGACGGCGCTTACCTGCTGCGCGGTCTGCTTCTGAGCGGTGGATAGCCGCTGTGCATTAGCCTCCTGGGCAGCCTCCCGGCGGAGGATCTCCTCGGCCTTGGCATCCATCTGCTTTTGCGTCAGTCCCAGCGAGTTGCCCAACTCCTCAGTGGCTACTTTGAGGCGAGCATCGGTTTCGCGCAGGTCGGAGGCCAGCTTCTTGTTTTGATCCTTGGCCTCGGTCAGCGCAGCTTCCTGGCCGTTCATGCGGCTGTTGAGCGTATAGCTCCAGATCAGGCCGCCCACCCCTGCCAGCAGGGCCACGGCGACAGCCGCCAACAACGCGCCAGAGTAGCTTCGGGGGGTTTCGTCAAGTTCACTCATCTCTTTGCCTTTCTTGGCGGTCCGTCTTGCGAACCGCGTCTCGTGGGTTGGCGCCTTCCTTACCGGTTGGACGCCGCAAAAAATTCTCTCCCGGAATTCCCATCTTTCTGCCGGGATTCCACCCAGAATACCGAATTGCGAAGGTCTGGTTTCGGGCACCATTGGGCGGAATCTCCAGAATATAGAAATATTCCCGCCCGTGCTCGAAAAGCTGCACGTTTTTGTACAGGACAGACCTGAAAAAGTGCATCGGGGCCGTTTGCGCGCACGTTCCGATTCGCGCTTCGTGACAACCATGGAACCGCTGCGATATAAACATCTCTACCGCACATTCAGGCGGGGGACTCTTTTTTCAGGGCTAGGACTAAAGCGGCATCTCGCAATGAAATGATCGCCAGAGGGAGATCCAGGGCTATGTCGACTGCTGTCGCTGTGAAGGGTTTGGAGGGAATTGTCGCGGCGAACTCCGGGATCTGCTGGATTGACGGAGAAGCGGGCGTGCTGTCTTATCGGGGAATCGACATCCACGAGTTGGCTGTGCACTCGACCTTCGAGGAGACCACCTATCTGCTGTGGAACGGCACACTGCCCAACCAGCTTGAGTTGCGTGAATTCCAGTCCCAGCTATCGTTGGCCCGGGAGTTGGACTTTCGCATCATCGGCCTTCTGCGCAGCATTCCCGCTTCGGCCACGCCCATGGAGGTGCTGCGCACGGCGGTCTCCGCACTCAGCTTTTACGACGCCGATGAAAAGGACAATTCCCACGACGCCAACGTGCGCAAGAGTTATCACCTCACCGCGCAGATTGCCATGATCGTGGCCATCTACGACCGCCTGCGCAAGGGGCTGGAGATTGTTCCGCCCGATCGCTCGCTGAACCACGCAGCCAACTTCCTCTGGATGCTGAACGGCGTGAAACCCTCCGAGACGGCGACCCGGACGCTGGACGTAGCCCTGATCCTGCACGCTGAGCACGAGCTGAACGCCTCCACCTTTGCTGCTCGCGTCATTGCGGCCACCCTGTCGGATGTGCATTCGGCCGTCACCGGCGCCCTCGGTGCTCTCAAGGGACCGTTGCACGGCGGTGCCAACGAAGGCGTCATGCGGCTGCTTTACGAAATCGACAAGGCCGGAGCCGATCCTGTCGTATATGTAAGGAATATGCTGGCCGCCAAACAGAAGATCTCCGGCTTCGGCCATCGCGTCTACAAGACCGAGGACCCCCGCGCCACGCACCTGCGCAAGATGAGCGAGCAGTTGGGCAAGGACGCGCGCCAGACCAAGTGGTATGAGATGTCCCGCGCCATCGAACTCTACATCAATGCTGACAAAAAGCTGAACGCCAATGTGGACTTCTACTCGGCCTCGACGTATGCGACTTTAGGCATCGACATCGACCTCTACACACCTATCTTCGCCATCAGTCGCATCGCCGGCTGGACCGCGCACATCATCGAGCAGTTAGACGACAACCGCCTCATTCGCCCCCGCGCCGAATACATCGGCCCGCCCTACCCCGCACGGTATATTCCCATGGCGGAACGCGGATAAAGGTTCAGGACATCTCATTGGCTGATTGTTGATGCTTTGAAAGCGCGCAGCCTGTTTAGCCACGCCATCAAAAGACGTTGTGCGAATCGATAACAGCTCATCACAGGTTTCACTGTGAAGCGAATCGAGGAAAAGGCATCACTCATCCCGCAGCCGGTATTGCCGCAGCCGGCCTACGAGCGAGGCCGGCCCGCTGACGGTGAGCCGGACGAGGTTGCCTTCATATTCCCTCGAATGGATGATCATCCCCGCCTCGATGGCTGCCAGTACAGCGCCATCCTGCTGCGGGACGCGCAGCTCGGCGTCGACGATAGGGTCGGAGTGCAAAGCCTGGTCGATGGCCGTGAGCAGCGCGTCCATCCCTTCGCCAGAACGCGCTGAAACAGGCACTTCGCCATTCCGCTCCAGCAGCCCTTGGCGCTCGTGCTCCCCCAGCAGGTCGATCTTGTTCAGAACTTCGATGCGCGGCTTGCCGAAAACCTTCAACTCGTCGAGCACCTTTTCGACTTGAGCCTTTTGCTCTGCGCCATAAGCAGAGCTTGCGTCGCGCACATGCAGCAGCACCTCAGCTTGTGCCACCTCTTCCAACGTGGCGCGGAAGCTGGTGACTAGCGTGTGCGGAAGGTTGCGGATGAAGCCGACCGTATCCGACAGGAGAACCTTGCGGTGGCTGGGCAGTTCGATGGCTCGAAGTTTAGGATCGAGAGTCGCGAACATCCGGCTCGACTGCAAGACCTGAGCGCCGGTCAGCTGGTTGAAGAGCGTGCTTTTGCCGGCGTTTGTGTAGCCCACCAGGGCTACCGTGGGCACCGGAACCGACTCGCGGCGCTGGCGCTGTTGTTTGCGCACCTGGCGCACGGAGTCCAGCTCAAGTTTCAGATGGTCGATGCGGCGCTTGATCTGGCGGCGACCCGTTTCCAGCTTGGTCTCTCCCGGTCCGCGGGTCCCGATGCCGCCGCCCAACTGCGACATCGCCTTGCCTTTGCCGGTTAGCCGCGGCAGCAGGTACTCAAGCTGTGCCAATTCCACCTGCAACTGTCCCTCGCGGGTGCGGGCGTGGCGGGCAAAGATGTCCAGAATGAGCTGGGTGCGATCCAGAACCCGGCAGGGAAGTGTGGCTTCCAGGTTGCGCAACTGAGTGGGTGTGAGGTCGTGGTCGAAGAGCACCAGATCGGCCTCTTGCGAGGCAACAACCCCGGCAATCTCCTCCACTTTGCCGGAGCCGATCAGCGTGGCCGGATCGGGACGACTGCGGCGCTGCATGACCACAGAAACCACCACGCCGCCTGCGCTCGCCACCAGTTCGCGAAACTCGGCAAGAGACTCTTCCGCGTCCAGTTCCGTGGACGAACGCGCCTGAGCTGCTCTGGCCAGGGAAACGCCTGGAACAGGAAGATTCTCCGGCGCATCCTCATCGAGTTTGGAACCAGGGGCAGCCAGCTCCGGGCACACTACTATTTGCCGCATGCCGGCCTGGGCTGCGGGGTTACCGCGGGAGCGGACCCCAAGGTCCACCCCCACCAAAACCGCCCGTTCCCGGCCTCCACCCCAGCCGCTAAGACTCGGTGCTGGGGTGGAAGTCTGAACGCCTGTTCTGTTCATCTCTACGGCCAACTGAGACCGCTTCCCGCCTGCTATCGCAGCTCCCCGGCAACTGGAGGCGCTGCGGATACCGCCGCGCTTGGGCCCGGAACTGCGTCCGTGATTACGCCTGCCAGCCGGTGCTCGCTATGGAGCACGCCCCGGTTGCTCACCACGGTCGAGATGGCGTGCTTGAAGATCAACTGCTCCTGGCTGTTGTTTTCCAGCAGCACAGAATACTTGTCAAAGGACCGGATCTTTCCGGTTAGCTTGACGCCGCTGACCAGATAAATCGTGATGGGGGTTTTGTCCTTGCGGACCGTGTTCAGGTACGTGTCCTGAATGTTTTGTGCCGGCTTGTTCTCCATTTGCCGATCTCCTGCTTTCCTTGAGGGGTTGAATGCAACTGAAAAACATCTACATGTACAAATCAGCAGGCGCGCCACCGGAAGCCCGGAGTCGCCAACTCCCGCAATGGCTTAACAATATAGGGCTTCACCGACCTTTTCAAGCATCCCATGCCGCAATTTTCGTTTAGGAGTACGTTTTTCGCCATCACGTCCAGCGGCGGCGCGCCCGCTACCCCCTGCATTTTTGCTCGATTTTAGAGCCGCGAAGCCATGAAGCTGCTAGCATAATGGTGTGAAAACCGAGCCGAATTCGCCTCAGAGTTCCGCCCCAATCGCCCAGCCGGTGCCTATGCTGGACCTCAAGCGCCAGTACCGCGTGCTTCACAGTGAACTGATGGGGGCGGTCAGCCAGGTGCTGGAGACGCAACAGTTCATTCTGGGCGAGTCAGTTGCCGCCTTTGAAAAAGCCGCTGCCGGCCAGTTGGGCGTGGCCCACGCCGTGGGCTGCTCCTCGGGCACTGACGCTCTCTGGCTTGCGCTGGCCGCCGCCGGCATCGGCCCTGGCATGAAGGTCGTCACCACGCCCTTCAGCTTCTTCGCCTCCACCAGCGCCATTCTCCGCGCCGGGGCCACACCTCTGCTGGCTGACATTGAACCCACTACCTTCAACCTGAGCCCGGCGGCCGTTGAAGCGGTCCTCGATGGTCCGCTCGGCGCGGATGTCCGAGCTATTCTGCCCGTGCATCTATACGGCCAGATAGCCGATTGGACCTCTTTTTCCCGCATCGGCAAAGAGCGTGGACTCAAGCTCATTGAGGATGCCGCCCAGGCTTGGGGCGCCCAGTGGATGACTCCCGAGGGGAAAGCCGTGAGAGCCGGAGCCCTCGGCGATGCCGCCGCCTTCAGCTTTTATCCCACCAAGAACCTGAGCGCCGCGGGCGATGCCGGCATGGTCACCACAAACTCGGACGAGATCGCCGAGCGGGCGCGTATGCTGCGCCAGCACGGGATGCGCCGCCGCTACTACCACGACGAAATTGGCTGGAACACGCGCATGGACGGCTTCCAGGGCGCCATCCTCCAGGTCAAATTGAAGTACATCGACAGCTGGCTTCAGCTCCGGCGCACGGTGGCCAAGCGCTATCACGCGCTCTTCCATGCGGCTGGCCTGGTCGAAGCCGGTCCCTACCCTAGCCATGGCGTCGTACTTCCGCAAGAAGTGCGGAGCACTCGCCACGGCTGGCACCAGTACGTCATCCGCACCGCCCGCCGCGACGGCCTCCGCCAGTTCCTCACCGAGCGCAAGATCGGTTCGGAGATTTACTATCCTGTCCCGCTCCACTTGCAGGATGCGCTGAAGGGCCTCGGCTACAAAGAGGGCAGCTTCCCCGAGGCCGAGCGCGCCGCCCATGAAGTTCTGGCGCTGCCCATCTTCCCCGAACTGCGCGAGGACGAGCAACAGACCGTAGTCGCCGCCATCGCCGAGTTCCTGAGTTAGGGATTAGGGGGCAGTGCTTCCGCCGGGAATGCGATTCCGGGGGGAAAGAGCGCCGCGTTGGTCAAAATCCGCGTGGATGGGGACGCACATATTTTGCGGCGGCGGGACCGGAAGGCGCGTGGCTGGCGGCGAGGGGCAGAAAATGCGCGAAATGTTTGCATAGAGATACACGGAAATTTGTGACAATTGGACAAGAGAGCAATTTTTGAGGGATTTCTGGCTTGCGGCGGGGCGTAAGTTGTTGATTCCCGGTTGAAACGGAGCGGCAAAAAGGTTTTTTTCGCTTTTTCACGTCTTTTTGAAATCAGAGAAAAGCCATTTAGTTTGTTTGCCTTACGCGGCATTTTCAATGGATGCGCGCGCATAGACGGCGTATTTTTCCCATTTTGCGCTTGGAGGGCGGAGATGCAGGGATATGAACGGGAAAATCTGAGGCGGAAGCTGGACGAGGAGTTGCTGCCGTTCCGGTTGGCGCGGAAAAAGGCTTGCGGCGGGACGGGGTGGCTCAAGAGCGTCCGGCAGGCGTTGGGGCTTCCGGTGGATGAGGTGGCGCGGCGGATGGGAGTGCGCCGGTGGGAGGTTCACCGGCTGGAGAAGGCGGAGAAGGACTCCCGCATTATGCTGGCGTCGCTGCGCCGCGCGGCGAAGGGCTTGGGATGCGAGCTGGTGTATGCGCTGGTGCCGAAGGAGGGGACGCTGAAAGATCTGGCGGCCGAGCAGCGGGCAGCGCAGGAGAGGGCACTGACGAAGAAACGCGAGGAGCGGGAGGCGCAGAAGAAGCCATGGCTGGAAGAGATTGGCTGGCGGGAGAAGTTTCTGGGCTCGATGCGCACGCTGCTGCGGCGGGAGGGGTTCCGGGTGCGGCCGCGGAAGACGGAGCGGGGCGTCGAGAAAGAGCAGGCGGCGTTCCGAGAGTCGAAGAAGCTGGCGGGAGTGGCGGGGGTGATGGGGCGGGCGATGAGCAAGTCAGCGAGATAGCGAGTTAGCAAGTCGGCGGGCTGGCGAGCGGATAAATGATGGGCGGAGTGTGCGATCCCAGGTCTCAAAAGCGAGACCTAGGATCGCAGGCCGTGGTTCAGCGAGATTTCTGAGATATGTGGCCACTGGCCGCGACGATGGATTACTTGAGCCGTTGCCCCGTCGCGGGATCGAACACATCGTTGCGCAGAAATTGTTCCGTGGACCAGGGTGGCGCATCTCCGCCAAGATACTGATGGAACCACTCCAGATGCGCGGTATAGTACAAGGCCATTTCATACCAGCTTGGCCAGTGGCCGGCATTGGAATAGATGATCAGCTTGGATGGGACATTCATTTCCTGTAGAGAGGTGAACATCTGTAGCGACTGGGTGTAGGGAACGCGATAGTCGCGCTCGCCGGAGATGACCAGGCAGGGCGTTTTGAAATTCTTGACGAAATAGGACGGAGAGAATTTCTCGTATTGGTCGGAATTCCAGGGCTGTCCCTTGAGATCCCACTTGGGGAACCACAGCTCTTCGGTTGCGCCGTAAAAAGAACGCAGATCGAAAGGCCCCATCATGGAAGCGATCGCTTTGAAGCGATCAGTGTGGCCCTCGAACCAGTCCATCATGTAGCCGCCGTACGACCAACCCATGGCGCCCATCCGTGAGGAATCGACGTAAGGAAGCTTGCTCAGTTCGTCGGTGACCTTCATCAGGTCTTCAAAAACCTTGCCACCCTGGTCCCCGGAGATTTCAGCCGTGAAATCCTGGCCATACCCGGTTGATCCATGCGGATTGGCGAAGGCGACGATGTAACCGGAGCCGGGATAAACCTGCCAGTCGCCTCTGAAAGAATCCTGCCACTGCATCTGGGGTCCGCCATGCACGTTAAGGATGAGCGGATATTTCTTGGATGGATCGAAATCGTGGGGCTTGACGATAAAGACTTCAATCTTCGCCCCGTCGGCCCCCTTCACCCACATTCGTTCTGCAGGGCGCAGGTCTACCTCATTGACAACCTCGTCGTTAAAGTGAGAGAGGCGCTGCGGCGTGGAAGCTTCGCCTCCAGGCAAGCTGGCGCTGAAGATTTCGACCGGATCGCTGGTCGTGCGCCGGGTATAGAGGATGCGGCTACTGTCGGGGGAGATTTCGAAGGCGTCGATGCTGCGGTCCACAAATACTTGCTGAATGGAGTCGGACGCGAGAGTCACCTGGAAGATGGGGTTGTCGCCCTCGACAGGAGCGCTGAAATAAAGCGATTTCGAGTCTGAGGCCCACTGGAAGTCGTCCACCCAGTTGCGGAAGGATTCCGTAAGCACGCGGGAAGTACCGGTTGATCGATCGTAGACGTTCAGGCGAAAGCGGTCGGATTCATAAGCGGGCTGCTTTTGCAGTCGATAGGCGATGTATTTTCCGTCCGGCGAGTATTTCGGATGGCCATCAAAGGCAGGGTTTGATGCGGTAATGTTTCGTGGGGGTTGACTGCCGGAGAGCGGGACGATCCACACATCGCTGTTTGTTGACGATGCTTGTGCGCGATCATGATTGGAATCAAAGGCGAGTTCCGAACTATCCGGGGAGAAATCGTATTGCAAGGAGCCGCCGATCTCAAAGGGAGGCGAATCAAAGTCTCCAGGCGTCAGGTCACGCACCGTACCGGTAGAAGAGTCGGCAAGCAGAATATGTGTGCGCTTGCCGTCTTTCCATTGCGTCCAATGGCGATAAAGCAGCGCATCGGCCAGATGAGCATGGAGTGGGCCCTTGCTCCAGCGCTCGTCGATCTTCTTGTTGCACGCATCGTCGGCGCCGCATTCTGGGTAGACGTCGCTCGAAAACACGATCCATTTGCCGTCTGGAGACCAAAGCGGGTCGGAAACTCCCGTCGAGATCTTGGTCAGTTGCCGGGCTTCGCCACCAGCGGCTGAGATGACGTAGAGGTTGTCGTCTCCATCCCTCGTACTGATAAAGGCAATCTGTTTGCCGTCGGGCGAGAAAATGGGCGACGATTCACCTTTTTCGCCATACGTAAATTGGCGGGTGTTTTTGCCGTCGGCGTCCATCATCCAGATGTGCCTGACTTGCGTTGCCTTTGACAGATCACTCGTCTGTAAAGTGAACAGCACGGTCTTGCCGTCAGCAGAAACGTGCAAGTCGCCAATGTTGCGAATGCGGTACAAGTCTTGAATGGTGAAGGCACGTTTGGCGGCAAAACTGGGTATAGCCACTAGCGGAATGCAGAGCAAGATTGACAACAGCCTTTTGTGCATGAAGCCCCTCATCTCAAAGTGAACTGTTTAAACGACTTCTAACACAGGTGGGGTGGCTTCCGCAATCCGCAGCGCGAGCGTTCGATCCGCCCCCACGGGGCGGATGATTCTTTCTTTGCCTCTTACCCAGGGCTGCGCTGTGCTTGCCCAGCCACCCCACGGACGAAGACCTGTCCGTGGGGATCCCGCCCAGGGCTATTTTCGATGGCTCCCTACGGGAGCCGACCGATGGGCTGCTCATCAGATGGCCGATGTGGCGGTCCATTTAGAATTGCTGCGGCCCCACATCAGTCAAAAAGCCCCCTGCCTTTCGGCTAGGGGGCTTTTCTCTTGGGCCATCGCTTGAGCGGCGGCAACTGCTTCAGTTGCTGAAGAGCAGAACGCCGGCGGTCTTCTCCTCGTTTTCGGTTTCGCTCTCGTCGCTGCTGACAGGGCGGTAGAAGAGCTGGTTCGCGTCGAGATAGACCTCGAGGAAGGCTGGGCGCGCGGTGATTGTGCCGGCGATCAGGGCTTCGCTCAAGGGATCCTCGACGTAGCGTTGCAGCGCGCGGCGCAGAGGGCGTGCGCCGTAGGTGCGGTCCACCAGGGTCTTGTCGAGGATCCACTTTTTGGCTTCCTCGGTGACGGAGATGGTGATGGACTTCTGGGCCAGGTTGGTGTTGAGCTGCTGAACCATCAGTTCGACGATCTGGATCAGGTCCGTATCGGAAAGCGCCTGGAAGATGATGACCTCGTCGAGGCGGTTGAGGAACTCGGGGTTGAAGGTCTTCTTCACCTCTTGCTTGACCAGTTCCTCGACCTTCTCGCTTACCATCTCCTCGCGGTCGCTCTGGAAGCCGAGTCCCTGCTTCTTTTGCAGGTGCCGCGCGCCGATGTTCGAGGTCATGATGAGGATGACGTTCTTGAAATCGACCGTATTGCCGAGGCCGTCGGTCAACTGGCCGTCCTCAAAGACCTGGAGCAGGATGTTGAAGACATCGGGGTGGGCCTTCTCGATTTCGTCGAGCAGAACAACCGAATAGGGCGAGCGCTTGACGCGCTCGGTGAGTTGGCCGCCCTCCTCGTAGCCCACATAGCCCGGAGGCGAACCGATGAGCTTGGAGACGGAGTGCTTCTCCATGAACTCCGACATATCGAAGCGAATGAGGGCCTTGTCGGAGCCGAACAAAAATTGGGCAAGTGTGCGGGCCATTTCGGTTTTGCCCACGCCCGTGGGCCCCAGAAACAGAAAGCTGCCGATGGGACGGTTGGGCGACTTCAAACCCGCTCGTGACCGGCGGATGGCGCGGGCCAGAGCGCTGATGGCCTTGTCCTGGGAGATGACGCGCTTGTGCAGTTCTTCCTCGACGCGCAGCAGCTTTTGCGTCTCTTCTTCCTTGATGCTGGTGACGGGAACGCCGGTCCAGCGGCTGACCACGTCCTCAATGTCTTCGCGGCCGACGATGCCGCTGGCCGAGTCGTCGAGGTGGTACTTGTCGCGCAGGGCGCGCAGGGTTTCGCGCTCCTTGCGCTCCTCGTCGGAGTAGAAACGAGCCTTCTCGAACTCATGATTCGCGATGGCCGAGTCCATCCTATGCACGATGAACTTGATGCGCTTCTGGACTTCGGTGATCTCCTCGGGGAGCGAGGTTTGGCGCAGTTTGACGCGCGCGCCGGCCTCGTCAATGAGGTCGATGGCCTTGTCGGGCAGGAAGCGGTCGGGGATGTAGCGATTCGAGTGGGAGACGGCAAACTCAACGGCGGCATCGGTGTAGCTGACCGCGTGAAACTTCTCGTAGCGGTCCTTGATGCCGTGGATGATCTTGATGGCGTCGGCCTCGTTGGGGGGCGGCACCTTGACGGCCTGGAAGCGGCGTTCGAGGGAGCGATCCTTCTCGATGGACTTGCGAAACTCGGCCGGAGTGGTGGCGCCGATGCACTGGATTTCGCCGCGCGAGAGGGCAGGCTTGAGAATGTTGGCCGCATCCAGCGAGCCCTCGGCGGAGCCAGCGCCGACCAGGGTGTGCAGCTCGTCGATGAAGATGATGGAGTTCTGATTTTCGATCAGCTCCTTCATGATGGTCTTGAGGCGCTCCTCGAACTGGCCGCGGTACTTGGTGCCAGCCACGATGAGCGAAAGATCCAGGCCCAGAATGCGCTTCTCGGCCAGGAACGAAGGCACCTCGCCGTCGGCGATGCGCTGGGCAAGGCCCTCGACAATGGCTGTCTTGCCGACGCCCGGCTCGCCAATGAGAACGGGATTATTTTTGGTGCGGCGGCAAAGAATTTGCACCACGCGCTCGAGTTCAGCGTCGCGGCCCACGAGGGGATCGAGCTGCCCGTCCGCAGCCGCTTGGGTCAAGTCGCGGCTGAACTCGGCCAGCAGACTGGACTCGCGCTGGCGCTGCTGCTGCTGCGGAGCTTTTTCCTGGGTGACGCGGCCCAGTTCTTCGCGAATCTGCGCCAGCCTGAGGCCGCGCTCTTGCAGGATCTCAGCGGCATAGCACTTTTCCTCGCGCAGCAGGCCCAAAAGCAGATGTTCAGTGCCGATGTGCTTGTGGCCGAGCCTCTCGGCTTCCTCGGCCGCATAGGCCAGCACACGCTTGCACTCGTTCGAAAGCGGCAGGTCCACGCTGGTCGAAACCTTTTCCCGGACGGTGGTATGCGCCTCAATCTGCTTGCGGATTGACTCCACCGAGGCGTGCGAGCGCAGGAAGCGGTTGGTCAACGCCTTATCCTCGCGCAAGAGGCCCAACAGCAAGTGCTCGGTTTCGATATAAGGCGAGCCGAACTGGCTGGCCTCATACCGCGCGAAGAAAATCACGCGCCGCGCCTTCTCCGTATAGCGTTCGAACATGATGGCCTCCCTTGTGCAAACTTACTCAAACTTGCTGCTTTCTCGATTAGACTCAATAACCGCCCGGAACGGCGCAATTTTCGGTTAAATCTTTCCGGCGAGGGGTTCCGCTTGAGGAGTACGCGCCGGCGGGGCCAATCGGCCGCTCTCCAGGCGCAGGGTCCGCGTACAGCGCGCGGCCAGATCAAGGTTATGCGTCACCAGGATCGAAGTGAGGCCGTGGGTCGAGTGCAGCCGTTCGACCATGTCGAAGACGCGGCTAGCGGTAGCCTCGTCCAGGTCGCCGGTGGGCTCGTCGGCCAGCAGCAGCCGGGGATTGTTGACCAGCGCACGGGCCAGGGCTACGCGCTGCTGCTCGCCGCCACTGAGTTCGCCGGGCCGATGGTCGCCGCGATCCTCCAGGTCCACCTCTCGCAGCCATTTTGCCGCCGCAACCAGCGCGGCTGGCCTGCGGACGCCGCGTGCCATGAGCGGCATAGCCACATTTTCCAGCGCGGTGAACTCCGGCAGCAGGTAATGAAACTGCCATACGTAGCCGATTTCGCGATTGCGGAAGGCCGCCGCCTCGTGCTCGGAGAGCTGAGCCACGTTGACCGAGGCGCAGGTTACCGTTCCCGCGGTGGGCGCATCCAGCGCGCCCAGAATATGCAAAAGCGTGCTCTTTCCCGCGCCGGACTGGCCTACAATGGCTACCATTTCGCCGGTTTCGACCTCAAAGTTGAGCCCGCGAAAGAGGGTCAGGGCCCCACGCGCGGTTGTATAAGTCTTTTCCAGATTCTGGACCTGAATGATGGGGGAAATGGACGAACGGTGGCTGGTTTGCGCCCGCAACTCCGGCTCCCGCGCTGTGCGGGCGTCCTGGTCGGCAGCCGCTGGAGAGAATTGGGTCATCCCGTTCCCCTTATTTTATCGTGCTGGGGGCGGAGGCTGTGCCGGTTGGACTGGTTTGGGCTCAGCGGAAGGTGCGAAGACGCGATCCAGAGGGAGCAGGGGGCTTCAGCTCCTTGAATCGAGCGCCTTTATCAGCGAGCCTTAAGCCCCGGGCCGTTGCAGCACTCTTGCCCCTTACTTTTCCGCCGAAAGCGCCGCCGGATTCAGCCGGGCAATGCGTCCGTTGGGGCCTACGACGAAAGGCAGCGAGAGAGCATTCCAGTTGCCGTTGTCGAGGGGCTGCCAGGTCTTGCCGTCGTCGCGGCTGATGTCCGAGCCGTTCGGGCCGACGGTGATCCAGACCTTGAAGGCTTCGCTCCATTGGACGGCGGAGCGGAAGCCGTGGGGCGGAGTGGCGGAAGCGATCCAATGCTCGCCGCCATCGGTGGACCATGCAGCCGTACCGGTGGAATTGTCAGGTTTGGTGTAGACGCCGCCGACGGCGATAAGTGGCAATACTTCAATCGGTGGATTTTTGTTGATTCGCACTTTTGCTCGGATTGCAAAGACTCCCGATGATTGGGATTTTTCGCCTAATGGCACTGAGACTCTAACCCACTTATGGCACTTTCCATCAAGGTTCATGTCCTCACGTGGCAACGCATCGAGACAAGAGGAATTGGTTATCCTGCGATATACGAAAGCGCCCGCTGAGCCGCCTGATCCAAAAATTGGAGCCCATCCAGGATCGAAGAATGATGAATTACTGGCCGCGAATGCTCCCTGATCGGATTGGCCTGCCTCCAGCCCGATTCCTCGCTGTTTTACCCACTCCATTCCGTAATCGCGACTTTCAAGCAACCAAAAGCGGCCTTCTACTGGATCACCGAGAATAAATCCGGTACTTCGCCTGCCCGTTCCAATGGCTGTTAGGTCAAAGTAAACGGAATCCCAAAACCCATCCTTCTCTTGATTCTTCAAAATCAATGTCCACGTCTTGCAGCCGTCCACCGTCTTGTAGAGTCTGCTCTTGTCTCCCGTCCCGCTTGCCAGTACGACCGCCCTCATTGAATTCCAGGCTTGCACGCCGCGAAAGTCGAGGGTTGCGCCATCCGTGGCTGCGTCGGGAACGGCGCACTTCTGCCAATGCGCACCGCCGTCGAGAGTCTTCAGCACCGTTCCATTCGTGCCGCTGGCCCAGGCGACTGTGCCATCCACCGAGTCAATGCCACGCAAGCTGGCGGTTGTGCCTGACTCCTGCATCTGCCAGGGCGTGTGAGCCGTGGCAGGGGATTGAGCGGCAGCGAAGATTGAAATTGAAATCGTCAGAGGCAGAATCAGATGCGTTACTCGCATGGCACGCAGTATAAACGCGCGCTCCGCGTCAGCGCCAGACAGCTTTAGTACTCAATCTTGTTGGTTGAGGCGATCCAGGCGGCGAAGGTGGCCCGGGCTTCTTCGCCGAGCAGTTGCGTTGCGGAAAGGGAGCGGGCGGCCTTGGGCTTGCAAAGCTCCTCGTATAGAAACGCATCGTCGAAGCCTGCGCGGGCGGCGTCGGCGGCGCTGGCGCCGTAGTAGATGGCGTCAATCCGCGCCCAGTAGCTCGCGGCGAGGCACATGGGGCAGGGTTCGCAACTGGTATAAAGCTGGCAGCCGGCCAGCGTGAAGGTTCCCAGCGCCTTGGCGGCCGCGCGGATGGCGTTCACTTCGCCGTGCGCCGTGGGGTCGTTCGTGGTGGTCACCGTGTTCACGCCTTCGCCCACAATCCTGCCGTCGCGCACAATCACCGCGCCAAACGGCCCGCCCGCGCCG
>Ga0224559_1000923_pt1 | contig 17078 bp, 21 predicted proteins | sample 714S33034metaG_FD_180676 | JGI IMG/M metagenome (GOLD analysis project Ga0224559, IMG submission 180676) | Peat soil microbial communities from Stordalen Mire, Sweden - 717 S3 30-34 | ecosystem: Environmental > Terrestrial > Soil > Wetlands > Peat | place: Sweden: Norrbotten County, Stordalen... | reverse complement strand
GATGAACTCCAAGAGAACCCCGCCCCGGAAAACTACCGCGACTACCTCCGGCTCAAGCTACGCCAAGCCGCTAAGACACCGCCGGCAGATGGCCGGGAAAATACGTTTTCTCATGGCCGCTAACAGCGTGCTCTTGTCTAGCATGAGTTCGTTTCGAATAAACTTGATCAGCGAAGACTTTCCAACGCCCCAGGCACCCGAAACCCCAATGGAAACCGGTTTCGGCTGGACCTGGCGAATCATGGTCGCAACGGTCTTTGCGATGCCATTGAAGTTCAGAAAATCAATTTCCGTTTCGTTGTCCGTCCACATGAGTTTCCATCCGAGCAACAAGTAAATCCCCCACAGATTCCGGGCGGACATTTCAGCTTTTCGATATGGAAAGTGGCTGCGTCGTGCTCAAGGAGCCTGCCGAGGTGTATACCGATTCTGGAATCTTCCCCTCTGGATTGTCAATCGTTCAGTTTTGGCGTTGAATCTTGCGCCTGTGGGAAGGGCTAACGCTCTGATCTGCATCAGCACCTATATCAGTGTTACGCTCCCAGAATTTCCGGTAGGCACAAGAGTCCCAGTCGGAGCGCGTCTGTCAACACCGACCCGGCAAAGTTCGATATAAGGCGGCGAGACAGCCCCATCTGTCTCGTTAGGAGTGCGTGTAAGCGCGAGGAACATCCAACGCCTTTCACCACCACGCTCACAGAGTATGCCTCTTGCGTTTCTTGACTACTTCAATAGCCTTATATGTTGGTTTCTTGCTGCGCAACGACTATCAAGCTACCCGCAGATGAATGCCTCGCTTGATTTGCGCACCGGGAACTTCCTCAAGGCGGCTCGCGGCCTCCTTGATCGCATCGCCGCATGGCTTGTCTCCGCGAATGCAGCTCGCCAAACCCTTTGAAGTGGATTCCGGAAGGAAGGCAAGGACCGCCTGCCAGAGGCGTCCTGGAATGCGAAGTTCCAACTCACGGAAAGACATCGGAACTTGAGCCGCATCCGTGATTTCGACAGAATCCTGGCTGTTCTTCTGTAGCCGCAGTGTGAACTCCTTGCCTTCGATCTTCCTGAGCCCACGTACCGCCAAGAAGTAGAGCACCATATTCCGAGTACTGACGCCCTTTGCTTCGGCGGTGCGCGCACGCTTCTGGAAGTGCTCTGCTTGCTGTCGGCAGTATTTCAGCCGGTTGTCCATTAAGGTTATGAACCGCCCAATCCTGTCTACCTTGTCGCTTTCGGCCTCGCAGAACTGCCGGAATCGTTCGAGCAATTCGGGAGAGGCTGTACCGTTCTCCTCAGCCTCTTCCTCGATCTGATCGAGCATCGAGTCAAGTTCGCGATCTATCTCAAAGAGTGTGTTTCCATCTGTCATCGGCATTCTCCATAGAAGTGTGTCCGGTAGGCGATAACGCAGCTACCCAGCCATGGGCAGGCTGCTGAATTGGGCGCGCGCGGCTTGGTAGGCAAGTGCATCGGCTCGGGATTGGATCGGATGGCCGTTGTGCCCTCTGATCCACCGCCAGCGAATTGTTCGCAATTCGTTAAGGTAGAGCAACTCGCGCCAAAGTTCCTGGTGCTGTAAATCGAAGCCACGGCTGTTGCGCCAGCCATACCGCTGCCAGCGAAAGACCAGGAACCGCATTCCGTCAATCAGCAATTCCGAGTCAGAGCGCAGTTCGATTCGCGCGCCGGTTGGCGTTAGGCGCAGGGCCTCGACCGCGGCGCGCAATTCCATTTCAGAGACGGTTGACCACGGAACTGATCCGGCGATCTCTTGCCGCTTTGTCCCGTGGAGCACGATAGCTGCCCAGCCGGCAGGACCGGGGTTGCCGATGGCCGAGCCATCGGTGAAGATGAAGAATTGTTTGTTCATGAGGTACTCCGGGCGAGTCGTTTCTTCGCTACGGATGAATGGGACGCTGGTTCATCTTGTCACCGAGCGATAATGTCTCATGCAGATTTCTCAGCATTGTTATGCCGTGACAGGGCTCGGATACTCCTCTCCATGGAGCGTCAATGCCGGCTTTGTCGCTGGCGACACCACCACGCTCGTCATCGATACCGGCGGAAACTGGATGGCGGCGCAGACGATCCATGGCTACGCTCGCGCGGTTCGCCCCAGCAATCGAATCCTGGCCGTGAACACCGAGAAGCACTTCGATCATGTCGGCGGCAATGGCTTCTTCCGCGGCCTGGGAATCGACGTCTTCGGGCACGCCGAGAATCAGCGAACCGCCGAGGAATTCGCCGCCGAGATTGCCGAGTTCAACGATGCGATTCCCGACCGCCTGCGCCGCGAGCGCCAAGAAGCCCATGCCTTTTTTCATCGCACGGAGTTGACCGCGCCGAACAAGAAGCTCGGCGAAGAAACCGTCTTCGATCTGGGCGGCGTAACCGCGGAGGTGCTCTTCACGCCGGGGCATACACGCACCAACCTCTCTATCTGGATTCCGCAGGAGCGCATGCTATATGCCGGCGATTGCGTCATCAGTCAGTACCGGCCCAATCTGGAGGCAGGAAGCAGCGAAGACTGGCGTCTTTGGCATGCCTCGCTCGACCGGATCGAAGGCCTGCGCCCGGCGTTTGTGCTCGGCGGGCACGGCAATCTACTGAGCGCGGTCGAGCTGACCACGGCCATCGAAATCATCCGCGGCGATCTCTGCGAAGCCATTGCGCAGGGTCTGTCGCCCCATCAGCAATTTTGCAAACAGAATCCAGATGGGACAAAGGCCGACTACTTGTAGAACGCCTCTCCGCGCGTTGTCTACGCCGTGTGCATGGGCACAACGCTGCCAAAGGGCGCATGGCGACTGCCGGTTGAAGCCCAGAGTACGGGATAGTGTGGGGCAGACTCAGGAAATGTCCCGTAGAGGTCGGTCAAGAAGACCAGAGTTTGCGGCTGAACACCATGCTCCTCCAGCCAGTCGAAGCATGGACCGAAGTCGGTCCCTCCGCCGCCGACAGGATTGAGACGAACTTGCTCTCCGGCTTGGTAGGTTTCAACTTTGTGTACCTCTGTGTCGAAGTACAAGACATGAACGCACTGCGGGCGCTGGCCTTCGAGGATCGAGCAGACCTCCGCCTCAAAGAGACTCAATAACCGGCCATTCACTGAGCCAGAGCAATCGACAGCAATGGCAATCTCTCCGACGCCCTCGCGCACAACTCCAGGCAGATAGAGTCCGTTCCAGATGTGGCGGCGGTTGGGCCGCATCCAACTCGAATCCGCTGGGATGGTGTCGGACCAGAGCCGGCGCAACAGTTCACGCCAGTCCACCGTTGCCTCTGTGGCTCCTTCGAGAGTGCGGGCCAGACCCGCAGGAGTCTTGCCGGCTTGCTTCGAGAGCGTGACGGCCTGGTTGACGGCAACACTCCACTCTCGCGCCTGCTCTTCTGCACTCGGCGTCTCTTCGCCAGGTTGTGGTGCATCAAGAACCTGGCCGATGCCGCCCTCCGTCTCCGGCGCTGTTGGCTCATCCGTGCTGCCTTGCTTTTCTGACGTTTCGCACGCGCCATCTCCAGCACTGTCGCTTGCACTGTTCTGGCCGCCAGACTGCGGCTGTGCTTCCGCATCGCGCAGGTTGTAAATCTGCTCGGCGCTCATTCCACGAAAGCGGTGATCGACAAGAACGCCGTCCGGCAAGCTGAGGCCAGCATCGAGCAGCAGCGGATTGATGGCGTAATCGCAGGCCTCATTCCACCGCTTTGGATCACGCCCGGAACGCCGTACATGATGTTGGAGCGCGGGGTGCATGACCTCGTGGGCCAGCACCCCTGCCAGCGTTGCCGAGTTCAGCATATCGACGAACTCGGGATTGTAATAGAGCGACACGCCGTCAGTCGCCATAGTTGAAATCGACCGCTGTTCGCGCCCCTTCAAGCGAAACAGGAGCGATCCGAAGAACGGATGATCGAGTAACAAAGTAGTGCGCGCCTTCTGAATGCGAATAGATGCTGGTGTCTCGTGTCTCATGCCGCTGCGGGCGCCTCCATGTACGCAGACATACGGGAGAGGATGTCATCGACCGTTGGAGCGTCTGGTGCCTCTTCCGGCGCGCTGGCTTCGCGATCATGCAGAACGCTGTCGATCTCGGCAACGATCTCCGCGGCATCGTTGGCCGTCGCCACGCGCAGCAGGTCGTGCTTCTTGAGATCCTGCGCCGTAAAGCCGCACAGCCGCTGCCTGATCTGATCGGCGAACCGGTTCAGATCTGCGTCACCATTCACGTTCAGGCGAGGCAGCAACTCCACCAGGTCGAAGACATTCGTGACCATCGTCGCGTGAAAGCGGGACTCCGGCTCGTTCAAACGGTCCACCATGTGCGAAACCACGTCCCTGAGCCGCTTCCACAAATCTTCGGTCCCCCGCGTCAGAGACTCGCGAACATTGGCGTCGATCTCGCGGGCCACGCGCGCCTGCTCCTCGGCCGACATCTGCACGCGAAAGTCATTGCCGGTCGGGATAGGCAAAATCTCCAACTTCACGCCGAACTTTTTGCGCAGCTTGTCGGCGGCGGGATAGTCTTCCTCACGAAACAGGCCGTTCAACTCCGGGCGCACCTGCTCGATGTACTGCGGATAGACCTGGAGAAAGCCCTCCACGCCTTGCTCGAAGCTGGCCTCGAACTCGCGCATACGGGCCGTCAAGTCGAAGTAGAGGTTCGACGGCAGTAGTCGGAATCCCTCATCGGACCACGGCAGCGTGATCTTGTAGAAGTACTGTCGCACCTGCCCAGCCAATGTGCGCAGTTCGTCGAGTTTGTCGGCGCCGCGCAGCAACTGCTTGTTGTAGCGGCCCGCGCCCTGGTGCGCTCCGTGCTGGTCGGCAACGTCGCGGCTGATCTTGCGGTCGTGTTTGATGGCCGTCCAAATGCTGATATGGACGGCGGCGAGCATTGCGCGTTCAGTAATCATCGAACTACCTCCCTATGTTCCACTCCGAAGCGAACAAACTCCGGCGTGTGGGTGATGGCGGTGTCCCGCGCCGCCGCGTCGCGCATAGCCATGACGCGCATTTCAGTTGGCATTCGTTCCAGATACTTCAGTCCTCTGGCCACGGAATTGTCTGTCATAGCCCGGCCCAGTGCCGTGGCGATGGCGATCTGCGCCGAGGTCTCCGCCGGAAGCGGTGCCGTCTCCGGGTTGAGCAGAATCTCGTCGATCGACGGCAACTGCCGAAAGAGCCGCAGGAATGCAATCAACTCCGCGGCAGCCGCAGGCCCCACCGTTCCGTCGAGCAGCTGCGCCTCGAACTCGCTCGCCCCTGAAAGAAACGTGGTTTTCTGCCGGTTGGCAATGCCGCGCAGAACATTGGAGGCCATCTCCCAGGAGCGGGGAGTGGGCCAGGCATTGGCGTCCGAGGTGGCATCGGCGGTATGCAGCAGCTCTGGCTTGAAGCGCAGAAACGCGATGATCTCCGGCCGAACGCCTGCGCCCACGGCCCACTTGCACCAGTCATTGAGGTCGGCTTCAAGTTCCAGATGAACGAAGCGGTTGCGCAACGGCCGCGGCATCGAGAAATGCACGCCGCGCTCGGAGGCCGGATTGCCTGCGGCAATGACCACCCAGCCGTCAGGCAACACATACTCTCCGAGTTTGCGGTCGAGCACCAGTTGGTAGCAGCCGGCCTGCGTCATCTGCGGTGCCGAGGTCAGTTCATCGAGAAACAGGATGCCCTTCCCGACAGTGGGGAGGAACTTGGGCGGCACCCATTGAGTCTGATCATCCTTGATCCGCGGCAGCCCTCGCAGATCGACCGGATCGAGTTGCACGGCGCGAATATCAAGAAAATCAAAGTCGAGATTGTCCGCAACCTGCGCGACGATCTGCGACTTGCCGACGCCACAAGCGCCCCAGATATGCAGAGGCACACGTTCGCCGATCAGCGCATGAAGCGCTTCATACAGCTTGGATGGTTTCATTTGGATTTACCTCAGGCGGGATACTGGTACGGACATGAAGAAAGCCGGTTAAGCCTTCTATTTGGGGATGCGTTGGGTTGCTGTACTGGCCGCTTTGAGGCGGAACAGCGACGACGATATAAACTGATTGCTGAATGAATTCATCAAGGGATCAGCAAATCGAGACGCTTCGGGCCGCGCTCAAGGCGGCCCGTGAGAACGAGAACAGGTGGATGGAAATCTCCGCCGACTTCTCAACTGACGCTGAACGGATGGAGCAGTGGGCCAGCACCGCGAGACTCAGGCGACTCGAAGTCGAGCGGCTCGAGGCGCTTTTGGCCAGCGCGGCGGAGCCTCCTGGCGTGGCACAGCCAGTGCGCAGTGAGAAGGTCGAAGCGAAAAACAGAATGGGAGAGACGGCATGAACGAAGCGGAAATGAAAGCGGAGTTGGAGCGCCTGCGAGCAGAAAACACAAAGCTCAAGAGCAAGGATTCAGCAGGATTGAGCCTCAAGGTCAGCGAAAAAGGCGCCGTATCCCTCTACGGAATGGGACGTTTCCCCGTCACCCTCTACAAGGAACAGTGGCTTCGCATTCTTGCCAGCGCTCCTGAGATCGAGGCATTCATCCGGGAAAACGACAGCAAACTCAAGACCAAGGAGTAGCTCCCCGAGCGGTATGGGGATTTTGCGTAAATCTAAATTCCCTTCTGGTCACAAGGGCGTTTCAGGGGACCGATCAAGATATGTATGTTCCGGGATTGTCGAGGTCTGTACCATCCCCGGTCCTCAGGTGCGAGGGGGGGGAGCACCCATTTTCAGAGATGAAAGCAACTTTTCAGACCTGGTCCAGGAATTTCCAATAATATTTTCACTGTGTCATTTTTCTTGACAATTCTCTGCGGTTCAGGTAGTCTGATTTTGGGTCGCGGTTACCGCGACTAAGCAAGCTCTTTGACAACTCCTTTTTCGCGCTTCCATGGCCGAGTCCTTCCGCGAGGAAAGACGTAATGCCACACCGGTTGATTGGTGTGGCGACAGGATGCAGTTCCTGTCCGTTCAAGGCCGCATACCAAGGGGACAGCAGCAATAGCCTCTAGGTATCGGAGCCCACACAGTATGTATCTCGCTGTGCGGCACACACAATGGCCGGGTCTTCTGATTCAAGCCCTTTCCAACTCGGAGCGCAACCGGACGCGGCACTCGGTACTGTGCTGCCGAGGGAAAGGAGGCCTACCTTATGGGAAGGCAGAAAGACTTGCACGTTATCACTTCTTGCATCGAAGAATTGATGGCGCAAGATGGGCTTGAGTCGGAGCAGAAAGATGCCTTGGTTACGGCGATGAAGGCTGTGAATCATTTCCGGCGCAACACGACTCCAAGCGATGCCGATGTTTATCGGGTCGTTCGGATCGTAGCCGAAGAGATTGCAAAGAACTTCATTCGCCAGGAGTAGCCTAGCTAGTTCCAGGGGGACCCGCAACCAGTTTGGTTTCAACTATGGATTACGGAAAAGCAATCAGAATCGTGCGAGCGCTTGCAGACATACCGCAAAGAGAGCTCGCACGTCGGATGGACGTGGACCCAAGCCTGATCTCAATGCTTGAGGCAGGTAAACGGAAGCCAAGCAGAGAGTTCTTGGAGCGGTTCGCTGCCGAACTCGGTGTTCCTTTTCACTTATTGATCCTCTTGGCCAGTGAGTCCAGCAATACAAAGACGAACAACCCTGAGGCGATTCAACGGTTGGCTTTAGAACTGGCAGGGCTGCTATTCAAGAAGGACGACGATGGGACGGGAACCGTTTACGATAAAACGCCTGAACATTGCGCATGAGAAAAGTTTGGCGCTCCATCTAGGCTGCAACGTAGACGACCTCCAGCAGCTTGCAGAATCTGCCAAAAGCTTCTATAAGCCGTTTGAATCTGTCCCCAAGCTGCGGCCCTTTGCCAAGAAGCCGTCGAAAAAGCCAAGGCCAATTGATAATCCCACTGGCAAGTTAAAAAAGATACAAGAGCGAATCAACAAGGCTTTGCTTGGACCGATCCTTTTGCCGGAGCACGTATTCGGCGCTGTAAAGCATAGATCGATTATCGGCAATGCTCAGCGTCATCAGGGCGCGCCGGTGCTTGTCACGCTGGATATTCGGCAGTGTTTTCCGAGCGTCACCAATGCGCACGTCTATCGCGTGTGGTCTAACGTCCTTGGGTGCTCCCCGTCGGTGGCAAGCCTACTGACGAAGCTAACGACATTCAATCGGCACCTGCCTCAAGGAGCGCCGACAAGTCCGGCCCTGGCAAATATCTTTATCTGGTCCGTGGACGGTCCAATCCGAGAGAAATGCGTGGATCTTGGAGTGGAGTATTCCACATGGATTGATGACCTGGCGTTTTCCGGCGATAACGCCAGAGCAATTATTCAGATTGCCGTTGAGGCTTTGCGCGTGAATGGACTTCGGATTTCACACAAGAAAACAGTGATCATGGGGAGTGGCCAATCAAAGACGCTTACTGGCACCCGGCTTGGACGCCGCTCATTGCGCGCTCCGAAGGAGATTTGTGACCGCGCCCGTGCAGGCATACATAATTTGGAACGTGGTTTAGTCGCAGAACATCAAAAGGATACCTACTGTCAGAACCTGAGAGCCCTAATCATGCACATACAACGGATATGCCCCAAAGACTCTGTAGGGCTTGAAAACCGGCTATCGGCACTCGTGTTGGAGTAGCCTGGTTGAACTTCTCGTATCCCGGTCTCGATTCTGACTTGGTGATACAGATTCGCAATCGAAAAGTATTACTCCCGAAAAGTCGCCCAGTGTTCGCCGATCGGCTACGCGGAATTCTCGGTTTTTGTGAACAGGCTCTGGACGCCTGGCTGGCTATCTGATTCCCTCTTGAAGAGAGAAATGGTGGCCGTTAGGCCGCGTCATCCAGTTCTTCGATCTCTTCGATTGGATCGTCATCGTCGATCTCTGCGAATCCAAGGTCTTCGTCGGATTCGGCAGGTGTGACGGTAGTTGTGGCCGCCGGTGGCGACATATCGAAGAGGCTTGCGGGCTTTTGCGGTGCGGGCTTTGCTGGCTCGGCTGGCTTGGCGGTCGGAACGTATTGAGTGACTTCCGTATTCGGCAGCGCTGTCTTGGCCGGCGTCTTGGACTTCGCACGATACTCGGCCTGAGCAGCCTTGGAAGCCGCATCCATCTCGGCCTTGGCCTTCTCCAGGGTGTTCTTCATCTGGAGATGGGAGCCGACGAAACTGATGATGGTCGTGGACAATTCGGCGTCGAGATCCTCGGCAGTGCCGGTGACGCTGAGTGGGGTGGTGAGAGCATCATTGTCGCCGTCTTTGAGTTTCTTCGGCACAATGTTCACCCGAATCTGGTCTGCATCGACAAGCGTGACCGTGAGCAACACCGCGCGGTCGCGCAGGACTGGTAGAAGTTCTTTGAACATTGAAAATCCTCCTCATGAATTTTGAGTTTCAGGAGGGAATCCCCTTCTTTGGGGTTCCTTGAGTTCTGGATCATCCCAGCGCGCGGTGTAACGCTCCCCCAGCGCCAGGTTTTCCAGATAGTGCTTTGAATCGTTCTCTCGCTGCCAAAGGAGACGGTAAACAGTATCTACGGCAGACTTCATGATGGCCTTCATTTCCTCGTTTGAGATGTGAGAGAAAGTCGAATCGCCAGTGCATACCGCGCAGGGTTTCCCTTCGTGCAAGGCCTCAATTGGGCCGTTACGAAAGGCCAAGGCCACCATCATTTTTGCTTCCAACGCCAGAGTATGGTCGAGAGTCATTTCCATAGAGAGCCTCCGATACTCTCCAACATACATCCTGCGTGGGAATGGCGCATCAATTCCCGTTGAACGATTCAGACACGATCCGGGTGCGTCTCTTCGTCTTCGACCAGAGCTGTGGATCGACAGGAAAAGGACTCATAAGCCCACTTTGTGCGTTGAAGAAACCTCCGTGGTGCGAGAGCTTTCCGTAGCGAAAGAGCCGCGCTAGCATCGCCAACGCACTCGACGCCAAAGTCTGGTTGATGAATGGTTCTTGCCGGTCCAGTGCCTCAACCGCAGAACAACTGGGCAACGGGTCTTCACCAGTTTCGGCGTCGATGATCTCTGGATACAGTTCACTTACGGTGCGCAGCCGTGCGGCCTTCCTCCGATTGCGCGCATTCAATGGCTGCCCGAGAACGAACTGGCCACTAGCTGCGTTGTTGCCGAGATCAAGCCAATACGCAGTGCAGTTCCTGGCCTTGGTCAGCGCGCGCGCAATGATGCTTCGCGCCGCTCTGGTGTCCACGCAACCGATCAGTAGATCGATGGACCTGTCATTGATCCGGTCGAAGGTCTGTTCATCGAAGTAAGTTGGCTCGGCCCGCCACCGCGTTCCCCAGAACAGATTGATGCGATTGATGAGAACGGTCGCCTTGTTCTGCCCGATGTCGGAGACCGAGAATGGCTGGCGCACACAGTTGGTCTTCGAGACAGTGTCGGCATCCATCATGACCACTTCGAGTCCCGATGACCGGCCCCAGACCCGCATCGCCTGGTCAAGATAAGGCAGGCCCATAACGATGGCGCTGCCGGTCCCGCCTGCGCCGACGACCAATACGCGCACCGGCTTTTGGCCCAACAGATCACTTGGAAGCGCGTGCTCTATGCGCATATCAGCCCCTCTCTCCGCGCACGAACTGCGTGAGCGTCTGCGGAAGAGCGATAAGTGTTTCGACTGGGAACTTCTGGCGCTTGCCAGTCAGGCCACTCCACAGCCCATCGAATCCGCCCTCATGGCGCGTCAGGCGGCCAACGTTGGCGTGCGTGAAGGCGCTCTCGTAGAAGCCGCGCTCCCAGGCCGGAATCGACGCAACAGACGCGCTGGCAGGGCGTCGCATCGTGCCGGTGCATACGCGTCCATCATCCGAAAGATTCCAGTAGGGCGCAACAGCAAGTTTCGTTGAACCATCTGGCCGCTTGTTTTCGGTGAGCGCGCGAATGTTGAGTTCTCCATTCGAGACCCGCCAGACCAATGAAGGTTGCGGAAAGATGCAGCCATTCAACTCCGCAGCCTTGCCTTCGGAGTTCTCGTAGAACATCTGGCGGCGCCGTGCAGGAGTCCACCAGACGATCATGCGGTCCGCCTTGGCAAGCACGTTGGCAGGCAGCACTTCGGCCTGCACGCTGCCACTGAGGGAGCGCGTCAGAGATTCGATGAATGCTACGGTGAGTGGTTGCGCCGGACCGAGCGTGGGCGGCGCGTCTTTGCGGACAGTCACGTCATGCCGCGTAATGAAACTGCTTTGGCGGTCGCGATAAATCAGCAGAGCCTCATGCAGCTCGAAGCGATGGTTCTCCCCAATCGACAGGTGCGTCTGCATGATAACTCTCCTGAATTTCCTCGACCAATTGAAATAACTCGCAATTCAATGCGATGAAGCGATCCACAATGCGCATCGCCTGCCGCACCTGATCCGGCTCGCGCGGCGAGAAGACAACGCACACGGCCGGTTCTGCCGTGCCCTCCATCATGGACTGGCCCTCTTCGTCGAAGCAGGCGGTGATGGCGTCATGCTCTTTGAACGTGACAAGCAAAGAAGGCAAGGGTGGATCGTCGTAGTAGCCGGATTCGAGGAACTCCCGCGACTGCTTGAGTGGAAGCCGTGACAGGCACTGAATGCGCCGCAACCGCTCGAACCAGGAACTGAATTTGCCATTGCGAAACCTGCGCAAGAGAGCGCGGTCCTGTGCTTTCCAATCAGGAGATTCGCGTTTCTGCGTCTTTCGGATGCATTCCGGAAGCGCCTTCTCCACTTCGGGAAACTCATACTGACCTTGGTTCTCTGCGTCGTCTTCGGCGGCATAGTCGCGCATCCGCTCTTCGTACATCAGCGCATTGTCGTGGTTGTAGATCCACATTACGCGATAGAGTGCGAAGGTCAGTGCCCAAAAGAACGCTGCGCCCAATCCATCGGCCTCAGCCTCCAGTGCATCAAGCGCCGGTCCAATCCTGAAGTACCCCGATCCACCACACTCGACGGTGACAACCAGTTGTCCGCTTCCGAGTTCCGCATCGCTCCCAGCGCGACCGAGTTGATCGCTCACTTCAAGGTGATACTCGACATTGCGTTGCAGCAGATCGCCGCGCTCATGGCCAATCGCATTCATCATGGCGTGCTGCGCGAATGCAAGCACATTTCCGCCAGATTTCTTCCAGGTCTCCGCAGTTCCCAATCCCTCACGCACCAGTGCGGCGCAGAGTTCATAGACCAGTTCTGCATTGACCTCATGGTTATACTCGGCGCGAACATCGGCGAGCGATGGAATCGCCTGCCCGAAGGCCGGTGCAAGTGTCGCTACCCCAGAGGTGGAAGCAGTTCCGGCGGTGTTGGGAGCCGATAACTGCCCTGCGCGGCATACTGCCGGATGGCTTCTGAGACGGCTTGTGCGAGATCGCAGGATTCTTTGCATTGAAGATGCCTCGCCAGGATCAGGTTGGCTTCCGGCGGCGGTTCCGCAGCCTTCTTGAGAAACAACGCCACCAGTTCTTCTTGCGACATTGCGGGCGTGGACACGGTTCACCCCTTCGAGCCAATCGCTCGATTGAAAGTGTAACGCAAGGTGGTTCCGGTATCTTCCGGGCCGGTGAGGGTTGCGGTAGCCAGTTCCGGATACGATGGAACCAGCAAATCGCGAACTTCCTCGACGCTCATCTGCGGCGCTGGGTCGGGAATGCGAACACCGTTGTAGTTGAACTCTCGCAACAGAATCTGTGCTTGGAGTTTGGCCATTGCAGTTTGTCTCCTTGTCTGCGGGTTTCGAGATGAATCATGTTGTGGTTAGAAGAGGCTGGCTTGCACGGGCATTCTTGCCCTGGCTACTTCCTGCGCGGCTGATGGTGGAATGGACGGGGCCGAGTCCTCATCTGGTTGATGGCTGGCTACCGTTCGATACTTCGCTTCAAGTCGCTTGAGCGTTTCCATCTCGCCGGAACGCACAGCCTCGGCAACGCGCAGTTCATACCGAGCAAGGTAGTTGCGCTTGCGAATCTCTTGCTGGATGGCGCGTTCAACGTCGCAAAACGTAAACACTGGATCGCCCCAGCACGGCCATTGGAGCGAGTGAAGCAGAAATTCAAGCCGGTCAGTATCGGATGTAAACCAAGTCTCATAGAACGTTGCCAAGTTGTAGTGAGCTATATTGCCAAAGCACATTGAGAGGCGGTTGTAGAAGCTCTTGGAAAATGCAGTGCGCGCCCATTCTGATTCGATGAAATGCAAGAAGGCGTTGCCAAAATCTGCTTTGTCCTGAGCCGATGAAAACTTCGTCGGCACAAACTCAAATGGATGAAACGGTCCTTTCGGCATGATAAATCTCCGTGCAAGACAAAGGGCCAGCTCTCTCCGACCCTCTGTCTTGCCTTTGAATGCGAACCGGCATTTGCAGAATCCGAGTATTTTCCTCTACGTGGAATCAACCTTCGTATAATGAGAAATGAGGCATTTTCTCATCAGCGGCGAATTATGAAGGAACAGTCAGAAGAGACCCGTATCGTTGTAGCTGAACTGTTTAGGGAAATGGAATCCAGCGTCAGCGCATACGGCCCTGGAGCTGTGAAGGCACAACGTCTTGTGGACGGCACCGCCTTCTTCCCTGGAGGTATTGGGCTATGGCGAGGATTAGAGCCACACGGCGAAGCCCCTCCCAATTTCCCTCGGTTCCCAATCATGATCCTCGGCCATAACTTTGACAAGATTGCCGGGCTTGAAGCCTCGTGGGTGCGCGGCGTTGAGCTGATGGGCGGCGCTACTTGGCTCATCCTCCGGCGCTACCTCGAAACAGCCAAGGTCGATAAGCTGGATTGTTTCTTCACCAACGTGTTCGTGGGCTTGCAGCCTGTCAAGTCTCCTGGCAAGGTGATAGCCAACGAGGAGTACTACAAGCAGTGCCGTGACTTCCTCGTTCGGCAGATCAAACGGGTCAAGCCGCGTCTGGTGGCCACTCTGGGAATCCCAGCCAAGGAGCAGTACCTACTGAGCGGCAGCCAGGCTCCCTACATTTCGCTGGTCCACCCCATGTACCCTTTCACTTTAGGTAGAAACGGCGATAAGTGTGCCGCGATCGTCGCGAGTGAAGCGGCCAAGCTGAGGAACGCTCTCGACTCCCTAACCGCCTGACGACATAGTTCGGCTGAAGTCATGTGCCCATAGAAATGGAGCGCACAACTTCAGCCGAAGAGGCTGAGTTGCACGGCTGGCCCTGTGCCAGTGGACCATGGCGAGGACTTCTTGCGCACCTTCACGCCCGCTTGAGGTTCAACAAGATGAATGCCCGCGCGTTCGGTTGCTGGACTAATCGATTCTGTTGCAGACAGGTCGAAGACAGGATTGTCGTCTTCTGCGTTCTTCAACGCAGGCGGCTGCGGCAGCACTCGTTCCCGCTCTCTCTCTAACTCGCGCCAGGCGGCGTCCGCTGTTTCCCCGACTCCGGCCTTTTCGACCAACTCGCGCGCCATAGCGCTCATCAAGTCTTCGTCGGTGTCGAGCGATTGCAGGCCTTCACCGGAGAACTTGCCCTCCATCATCAGTGCGACGAGCATTTTCTTGCCCATCAAACGGAGACAGATCTCCTGCATCGTCCCCGTATAGGTGACGAACTTCACGCGCACCGCGTGGCGTTGGCCGATGCGCCAAGAGCGGCGGCTCGCCTGACGCAACGTATGCAGCGAGTAGCCGGTCTCGTAGAAGTAGAGAGTCGGAAAGGCCAACAGGTCGAGACCTGTCTCCACCAGCTTCGGATGGCAGATCACGACTTCAACTCCGCCCTTCAGTTGGCGCTCGTACCAATCCTCTCGCTTGTCCGTGGCAACCGAAGAGCGCAGCACAGCAACCCGGAATCCCGCCTGTCGCAGGACAGTTTCCAGCCGCAGCGTTACATCCTTCTCGCCCGTGTAGGTTGCATAGACCTGGCATCGCCGCCCTTGCCGCAGTTCCTCCCGAATGTCGGCGACGAGCGCGCGTTCCTTCGAATAGAGGCCGTCCTCCTTGAGGTTCTGGGGCGTCGTCACCAGGAACTTCACATACTCTTTGGTCTCCGGGTCGAAGGCCCGCGCCCAGATGTCCTCGAAGCCGTAAGGGTGGTCGGGATAGAGCAGCAGCGTGTTGAGCAGAATGCTCATCAGGCTCTTGTTGCCACGATGCGACCGTATGGCAGCTCTGATGTCCTCTTCGAGTTCTTCGTAGGCTTTGGCAAGCTCCGAGTCCATCTCAACCGATAGCACACTCTCGTCGTATCGCGGCAGGTTGTCCGCAATGTCTTCGAGAGAAAGAAACGCCGTCGTGTTCATCAGAAATTTGCCGAACAGCAGCGGCGAGGCGCCGGGTTTCTTCAGCACTTGGATCGTTTTCTTCGTTGCCCGCGAGCAGGCGTTATCCGTTTCCCGCACCTTCTCGATGGTCTCAAGCACGCCATACTGCTGCTGAAAGTCGCGTCGTCCCTGGCCGCCGTAGGCAAATCCTTCGCCGGCCATGGTGCGCGGCTCCATGCGATAGAAGATGTTGAAGAGATCGTCGGCATAGCCGCCCATCAACGTGCCGGTAAGAGCGATCAGCCTCTTTGCCGCGCGCCCCAAGACACCGAGACCGTTACCCTGAGCCGTTTCGCCGGCCAACTGGTGCAATTCATCCGCGATGGCAAAGTCGAACCATCCGCCCATATACCTGCCAACGTACTCAATTGGTGCCATGCGCTGAATACGTTCGCGGTCCGCCTGCCAGAGTGCGGAATAGCGCGTTGTACCACCATGCGGCGGAGTCACCGACTCAAAGAGCTTGATCTTGTCAACAAAGTCGAGATGGGTGAGCTTCTGCCGCTCCGAGTCCATGATCGCGGCGCCGGTGTCAGGATTGATGACGCCTCCGAGATTCGGCCCGGACTTTGCCTTGAGGTAAACGTGTTCCCAATAGTAGCCCAGCTTCCCTTTGTCCTTGCCGGTGATGAAGAAGGCAGGGCCGGAGCAACGCTTGCGCCACTCCATGCGGCCCATGCGTCGCAACTCGGCGAGCGACAGGCGCAACCCTTCGTATACTATCTTGCCCTTGCGGAGCTTGACTTCGCAGATGCCGTGCGGCTTCTTGGAATCGCCGCCGTTGCGCATATCCTCGATCAGAAAGGTTCTGGCGCGCGGCACAGTCAGCAGAGCCTCACGCGCCCACTTGTGCGTGATGTGCGAAGGGCACATCACCAGAGTCGCGCTGGGCCGCCCCTCCGCCAGCACATGAATCGTGCCCAGCGCCATATACGTCTTGCCAGCTCCGCACTCGGCCACGATCCGCGCCGCCTTGGCTTTGCGGAGGTACTTAGCCGTGCCTGTGATTGCGAGTGCCTGAGCGGGGAGCGCCTTTCGCAGAAGTGTTGCAATGCGCGGCGCAACAGGGTCTTTCGTGCCTTGAAGCGGGGGATAAGTTTCGAGAATTCTGGACCCAAGCTCCGTGGCGTGAGTGCGCAAATATTGAAAAGTAGTATCCATAGAGAGACCTCGCGGAATCTTGTTTGACGGGACTTTCAGGTTGGATTTGCAATAGAACGGCGTACTGTCAAGCGGCAATCAACTCGGCGCTCATGGCCTGTTGCCATGAGCGGATTGGCCAGATGATTGGGCCGCTCTTCAGCGGAAAACTGAGCGTCTTTGACCGCAGGCCATCCCCGATCCATTTAAGCACTTCCTCAGTCGTCGCCGAGATCAGCACCGGTTGGCATCCGATACCGTCGAGCGGCTTGATGCGCTCTTCCGCCTCGACGACGCCGAGAACGTGCTCGGCCCACGATGGTTCGGCAGGGAGTCCAAGAAAACTCACAAGCGTGGCCCAGGCCTGATCGCGCTGATAACCAAGCAGAATCGTCCGCCCCACGCCGCCATTGGTGTACAGTGCTTCCGAAACTGCCACTAAATGCCGCACAGGATGTTTCCGGTCCTGCAAGCTCACCGCTCCTTTGTAGCAGGAGGCGTGTTCGCCGAGCGAGACCTCTTTCACTTCGCCATCCGGGAAAGTCAGCGTGAACGTGGCCTTCTCGTGAACCGCTGCCGTGATCGCGCCCACGTCGGAATCGTTGCCAAAGACGCTGATGAGGTGCGCCTGTTCGTCTTCGCCCACATAGCGGTCAACCCGCAGCCGAATCCGCGTCGAG
>Ga0224559_1000922_pt1 | contig 17079 bp, 19 predicted proteins | sample 714S33034metaG_FD_180676 | JGI IMG/M metagenome (GOLD analysis project Ga0224559, IMG submission 180676) | Peat soil microbial communities from Stordalen Mire, Sweden - 717 S3 30-34 | ecosystem: Environmental > Terrestrial > Soil > Wetlands > Peat | place: Sweden: Norrbotten County, Stordalen... | reverse complement strand
CGCTGGAAGCCAGGCGCATAGCCGAATTGCGCGGCCAGCGTGGGGCCAATCAGCGGCCCCGCGCCGGCAATCGCCGCAAAGTGGTGGCCAAACAGCACCCACTTGGGAGCGGGCGAAAAGTCGTGCCCATCTTCGTAAACATGAGCGGGCGTGGGGCGCCGGTCGTCCAGCGTCAAAACCTTGGCGGCAATAAATGCGGAATAGTAGCGATAGCCGAGAGCAAAAATGCACAGGGCTCCAACAAGAAGTGATAATACGGTCATTGCTCTTACGCCTCGCTTTGAACGCAGGCGGTAAACGGCAGCCTAGAGAGGCCTGCTCGTTACCGGATCGCTGAAAACTTGAAGATCACATCAAACGCCGCCGTCAGTTGATTCCGGCTGTGGGTTGCCGCGCTTACCGGACCGAAGGACGGCTGCCCGGAAAAATCTCCGCGCACTTCCGGCCGGAAGGTGATCCACCGGGCTGGCATAATGCCCAAGCCAAGCGTGGTTTCGCCAAAGTGCCCAGCCACGCCGGTATGCACCCCGTGAACATCATAAAACCATTCGCCGCGGAAATTCAGGTCAAGTTGCTTATCCAGATGAAAGGTTGCAATCGAAGACGCGCCGTGTGTGGCCGAAGTGTTGCCTTGATTTTTTTGATCTTTGCTGGCCCAGGAGGAATTTGCCTGGAAAACCTGCGAGAAGCGCGGAGTCCAGGTGCGCCGCGCCTCAACCTCGACGATAGTTTGCCAGGAATCGGTATGTCCGGCGGCGATGGGGGCGGGTTTGGGCCCGGCGAAGACAGAGCCGAGCAATGTTGTTCGCGTGCTGTTTCCCGGCCTGTAGGTTATGCGAGTTATATAATCCGGCGCGCGCCCGCGCACTTCAAAGACGGTGTTATAGCCGATCAGCGCGCCGCCCAGAAGATCGATGGAATCCGTAGGATGCAATGTAGCAACCGCAGCTGTCGCGACGACCTGGAAGTTAATCCAGAAGTAAGTCTGCGAATACAATGGCCGATAGGGAGCCATCAATGTCTCATATCCCAGAGGCATATTCTGCCGGCCCAGTTGCAGGTCCACGCCTTTTGCGCTGAGTACCGGCAAATGCGCTGAGATGAAGAGCTGGCGGAAATCCGTACCTATATGCTTGTCCTGCGGTCCAAAGTTATTCATCGGCCGCAGAAGAGCCGCATCGGATCCTCCGTAAAAGTCGGAGCGAAATCCCCAGGACCAATTCTTGGGGTCTGGTGGCCGTTCGACAATCAACCACGCTCCATTCAGCAGGAATTCACTGCCAAAGCGCGTGGGTTCGGGCGCAACATTCAACAGGCCGTCGCCGCTGGAGGAGTAACTGTAGCCCCCGTCCACCCAGCCGTAAGCGCGTACGCGATGTTCCGCAAGCCACTTGGTAGCCGCCGTCTCACGAAAAAGAGGAGTCAGATTTTCCGGGTTCACCGATCCATACTGTGCTGGCGTCTTCGGCGCGGATGGGGCTGGTGCTTGCGCTGCGCCTGAAGTTTGCTGCGCCATCCCCGGCCGAAAGGCAAGCAGTAACATCGAACCTATTCCCAGAGCCAGCCACAACGTGCTTCCCGTGCGCGGCATTTGAACCTCACTGCTCGCATCTTCAATTAGCCACGCTCTCTCTTGCTGAGCAATTGTGAACAAGATGTTTGCAGCAAAGACCGCTCATTTATTCGGGTTGAAAACTCCGTGTTTCCTGGTTCCTTCCAATGCTAGTATCGTGACCGCATGATTTAGCAATCACAGGAATGTAGCGCCAACCTCCCGGTCGGCTGTAGCGCGGACGTCCTCGTCCGCGCCCGCCCATGACTAATTACCGATTCATGCGGTCAAAGCACTAGGATGCGTCCCGCGGTTCAAGAGTCAGCCGCGCCGTCAGCACCACCAGCGCGGCCCAGAGCGTGTCGGCGGCCAGCAGATGTGCCACCTGCACCCACAGCGGAGCCAGCAGAATCACATCCAGCAGACCCAGCGCGTAGACGGCGGCCAGCAGCAGAAGAATCAAGGCAGAGATGCTGCGATTGTCCCACTGCGTGCGGCGGCGGGCGGCGTGGATCAGCAGCCAAATAAGAAAGAAGCTGGCGGCAAAGGCGATCCCCGGATGCGTCCAGCGCCAGCGAACCAGCCAACTGCTGGCCGTGGAGAAATCCAGCGCCAGCGCCATACCCAAGGAACTCGCCGGGAAGAGCGTGTCGCCCAGTGCAGCAAGGGAACCGGTGACGCCGACGGCCATCACCACTAGAATGCCAGCGGCGGCGGCGAAAGGCGCGGTGAGGCGCACGCTGCCGCGCAGGTAGCCGTGCGTGCGGCTGAGCAGGTGCGCGGTCAGCGTGAGCGCGGCCAGCAGCAGCAGCGTATTGGCCAGGTGCAGCGCCAGGAAGGCAGGGCGCATCGGCGATTGGCTCTGCGCGGTGTAGCCCAGCCTGACCAGCAGCGCGCCCAGCACCGCCTCGATCAGCGTAAAAGCCACGGAAGCCACCGCCGCAGCCCGCGCCAGATGGCCGCGCACGGTGCCGGCGAAGGTCCACGCAAGCAGGCCCACCACCGCGAAGAGCGAGAGGCCGCTAGTGATGCGATGAGTCAGTTCGATCATCGTCTCCACACTGGCCGAGCGTTGCATCACCGTGCCGTTGCACAGCGGCCAGTGACCGCCGCAACCCGCCCCTGAGCCGGTGGCGCGCACCAGCGTTCCCCAGAGAATCACGGCGATGAAGTAGCAGAGCACAGCCCAGGCAAAGCGGCGCAGGGCAGGCGAAGGCATTTCTTTTGAGGCAACGGAAGCGGCGGATGTGGGCATAAGCGAAGGCTCCGGATGGAACCCCATCAGTGTAGAACAAACGGGGACTGCGTTGAATTCTGTGCCAATTTTGGCGTACAATTTTCTTACCAGGAGGTAAGACGATATGGCCTCGTCGGCAATGATTAGCTCCAAAGGACAGTTGGTGATCCCAGCCAAGCTGCGCGAGGAACTGGGATTTAAACCGGGTGTGCGCGTGTTCTTCAAAAAGCAGGGCAAGAGTCTAGTGATCGAGTCCGGTGCGTATGAAGCTGTCTTGGCACTGCGCGGAAAGTACGCAGGTATTGGGCTGGAAGAGAGTTTCACCGAATATCGCCGCGAAGAACGGAAAATTGAAGACAAAAAGCTGAAAGCGTTCTATGAAGATTTACATCCTTGACGCAAGCGCGGTGATTCGCTATCTGACCAATGGCATCGGTGAAGAAAAAGTAGCTGCTTTGATCCATCGTTCCCACAAGCATGAGGTGAGTCTGCTTATCTCCATGGTGAATTGGGGAGAAGCGCTTTACATCCTGGCTGGAAAGATTGGTTTGGAAAAAGCAACTTCTGTTTTGAAGTCGATGACTGCTGTTCTGGAATCTGTGGCGGTCGATGAAGAGTTGGCCGAGGCGGCGGCGATCATCAAGTTTCATTACAAGATGGGATATGCGGACTGCTATGCGGCGGCTCTGGCGATGCGCATGGATGCAACCTTGGTTACATCCGATCCTGAGTTCGTCAAACTGGGAAAGAAGTTGAAAATACTGGCCCTGCCGAGGCGCGCACAATGACGCTTGAAGATTTGGATGAAACCCTGTCAAATGGCCTGCATGATGCGCAGATCAGATCATAAGACACGACTATGAAAAGGCAACCATTAAGTTAATAGTCAGGATAATGGGTGGACTGCCGGAGGACAATCCGCGGGATAGATTCCGTTATCGTCGCCGAGATATACAAACAGCGCTGGAAAATCGAGCTATTTTTCAAGGCGCTGAAGCAGTCCTGCAAGGTCAAGACCTTTGTCGGCGCCTCGGCCAACGCGCTGAAGACGCAGATCTGGACGGCGCTGATTTCGATGCTGCTGGTCAAGATTCCGCGCATGAAATCGCGCTTCGGTTGGTGGCGGGAGGCAGGATCGAACTGCCGACCTACGGGTTATGAATCCGTCGCTCTCACCATCTGAGCTACCCCGCCGGAGGAAGAACAGCAGGCCCGGCCCCCGAAGGCCGCGCCGGGAGGCGGGCAGAGCGAGACTCTGCGTACAACGCCCTCCTTCGATGATACGGGCGGCTGCGGAAGAGGTCAAACCCGACAAGTTTTCCGCCGCATCGAGCCGGTTGCCCGCCGTTGCGAAAAGTTTTTGCACCGTCCGGCGGGGAAGCTCCATCGAAAGCGTAGGAAGAAAATTGTTGCAACAAGTTTCCCCCCTCTTCCCAACTTCTTCATGGAGATTTCCCTTTGCCCACGCTCTTGCGCATCGACTCCAGCCCTCGCGCCGCTTCGGTATCGAGCCAGCTTGCCGCCACCTTCGTTGAACGCTGGAAGCAGCACAACCCCTCCGGCACAGTCATCCATCACAACACCACCAACGAGAAACTGCCTTTCGTCGACGAACCCGCGCTCGGCGTCCTCTACGGCGGCCTTGCGCCCGCCACCGACGACCAGAAACATATCCTCGCCCTCTCCGAACAATTCATCGAAGAGTTCCTCGCGGCAGACGTTCTCGTCCTAGGCGTTCCTATGTGGAATTTCGGCATTCCCGCCTCCCTCAAGGCCTGGGTTGATCTCGTCTCCCGCCCAGGGCGCACCTTCCAGTACGTCGCGGGCGGCGGCGTTGCGTCTCTGGTCCCAGCCGGTAAAAAGGCTGTAGTCTTCCTCTCGAGCGGCGGCGCTTACTCGCCCGGAAGTCCCTACGAAACCTATAACCAGGTCGATCCCTACCTGCGCACCGTCTTCGGCTTCTTCGGCGTCATCGACGTCCCGGTCATCCGCATCGAAAACCAGAACCGCTCGGGCGACGCCGCGGCTGAGGGTCTGGCCGCAGCCGAAGCCCAGCTCGCTGCCCTCCTCACCTAACAGTCTGTGGTAAATGTCGTGTTTTGAAAGGGTACGACTTTAGTCGTGCCGTAAGTGGCTCAAAATAATGCGGGCTTTAGCCCCTGAGGGATGGTTTTTCGGCCTTTTCGACTTTCACCACGGGCTGCTAAGCTTTTCCACCTCCCCGCGCCCGCCACAGCCTCTTCCAGCCAGGAGAAGCCGTGGCGGGCTTTCTCGCTCCTTCATGGTCTATTCAGCTAAACTCATCTGCATGAAGATTGCAGGCGTTATTCCGGCCCGGCTCAGTTCCATGCGGCTCAGCCGCAAGGTGCTGCGCGAGATTGCCGGGCGTCCGATGGTCGAGTGGGTCTGGCGCGCGGCCACGGCCAGCGGGCTGATGAACCCCGTCGTCGTGGCCACCGACTCGGACGAGGTTGCCGCCGTCTGCCGCGCGCGCGGGATTCCCGTCCTGATGACCTCGCCCGATTGCCCCAGCGGCTCGGATCGCGTCCGGCAGGCGGCGCGGCAGATTGACGCCGAGATCTTCGTCAACATCCAGGGCGATGAGCCGACGCTGACCGCCGAGTTTTTCCCGCCGCTGCTCAAGCTCTTTGAGCGGCCGGAGGTCGAAGTGGCCACGCTGGCCGTCCGCTGCCCCGCTGAAGAGATTGCCGACCCCAACGCCGTCAAGGTGGTCACGGCGCTCGACGGCCGCGCGCTTTACTTTTCCCGCGCCACGATCCCCTTTGACCGCGACATTGGCCGCGGGCGCGATCCGGTCAGTGATGGCAGGAGTTTCACCGGCTATCGCAAGCATCTGGGAATCTACGCCTACCGCAAGGCCGCGCTGGAGCGCTTTGCCCAGCTGCCGCCCTCGCCGCTGGAGTTGACCGAGCGGCTGGAGCAGTTGCGGCTGCTGGAAAACGGCATTGCGCTCTACGTCGCGGAAGCCCCCGGCGATACCATTGGCGTGGACACCGAGGCGGATCTGATGCGCGCCGAGGCGGTGCTAATGAAAATCCTACGGCCATGAGTTGATCGGCTGGTAAAGATTTGTAGTCTCCCAGGTCCGAAAATCCGGACCTGGGGTACCCAATCTCGTGGTTGATTGAGATGTGGTCCACCCGCCGTCCATTTTTATAAATCCAAATAAATGTATGTGATTGTCATCATGGTTATAGAATTATAAACGGCATAGCATTCTCGACATCACCGGGCCATTTGAAATTTTCACAGAAATGAAAACAGGCTAATAACAGCATCAGGCTTGCACTATTCCTTCCAAGCCAGACCGCTCGAATCCCCCGAGGTATAAGCCATGTTCGCAATTTCCCAAGTTTTGCGTCCGCGGGTTCTGCTCATTGCAGGACTCATTGCCATAACGTCTATATCGTTGATCCAACCGGCGAACGCCCAATCCACACAAAAACAGGATGCTTGGAAGCAGGCCGGCGCGGACGACAATCTGCGGCAGGCATTCGAGCGGGCGCTCTATGCGCTGAAGGACTCCGCCCACGGCCTCTGGCGGGGATCGAACGATGCGCAAAAGCTGTCCATCGAGTTCGACTCGCAAGGCGCGCGCCTGAAGCATCCGCTGGGCAGCGTTGGTTTTCATCTGGCGGGGTACGGCTACGGGGATGCGCTGCAAGCTCCCGTGGCTCCGGCACTGCACGCGGACGGTACACGCTTGGAATACCGGCGCGGCGATCTCACCGAGTGGTACGTGAACGGACGGCAGGGGCTGGAGCAGGGATTCACGCTGGCGGGTGGCGCAGGTCCGGTGTAGATGAAACACGGGTGCCCCAGGTCCGGATTTTCGGACCTGGGAGACCATGAACCCCAACGCACTCCGGTCGGTTGCCGATAATTATTTCCGCAGGGCGCATAATCATTTTGGAGTCAAAGGAAGGGACACCGTCCTGTTGACTAAAATGTCAACAAGAAGCCCAGCCCAATCAGTACCAGAAAGGCACTCCCCCCCTCCCCCCCTACGATATTTTCAAACCGTGCAGATTAATTCACCGCCACAGCCGGAAGCAAACCGCAAAAAGGCAGAAATACCCGCGTCATTCCTGCATAAAACTCAGATTTAAGGAAGGAAAAAGCAAGCGCCGTCTGTACCGCATAATGAGAACAGTTCTCAAGAAAAGATCATCTTCAGGCAAGTTTCCCAGTCCGGCCAGTTCACTGTCTACTGTTCACTGTCCACTGACCACTGGACAGATACTCGTGAATCGACGCGGCGGCCTTCCGTCCAGCGCCCATCGCCAAAATCACTGTCGCTCCGCCGGTAACGATGTCGCCGCCGGCAAAGACGCCGCGTTTGGAGGTGCGCATCGACTTCTCATCGGCCACGATGTAATTGCGCTTGTTGGTGGCGAGATCGGGCGTGGTGCTCTGAATCAGCGGGTTGGCGGTGGTGCCAACGCCGATGATGACCACATGCGCGGGCAGCACAAACTCGCTTCCCTTGATCACAACCGGCCTGCGCCGTCCGCTTTCGTCCGGCTCGGACAGCTCCATGCGCACGCAGCGCGCGCCGGTTAGCCAGCCCTTTTCGTCGCCAATGAACTCGATCGGGTTGGTCAGCATCTGGAACGCGACGCCTTCTTCGCGGGCGTGCTTGACCTCTTCCTTGCGCGCCGGCATCTCGGCCTCGCTGCGGCGATAGACCAGCGTCGCCGTCCGCGCGCCCAGCCTTCGTGCCGTGCGCACTGCGTCCATGGCCGTGTTGCCGCCGCCAACCACAATCACGTCCCCGTCGCGGCAATCGTAGACCGGCTCGTCAAAGTCTTGATTATAGGCGCGCATCAGGTTCACGCGGGTGAGAAACTCGTTGGCCGAGTAGACGCCGTTGAAGTGCTCGCCCGGAACGTTGAGGAAGACCGGCAGACCCGCGCCGGTGGCCACAAAGACCGCGTCGTAGCCTTCCTCCTGCATCAGTTCATCCAGCGTGACGCTCTTGCCGACTACGACGTTGGTCTCGAACTCGACGCCCATGCGGCGCAGGTTGTCCACTTCGCCGCGCACGATTGTCTTGGGCAGACGGAACTCCGGAATGCCGTACACCAGTACGCCGCCCAGCTCATGCAGCGCCTCAAAGACGCGCACTCGATGGCCCTTCTGGATCAGGTCTCCGGCGGCGCTCAGGCCCGCCGGTCCGCTGCCGACGATGGCCACGCTCTTGCCTGTGGCTGGCGCGTTCGTGGGCAGGCCGAGCTGGCCGCTCTCGCGCTCGAAGTCGGCCACAAAGCGCTCCAGATTGCCGATGGCCACCGGCGCGCCCTTCTTGCCCAGGATGCAGCCACCCTCGCACTGATTCTCCTGCGGGCAGACGCGACCAGTGATGGCGGGCAACGCATTGTCCTCGCGCAGCTTGGCCGCCGCCGCCAGGTAATCCCCGGCATGGATCAGCGCGACAATCTCCTTGATCTGCACGCCGACGGGGCAATCGAAGACGCAGCCGGGTTTGATACATTCAAGGCACCGCGAGGCTTCCGTGACCGCGTCAAGTATATTCAGGCCGAGATTAACCTCCTTGAAGTTGCGGGCGCGCGCAGCCGCCTCCTGCTCCGGCATGTGAATGCGCTGAATCTTCATGCGGTCCTTCAGGAGAATCGCGTTCTTCTCAGACATAATGCTTCTCCCCCGCCAGTTCCGCACGCAACTCGGCTAACTCTTCTTCCTTGTTTTCCTGGAAGTGCTTGAGCGATGCGCATTCTCTCTCGCGGTACATGGTGTTGCGCTGCATCAGCACCTCAAAGTTGACCATGGAGGCGTCGAACTCCGGCCCGTCCACGCAGGCGAATTTGCTGACCGTGCCCAGCAGCACCCGGCAGCCGCCACACATCCCCGTACCGTCCACCATGATCGAGTTCAGGCTGACCATCGTCTTGATGCCCAGCGGGGTGGTCATCCGCGCCACGGCTCGCATCATCGGCACCGGGCCGACGGCCAGCACAAAGTCGATCTGACGCCCGCCGTCGATCAGCTCATCGAGCTTCTTGGTGACCAGCCCCTGCTCGCCGTAGCTGCCGTCGTCGGTCATCATATAGGTCTCGCTGCTGGCTGAGCGGACTTCGTCCTCGAAGACCACCATCTCGGTCGAGCGCGCGCCCTCGATGAAGACGACGTGATTGCCGGCGGCCTTGAGCGCGTGGGCCGTGGGCAGCGCCATCGCCGTGCCCACGCTGCCGGCCAGCACCACCACCGTCCCGAAATTCGCTATCTCCGAAGGCTTGCCCAGCGGGCCGACGATGTCCAGAATCGCGTCGCCGGCCTCCAGCGAGTTGAGCAGGGAGGTGGTTTTGCCGATGGCCTGGACGGCGATGGTGATGGTACCCGCCGCCGGATCAGAGGCTTTGATGGTAAGCGGAATGCGCTCGCCCTTCTCATGCAGGCGGAGGATGATGAACTGCCCCGGCCTCTGCTTGCGCGCAATGCGCGGCGCCTCAATCACAAACTGCTTGATGTTGAGGCCGACGGTGCGGGCATCGACAATTTTGTGCATGGAGATAGTCTACGATGGTTGGTGGCGGTCCGGCTAAAAAGCCGTCGCCAAAAAGTGTGAATGCCGGGGTTTTCTCTTTCCTCATTATTCCTTTATGACGCCTCTGGTAAAGCTAGAGAAGGGGTTCTGCCGCCATTAGCCTATTATCAGCGGCCGCAGACAGCCCCAAATTCGCGGTAAGGAAAGCTGCAAGCCCTCATGAGCGCTGCCCCTCCATTGCTGTTGGATACGCTCTTCGGAGAGTACCCGCTCGATCAGGCATTCGACGAGATGCGCCAGTCGGACGGCGATGTGCGCGCCCACTACCGTGCGCTGGCCGAGACGCTGGCCAGCCTGCCCCCAGAGGAGTTGCAGCGCCGCAAGCAGTCGGCAGACATCTCGTTTCTTACACAGGGCATTACATTTACCGTCTATGGGCGCGACGAGGGCACCGAGCGCATCTTTCCGTACGATCTGCTGCCGCGCCTGATTACTGCTCAGGAATGGGACCGCATCGAGCGCGGACTGATGCAGCGCATTACCGCGCTGAATCTCTTTTTGCGCGATGTTTATTCCGACGCCAAAATTCTCAACGACCGCGTGGTGCCGCGCGAGCTGGTTTACAGTTGCAAGCACTACCGGCGGCAGATGCAGGGCTTGCAGGTGCCGCGCAATGTCTATGTAGCGGTGGTAGGCTCCGATCTGCTGCGGCTGAACACCGGCGAGTTTGTTGTGCTGGAAGATAACCTGCGCGTGCCGTCGGGTGTGAGTTATATGCTTACCAACCGGCGCGTGATGAAGCGGACCTTTCCGCAGCTATTTTCGAGTTATGGCGTGCGGCCCATCGAACATTATCCGCAACTACTGCTGGCCACGCTGCGCTCGCTGGCTCCCGAGGGGCGGCCGGAGCCGAATATTGTGCTGCTGACGCCGGGAGTCTTTAACTCGGCCTACTTCGAGCATACTTATCTGGCGCGCCAGATGGGCATTGACCTTGTCGAGGGGCGCGACCTGGTAACTCACGACAATATTGTTTATATGCGTACCACCGACGGCCTCAAGCGTGTGGACGTGATTTATCGCCGCGTCGATGATGACTTCAGCGATCCGCTGGTCTTTCGCGCCGATTCATCGCTGGGCTGCGCGGGGCTTTTCAACGCCTACCGCGCCGGCAATGTTACTGTGACCAATGCCTTTGGAACGGGCCTGGCCGATGACAAGGCGGTCTATGCCTATGTACCGAAGATGATCAAGTATTATCTGGACGAAGACCCGGTCCTGAATAATGTGGAGACTTATCTGCTGGGCGATCCGCTGGAGCGGCAGCACGTTCTGGCCAATCTGGACAAGTTAGTCGTAAAAGCGGTGGGCGAAAGCGGCGGCTATGGAATGCTGATTGGCCCGCACTCGACCGCGCTGCAGCGCGAGGAGTTTGCGCGGGCGATTGAGGCGAATCCACGCAATTACATAGCTCAGCCAACGCTGGATTTCTCGCGTGCGCCATGCCTTGTGGGGAATCATCTGGAGCCGCGCCACGTTGATCTGCGGCCTTACATTCTCTATGGGGACAAGATCAATATTGTACCCGGCGGACTAACCCGCGTGGCTTTGCAAAAGGGTTCGTTGGTGGTCAACTCGTCGCAAGGCGGCGGCAGCAAAGATACCTGGGTATTGGAATAATGTTTTGAAAAGGCACGACTTTAGTCGTGCCGAAAATGGCTCAAAACAAACACGGGGCTTTAGCCCCTGAGGGTACGATCATGTTATCTCGCGTTGCCGACAGCCTATATTGGATGAGCCGCTATCTGGAGCGCGCGGAGAATACCGTGCGCCAGCTCGACGTGACCATGGGCCTGATGCTGGACACCGGCGGAGCGAGCGAAAACGAGCGCTGGCAGCGGCTTGTGGCCTCACTCGGCAAGCCGGCTGGGCTGGATTGGAATGGCAATCTGGAGGCGATGGCGCATAAGCTGGTCTTCGACAATCTCAATCACGCGGCGATAACTTTCTGCGTGAACGGCGCGCGCGAAAATGCCCGCCAGGTGCGCGAGGAAATCTCCAGCGAGCAATGGCAGCGCCTTAACCGGCTCTTTCATCAGATTCATTCGCCGCAGGCGGAAGCTCAGTTTGGCTCTAGCATCAACGATATGCTGTCCTCTATCATCGACGGCATTCATCTCTTCAAGGGAGTTACAAACTCCACGATGATTCACGGCCAGGGATGGCAGTTCATCCGCCTGGGACGCTACATCGAGCGCGCCTACGCCACGGCCACGCTGCTGGAGGTTTATCAGCCGGATTTGTTTCATCCGCAGGAGCGCGAGCACGAGGGCTATCAGTATCTTGAGTTAGTCGGTCTTCTGCGCTGCTGCACATCCTTCGAGGCTTATTGCCAGGTTTACACGGCGGATGTCTCCGCCGCCCGCATTCTGGAGTTTCTGCTGCTCAACCGCGACTTTCCTCATGCCATTCGCCACTGCGTAGACAGTATGCGCGAGGCAATTGACTCAATCCAGCGCAATGGCGGTCGCCGCCCGCCCAGCGAGTTGATCTCCGGCATAGGACGCCTTCATGCAATGCTCGACTTCACCACCATTGACGAGATTCTGCATGGCGATACTTCGGCGTTTCTTCATAACATCCGCGAGCAGTGCCTGCGCATTCACGAGCTGATCTACCGCTACTATGTGAATTACTCGATTCAGTCGGCGCTGGCGAGTTAAAGGAGAGCGAGCATGAACTTTTATTCAATCCGCCATCTGACGCGCTTCCGTTACTCGCATCCCATCAGCGAGAGCATCATGGAGACGCGCATGCACCCGCGTTCGGATTCCAATCAGCACTGCCTGAATTATTCGCTTTCGGTAAGTCCGCGCTGCCGCGTCTTCAATTATCGCGACCACCAGGGAAATACCGTGCAGCACTTCGACATACCCGGCGAGCACAATCAGTTAGTCATTGTCGCCGAGTCCGTAATCGAGCAGCAGGAATTGCCCAATGTGCCCAGCTTTCTTTCTCCCGACGCATGGGATGCACTGGACACGTTAGTCGAGGACGGTGACTATTGGGAGATGCTTTTACCTTCCACCTTTGCCGTTGAAACTCCCGCGCTGACTTTGCTGGCAAAGCAGATGGGAGTTACCCGGCGCGATGATCCGCTGATGCTGGTCCAGGAGCTGAATCAGCGCCTTTTTGATTACTTCGACTACGAACCGCGCTCCACGCGCGTGGACTCGCCGATTGACGAAGCTATCATCAGCGGCAAGGGCGTCTGCCAGGACTTTGCGCACACCATGATCGCCCTGCTGCGCCACGTGAAGATTCCCGCGCGCTATGTTTCAGGTTATTTATATCGCAGCCGCGAAGACAAAGACCGCTCGACCCCGGATGCGACTCATGCGTGGGTGGATGCGCTGCTGCCGGGGCTGGGCTGGGTGGGCTTTGATCCTACCAATAACCTGGTCGCGCATCATCGCCACATCCGCACTGCCGTGGGCCGCGACTACGCCGATGTGCCGCCGACGCACGGCATCTTTCGCGGCAACACCGAGAGCGAGTTATATGTTGCGGTGCACGTGGAAGCCAGCGCCACGCCACCCGCGCTGGACCGCACGCTGCCCATTCCTGAAGACTGGAGCGTGCTTGTAGAGCGCGCCCAGCAACCTATCGCGCCGGTGATTCCGTTCATTGACTTGCAGCAGATGCAACAGCAGCAGCAGCAGCAATGACGGGAAGAATGAAGAAGGCACATTACTCCCTTGGTCTAGCAACACGCGCTCGCCAGGAAAGCAGTTACTGCGCCAGAACCCGGCGCAAAGCCTCGCGCTTGACGGCAACCTCATTGACCGTGTCCTGCACTTTGCCCAGGACACCCTGCACCTGGTCAATGTAGGTAGGCAGTTCATTCCACCAGGAGTGCAGCGTATCTTGCTGGTCGAGGAGGGCGAGGGCCGTACCCGTGGCGGCGGCCACCATGCCAGCCTTTTGCTTGCCGGCCAGCAGCAGCAATCCGGCCGTAACCAGGCTCCCGCCCGCCGCAAAGCCTACCCAATTGATACTTTCATTCTCAACCAGTTCTAATTGAGCTGGATTCTCATTCACCGGCTTGGAAAGGGGGACAACCGCCATCGTATTCTCCTTTTGGCCCGGACCGCGGTCACGGGATTCTTACATCATTCTTACGCTACTCCGCTCGCTCAGCGCAAGCAAGATGCGGCAGAAATTAAACTCAGCATTGCCGCCGCGCCGCAGCCGTCAGTCCAGATCGAACTCGCGGAAGGGCTTGCCCTCGGGCGCGTCCTTGGCCTTGCGCAACGCCTCGGCAAAGCGCTTCTCGAAGAGGTCTTCCTTATTCTTTTCCGCCTCGATGGATTGGCGGAAGATCGACTCCTTGCGCTCATCCTGCTCGCGCATCGCCTGGGCCGCCGTCTCCAAATCCTCAAACATCCGTTTGCGCGGTGCCGGGGTGTGGCTGACCACCAAGCCGGTGGCCGCGTCAATCTGAAGCATTGCCCCGCAATCCGGGCAAGCAACCTCGAAAATTTGTTCTTTTTGTTCCTTCTTCTTGGCCATTTTGTTTCCACAAGAATTGTAAGCGTTGGCGGGGTTAATTGCACAGAGGCTTGCATTGGCGTTGGATGTACATAGCGTACGCTATAGAGCGTACATCATGGTACACTGATCTCATGGAAGTCCCGATCACTCAATTTCGGCGTGAGATTTTCTCGCTTGCCAATCAGGCGCTTGATGGTGGCGAGGTCTGGTTCACACATAAGGGCCGTCGCTTGAAGGTCGTCCCAGAAGGCAAGCCCGTCGACCGCCTGAGCCGTATTACGCCAATGGAGGTCATGGTTGATCCCAATTTCAACATAAATGATCCGGCTTTTAAGGCTGAGTGGCTGGCAGAGATGAAAGCGGAATGGGAGAAGGACTGGGCCGATCTTTGATAGCATATCTCGACACTCACATCGTCCTTTGGCTTGCAGCGGGCAAGGTCAATCGCCTGAGTTCAAAAGCGCGTAGTCTGCTCGGCAGGTCAGAGTTGCTGTTCTCCGCTATGGCTTATCTCGAACTCGAATACCTGCACGAACTCGGTCGAACGAGATTTGCCGCCCCCGATTTGTTCAAGAAGGTTGAATACGAAACCAACCTTCGCCTCTGCGATCTCCCTTTTCCAACCATCGCCGCTGCCGCCATCGACGAGAAGTGGACCCGCGATCCCTTCGACCGGCTCATCGTCGCCAACGCCAAGGCAAACGGCTTTGCATGGCTCATCTCAGCCGATGAGGAGATCGCGCGGCATTATCCGCGAACGGTCTGGTAGAGCTGATCCTGCGCATCTATTTGCTCACAGTTGGTTTCACATGCAGGATGATGCGGCGGTAGGCGGTCATCGGCGGGATTCCGTCCACGCCGGTTCCGGTGACCGCCAGGATGATGTGCGCCACGCCGCTGCCTTTGCAGTGTCCGAGGTCCGGCAGCCCTGGCTCGCGGCAAGGGGCATCGGCTTGGACCGTGACGCGGGGCGTGTTGGCGCCGGTGAGGGTTACGGCGGCCCGGTTGCCGTCCGCGCTGCCCGCCTCGGCGTAGTGGAACCAGTGATAAGTCAGCCCTCGCTTGTCCGGGTCAACGGAGAGGGAAGCATCGAGCGTAATGGACTGGCCAGCCTCGGTGTCGATCTCAATCGGGGCCGAACCAGCCTGACCGTTCACCACGGGCAGCGGGCGATGGCTGGCGTGGGCGAAACCGGCCACCGTCCACGTCATGCGCGCCGCAAAGTCATTTTGATAGGCCGTGCGCCAGCGCCAGATCGTCGCTTGGTCCGAGGTGTGTTCCTGCCCGTCCGCGCCGATGACCGTATCCTGCGAGTTCCCGCGCCCCAACTCACTGCCGCCCTGGCTCCAGAAGGGATGCGTCTCGCCGCGCGGCTGCCGGTAGACGTAGCGCCCACCCCAGCCACCCCAGTCGGGCCGCCGGTAGGCGTTGAGTCCATTGTCGATCAGCCCCAGATAGGAAGGCGTGTCCCCCTCCATGATGTACGCGACGCGCGGATAGACCTTGCCCAGCGGCCCTTTGGCGCGGATGTTCTGGTCCAGCCATGCATTGGTCACTTCGTTCGGGTCGGCCCCCACGTCCTTGGCGTAATAGGCGTCGCTGCTGATTCCTGTCCAGGTCGCAAAGTAGTATTCGTTCCCATCCTGTGTGGAGGGCATCACGATGTAAAACAGGCCGGGAAACTCGCGGCGCAGCCACACACCCGCGTCGTCCTGGTCGCTGATCGAGTAGACCCGCAGCTTGCCCACCAGCCGCGCCACCTCCGCCGGTGGCTGGCTTGCCCGCAGCTCCATCAGCGCCTGGGCAAGCGTGTTGGCACCGCCCCAGATGCAGATCCACAGCGGACGGCTGTCGTCCTGCTCGATGGCGCGCACCATCGCCTGCGCGCCCTCGGAGGCCTTGCCCGCGCCCGTTGCCGCCATGCCGTAGCCGGGCTGCCCAGCATAAACTCGGCTCAGCAGCTCTTGCGTCTCCGGCCAGCCCTGCGCGTTCAGCAGCAGATTGGGCCGCGCATGCCCGTAGGCTTCGATCAGCAGCCGTATGGTCTCCGGATGGATGGCCGTCTTCTGCCAGGTCGAAGTCGTCGCCACCAACCCTTCGATCTCCAGCTCATTCGAGTAAAGCAGCAGCCGCACCAGCGACATCTGGTCGTCCGGCTCGTTGCCGATGTCGCTGAGGACGATCACCCGCGGATGGCCCGCAAAATCGTCCACATACGTGGGCGGCAGCGACTGTCCGGCGAGCGGCCCGGCCCATCCCAGCGCCAAACCGGCCGCCAGAGCCATCCGCATGAGCAGAGAAAGCCATTGAACGGAATGAAGCCGGCGGTGTGATTGAAAAGTCAGCATGGATACATCTCCTCGGCGCAGTTGACGGCATATATGTCTTCGTATCTCAGCGCATTCTCGAAGATACATTGCGATGGCGCGCCGCGGCAACTGTCGCGCGGTGAAAGGATTGGTTTAAGATTGGAACGCGTCTGCAATATGAAACTTCGAGGGCGAGCATGGATTTCGATTATGTGGTCATGCCGGCGATCATTTTTGTGGTTGGCGTTGCGGTGATTTGGCTGAGCGTTCGGCGCGTTCTTTCGCTTTCCAGAAACTCCTGCCGCACGCTCCGAAAGGCGGTCGAGTGCATTGCTCTTGAAGTCGTGGTTGTTTTCGCCGCGGTCGTTGCCGGCAGCAGCGCCTTCAACGCGATTGCTCTTAGCTGCTATCGCGCCGCCAATCCGCCTCCCGGCGCTTTCTACTCTGTCAACGGCCACCGGATGCATATCAATTGCACCGGCAGCGGCTCGCCGGCGATCGTTCTGGAAGCGGGCGCGCGATGTTTCCACGCCTTTGCAGGAGGAGAATCCGGCCTACAAGGCGGTTAATTCCAACGCCACGCTGCGATGGGCTGTCTGGCAGATCTATCGCTCCGCATTGGCTGCCGGTCTTCCGCGCCTGCTCTGGATCTGCCACCAGCCCGTGCCCAACCTGGATGCCCATGCCACCCGGTCACCGGTTGAGAACCACTTTCATTTGCATGTTGGAACAGTGGTCAGCGAGCAGAATAGTTTTAGCAACTCAGGAAGGCAAACGGTTCATACCGGACCTTTTGGCGCTCTTCCGATTCTGATCTTCTCGCAGGACTTCACGCCGCGGATCTCCGGGCCGAATCCCTCCAAACAGTGGATGGATGTGGCCAATATGTTCATGCGGATGC
>Ga0224559_1000921_pt1 | contig 17091 bp, 14 predicted proteins | sample 714S33034metaG_FD_180676 | JGI IMG/M metagenome (GOLD analysis project Ga0224559, IMG submission 180676) | Peat soil microbial communities from Stordalen Mire, Sweden - 717 S3 30-34 | ecosystem: Environmental > Terrestrial > Soil > Wetlands > Peat | place: Sweden: Norrbotten County, Stordalen... | reverse complement strand
TGTCCTTCCGCTATCGACTGAAAGTGTAAATCATTGGCCGCCAGAGGCCCCGCCGAATGCGCAACTCGGCATCAAGGAGGCAGGCAGGGCGTCAAAATGCCACCAGAGTGCCCGCCTCCGGCCTCAGCCTTCATCTGAAGCAGAAGAGGAGTTCCAGGGCGCGCCTGAAATGGCCGTCTCTGGAGAGGGGGAACGGAGGTAAAGGAGCCCGTCTGTCCAGATGAGTGCCCGGAAACCGCATCGAAAAGAGGCCGATACGCGCACTTTTCCGAAAACTCAGGTCCAACTTGGGTCCAACTACTGCCGAAAACCGTGTAAACAAGTCCACTAGACGCACTAATACCTAAACGAATCAATAACTTAGCGCATCGATTGTGGCCTGTTTGATGACAGGCGTCACAGATCATCGCCGGATGAACCGCCAATCTTATACAGATCGAGGGAAGTTTGGCGTGAATGAGTGCGTTGGGCTGTTATCGTCAACCCAGAATCGTGCCCATGAAATCGGCGAACACTTGGTGACTTGCGAGGACCTAAAGTGAGATTCTGCATAAGTCGTTAGATCGGTGTACCATTATCAATAAAAATCTAGACCGCAAGGGGGGAACGTGCGGATCGAAAGTGTATCTGTGAAGAATCTTCGTTGCTTCAAAGAAGGTGTAGTGAACCTCGATCCCTACACCTGTCTGGTGGGCCCGAACGGCTCCGGGAAATCCACAGTCCTGTTTGCCCTTAATATCTTCTTCCGTCAGGTTGAAGACACTCCGACCGACGTTACGACGCTGATCCGAGACGACTTCCACCTACAGAACACCGCCGAACCAGTCGAGATTACAGTCACATTCTGTGATCTCAGCAAGGAAGCGGAAGAGGACTTCAAAGGATACGTGCGGCAGGGGAAACTGATCGTTTCCGCAGTAGCAACCTTCGATGCAATTGGAAACGCTGCGGTTGTGAAGCAGTACGGGCAACGATTAGGGATGGAGGAATTCAAACCATTCTTCAAGGCCTACGGAGATGGAGCATCCGCTACCGATCTAAAAGCGATCTTCAAGGCGATTGAAGAGAAGAATCCCGAACTTGAGGCGCTCAAATCGAAGACAACCAAGGATGGTATGTATGAAACGCTCCGCGCCTTTGAACGCGAGCGTCCAGAGACGTGCAAACCCATCCCGAGCGAGGACCAATTCTACGGAGCAACGAAAGGCGCAAACCTGCTCAACAAGTATGTTCAGTGGGTGTTTATTCCAGCAGTGAAGAATGCCTCTGACGAACAGTCAGAATCGAGGACTGGGGCGCTCGGGAAACTACTGGCGCGGACCGTCCGCGCTAAGGTCAACTTCGCTACTGCGATTGAATCACTCACAGCGGCCGCGCGGGAACAATACCAAAAAATGCTGGATGAGAACAACACAGCACTGACAGGGGTTTCGAAATCCCTGAGGAAACGTCTCATTGAATGGACGCACCCAGATGCTACTCTACGCCTCGAATGGATGAACGACGCCACAAAGGCCGTACGGGTCGATCCTCCACTGGCAGGAATCATTGTGGGCGAGGCGGGGTTCGAGGGCGAATTAGTCAGGCTAGGGCACGGGTTCCAAAGGTCATATCTGTTTGCCCTTCTACAGGAACTGGCAACGGTCGACGATGTCAACGCTCCAAGATTGATTCTGGCGGTTGAAGAACCAGAGCTCTATCAACACCCTCCACAAATACGCCATCTGGCAGACATCTTTCAAAAGCTAGCCGAGGAAAACTCACAGATTATCGTAGCGACGCACAGCCCACACTTCGTTGTGGGAAAGCACTTCGAGAGCGTCCGACTCGTCAGGCGTGATGAAGAGGGACAAACAGCCACGGTCCGGCAATATACATTCGCTAACTATTCTGTCCGCCTAGCAGAAGTGTTTGACGAAAGGCCGAAGGCCGATTCAGCCGCTCTCACAAAAATTCACCAATCGCTGCAGCCTGAGTTGAATGAAATGTTTTTCACGGAGCGCCTCATACTTGTCGAGGGTCCTGAAGATGCCGCGTATATTCACACATGGTTGACCCTGACGGGCCGGTGGGAGGCATTCAGAAAAAGCAGATGCCACATCGTTCCGGTCAATGGCAAAAGGCAATTTATTCGCCCTGGCATTATCGCCAAGGGCCTCGATATTCCGGTGCTCGCAATAGCAGACGCAGACGCAGACAAGGGCGATCCAAAACAGAGTGAGGCACTGAATCGGTCCCTCGCGCGAATCTTCGGTGGAAACGAGGAGGACCTATTCCCGCTGGCTCCGCAATGGAACGATGGACTCGTCCTTTGGCCGGCTGACCTCGCGGACACGGTTGAACGAGAATTCGTAGATTCATTCGGTGCTCAAGGGCGGCAGCATTTTGACATCGTCCGCGACAGGGCACAAGCGGAGTGTGGCAATGCCGACCGTCTCAAGAAGAACCCCATCTACATAGGCCATATGCTTGACCTCGCGTGGCAGGAGGGCGCTAAATCTGCAAGTTTAGATCGCCTCTGCGAAGCAATTCTCGCCTTTGGTGTTCCCAACGCGTTCGAGCAAGCCGAAGTAGCGGCCCCGTCCGCTGGCCGGGGCGCCTATTGACCAAAGCCACACCGAGCCTGATCGTGCATTGCGCTGCCTCATTGTCATCCAGGAGGGACATTCCAGTGATCACCGATTCGGTTCTCGATAAGGCGTCGTTTTGGGCTTCAGCTGCAACAATTCTGGGTGTTGCAGGCGCGTGGCTCACATACTTTGCTACCAGTTCAGTGGCAAAACGAGACGAGAACGATGAATTACGTGCGCTTCTGGAGAGACTGTCGGTAGAACTCGCTGAAATCTCTCCGTGGGCAAGTGGGGACGAGGACAGTCCTGGCTACCTGCCGAATCCAGACCACAATAGCTTGGCTCTCATCCACCCGGACTGGTTCAATCCATCGCGACAGATCTTCAGTTTTGAGTACCCGACTATTCGCGGCATCACCGCGAGCCCCTTGCTGCCCAAAATCCAGCCAATTGAAGAATCCTTAGTCCTTCTCAACCATGCGTTGACGAATCTCTACGAAGTCTATCGGGAATATCGTACATATGTTTTGTCGCGGCCAGAGCTATACAGCTCTACGTTGCGTAAGCTGACTGCAATGCCTCCAGTTGAACCGTCCGATGCCGAAGCAGAATTCATGAGTCATGTCTTCTCATACAATCGACAGTTGCATCAGGACCTAATCGGGAGTCGAGAGTCAGAGAGGCTCTGTCTATATAAGGCGTACAGGGACGCTAAGAGATCCGTGGACGAATTTAACAAAAACTTCCCCTTGGCTCGGACCCCTTGGTGGTACTGGTCATTTCATCTGCTTGCTGCCGGGCTCGCTTGCAAGGCGCTCCTCCTTATTGGTGCATGGCTAGGATTTTGGCGCTCGTGACACGGCGATATTCTGGTCAGGTTGTTGTCGCTGAAGATCGACAGGTAATTGGGCCCTATTCGATCTAGTTCTGGACACAACAGAAGTGCGTTACTAATGGGAAACGCCAATGTAGCCAGAATGCATCCTGGATTCATGCAAAATCCGCCGATGCACTCACCGAGGTCAGATCGGTACCAGCAAGTCGGCCAGTGTCCCTGCATCTTATGACCGAATCGGGCTGGAGAATAGGCGTCGCAATCGACGTTACCGCCCATAAAGGAGACGGCCGACCTGGGTTTGGCAACGGGACGGGCCAAAGAGCGCCAGGCCACTTCGACCGTTACACCGAAAAACTTGGGTCCAACTTGGGTCCAATTGTTGCCTTGTTGCCGAAAACCAGGTAAAACGAGCCTGCTAGACGCACTACCATCCTAAACGAATCAACAACTTAGCAAATCGGTTGCGGTTTCGGGACCAGGGGGTCGGAGGTCGGAAATACGCATAAAAGGTAGCAAGAGTTGGAGTCGTCTGCATCGGAAGACATGCCAAATTAGGCGGGAAACCTACAGCACTCGGGGTGGAAAAGCGCGCTCTATCCGCGCTCTGTTTATCGGTTTAAGGCTGTTTTGCATGGTCTAAGGTGTCATCCGCTGACCTGCTTGTTGTTGAAAGTACGTTTAACTGATGATTCGAGTCCTACCTGAGGAGCCAAAGAATCAATAACTTACAGCAACAGCCCAAGCGAACTTCACCGCATTTCACCGCATTTGAAATGGAATTCCTTAATTCGCGGACCTCGATCGTCCTCCATCGAATCCTTAGCTTTCATGGCGCGAAGTCTCTTCGCATGATTTCCACCGACCAGAAATGGCTACACTCATCGAGTGGCAAGGCGCGTGGGCCGGGGCCGATTCCAGGATCGCTATCACCTGAATTATGCATAGCCTGAGCACACGGGCGCGCCTGGCCTGTTGAGCAGCGGTACTGTGCCAGTTGTTTGTGCCTTTTTTTCCCCTCTTGTCTTCGATTTTCCTGGCTCGCGCGGCAAGTATTTGAATCGATTGGCGACTGTGTGCATAATGTCCTGCGTGCGGCTGCCGGAGCCCTGCGCCGTTCAGAACGGGTCGTGGCCTTCTATCTTTCGCCGGTGCCGCCATGATAAAGACCGAGCAAATGGGATCGAGCCTCGTCTGCCGCTGGAAGCCGCCTGGCAACTCGAACCGTCACGCCGAAGGACGCCATGAGCGGGGCAAGGCACTCCTTCAGCTTTTGGCTCCGCACCCTGACCTCTTGGGGCAGCGCGCGGCTGGCCTGAACCGCCTTGAGAAACACTCTTGCCAGCGCGTCTCCGGCCGCGACTCTGGAATCGGTTGCCTCCGGCGCAAGAACCATTCCACTCTCTGCATCGACAGCCAGCGCGATCGAGGCGCAAGCCTTGCGCTCGTTCTTCTTGCCGACAGCCGCACCGCTCAGAATGTGGTCGAGCTCCATCACTTCGCGCACGGCGTAGTCCTGGCCGCGCAACGAGCCGAGAGCTTCTTCCTCCAGCCGGACCGCCTGGATATGCGACTCGGGCGGAAGGCTCGTCTTGACCAGATCGATATGGTAGCCAGGCTCGGTCCCCTCCTCGCGCGAGACCATCGGATAGATGCCGTCCCGGTCCCAAAACCTCACGCTCTCCTGGCTGGCAACGGCAGAGCAGACCACGATCACCGCGCGGATGCACTCGGCCAGCGTCCGGGCCTCCTCCTCGGTGGCGTGTAGCGTATGCGAGACGAATAACTCGGCATATGGTAATGTATGCAAGACAAACAAAATAAGATATTTAAATTGTTCTTGTACGCCCGCCGCGCCGTGGATTAACATAACCGCACATTGGTAGTGTGTCATGGAGAAACGAGAATGGCTTGTACTAAACATTTGTTGTACTTTGGCCTGTGCGCATCGATGGCTCTAACGGCCGCGACGGCGTTTGCTCAAACCGAACATCCCCAGACCTGGGAGCAGGATATCGCCTACTTGCAACAGTTGGCGCCTGCCGACGCTGCCGCGCAACAGGGCACCATCCTCGAAATCCGCTCGAATGTTGCTCTCTGGATTACGGCCCACCCCGGCAGCAAGATTCAGCTCGCGCCGCTGCCAGCGCTGCCCTTGACCGCCGATCAGGCCGAAGCGGAAGTCAAGGAGCTTGACCAGGTAATCCTCGAGGTTGTCAAGCTGGATCCGGCGCATCCCTTCCATCTCGGCACCGTGCAGGTGAACGTCACCGCCCCGGTCTCCCAGCTCTCGCCTCTCTCCGACAGCATCGACCAGTTGGAAATGGCTAAGCAGAACGAGGTGAATGCCGCCCAGGCCATGGAAAACCTGCCCGGCGTCTCGGTCACGCATAGCTATAGCGGAAGGAACCAGGAGCAGATCTCCATTCACGGCTTCAGCTACCTGCAGGTTCCGCTTTATGTCGACGGCGTCCTGATGAACGACCCCTACGACGCAACCCTGGACTTCAGGCAGATTCCGACCACCGATATCGCGGAGATTCAGGTCGCCAAGGGCTTCTCGTCGGCCTTGATGGGACCGAATGCGGTGGGCGGCGCCATCAATATCGTTACCAAGGAGCCGCAGAAAAAGTACGAAGGGGAATTGCTGACCGAAGGCTATTCCGGAGATGGATTCCTCTCGTCAATACGCCTGGGCTCTCGTATCTCCCATTTCTTCGTTCAGGGTTCGATGAACTGGATGCAGGATAATTACATTCCTCTCTCGGGGAACTTTGTCAACAATGTGGCGCAGCCGAACGACCGGTTAAATCACTCCTATGCACAAAATGCCACGTATAACGGCCGCATCGGCTGGACACCCAGGGGCCAGGACGAATATGTCTTCAGCTATATGAGCCAGAAGGCGAATAGCGGCATACCGCTCATTACGGGCAACGATCCACTGAATGGCACCGGGTGCAGCGCATCAACCATCACCATCCCCGCTTGCTATACAAACAACAACGGTACGCCGTACCGCAGCTGGAGCTTCTGGGACAAGGTCAGCTACCACTTCCATTCCGACACGGGGCTGGGCCAGAAAAGCTCACTGAAGACGCGCGTCTTTTATGACCAGTATCCCAATAAGATGAACTTCTACACGGGACTTCCTTACATCCCGGCAAAACTGAATCTTTCGTACATTTCGCTTTACGACGATCACTCGGACGGCTTCTCTACGGAGTTTGACACCAAGCTGGTAAAGAGGAACGCAATCAGCGGCTCGTTCTACTTCAAAGACGATACGCATAAAGAGGTTCCTGAGGTTGCGCCGGCCTCCGACTTGCCCCGGTATGGCCTCACTCGCCAGCAGATTTCCTCCATCGGCCTGCAGGACGTTATCACCATCACGTCGCGGTTGACGGTCACCGGCGGCATAAGCCTCGATCACATAGACGGCCTGCAAGCTTCCGACAGCAAAAACAGTTTCTACGCTTTTGTATCTCCCGCGTGCCCCAGCAACTCGGACAAGAACAACTTAAAAGCGTGCACGCCGCATCAGTGGGCCTACAATCCCCAGGTTTCAGCGGCCTATACCTTCAAGGATTTTAGCCGTCTGTTTGTCGGATTCACGGAAAAGAGCCGCTTCCCAGTAATGAAGGATATGTTCTCCTACAAGATGGGTAAGGGGATTCCCAATCCGAATTTGCAGACCGAGCGCTCGCGGAACTGGGAGATTGGCTATTCGCGAGTCTTTCCGGGAAACACTGTTGCACAAGTGGAATTTTTCCGCAGTGACTTGAGGAATGCCATCGAATCGATTCCTGCTCCGCTCAGTTTGCAAGCCGAATTTCCTGGGGCATGCACGAAGTCTAACAGCTGCTCCGTAAACGAAAACGCCAGCCATGAGACCCACCAGGGAGTTGAGCTTACGGTGCATTCAACTCCGGTACAAAGGCTGGCCTTCGATGCCAACTACACGTATGTCAACAAGGAGATCGACGGCTTCACCTTTCCGGGCCTGACTACAATAGGTAGCGAGGTATATCCATGCTACACAGGAGGGTATCTGGTGGTCGGCACCGGCAGCAATGCGATGGAAACGACAACCCCGGACAATACCTGCCTGACCGCAACCGACCTTCCCAAGCACAAGGCCGTGGGGATGGCGACGCTGCACCTGCCTTACCAGGCGATGGTGAACTCGACTCTTCGTTATGAAAGTGGCAACAAGGCCATCGACAGCTATAAGCATAGCGGCACTTACTACTACGAGGCCGTTCGCATGTCGAATTTCGCCACTTGGGATGTGGGTGGAACCGCTCATCTCTACAAGGGAGCGAGCCTCCAGGCCGGCGTGAAAAACCTCCTAGACCGCAACTACTATCAGACGTTGGACATTCCGGAAGAAGGCCGGAACTGGTTCGTCAACATGCGCTACAAATTCTAACGCAGCTTTCAACACACTGCCGGCCCACACGCAGGATTCCGCGCCGGGCGCGCAGCCAACTCGCTATCGCCTCTTTCTGGACCGGCGCGCGGCGGGATGGGTTGATCGATCCCAGGTCTCAAAATCGAGACCTGGGGCGCCCAATTCTGGTGGTAGATTGAGATTTGGGTCACCCGCCAACAGGATTGTTTGCAAGTTGTTTTTTCATGTTAATTGCCATTATTAGCTAATTGTCCTTATTATAAGTGTGATCCGCACAGGGCGAAGGTTGATTTCCGCGAAGTGCGCAAGGAGAGAGCTATGCCATTTCTTGTCTTGCTATTCCTGTTTGTGGTGCCATTCGGGCAAGCCGCTGTTTTGCCCGATGCCCCAACTCACGCCGTCTACTTCAAAGGTGCGGTGGCTCGGCCCGGCCAACTGAATGTTGCGCTGACGCGCGGGTTGCCGACCTACCGCCGACTGGTAAAGGTGACGGGGAGCAACGGCCAATACCGCAGCACGATTGAAGTTGAAGGCTATGCGCTGAAAGATATCCTCGATCGTGTCCAGGTGAAAAAGGAGGACGACGGTTTCAACGAAGCGCTGGACACCTACATCACCATCAAGGGACGGGGGGGCGAGCAGAGTCTGCTTTCTTACAGCGAGGCCTATCTGGCCAACGATGGGGGGCCACTGCTGGTCGAGAGGGCGCGACTGTTGTTTCCTCATCATCACCAACCGCTCGGCAATGACAACAGCAATCCAACGATTTTGCACAACGCGGAAGAGCGCGGCGGATTGAATCTGCAAACTTGTTCCGCCTGCCACACCGGAAATCCAGCTCCCGTATTGTCGGTTCCCCAGGGGTGGCTGCTTGTGACCTCATCGGACGATTCCAGCAGACGCTATATAGAGGATGTAGTGGAAATCAACGTTCACCAGGTCGGCATTCCGGTGAAGGATACGCGTGCAACCGCAAAGAACGCGGTGATCGACGTTCCTATGCTTGTCGGGCCTGACGGTAAACAAACGCCCTTGACAGCACAACAATACCGTCGCTTGCCCAAATCCGCCTGGCAGGATACGACCTTTGGTCTGGGAAAAGGCTTCCATGGCCGCCATACCTGGCAGGGAACCAGTCTGGACGCCCTGCTTCGTCCGCTCCTGCCCCCTGGCACCGATCCCAGCAAGACTTGGGTCCTGGTGACCGCCGCGGACGGTTATCGTTCACTCTTTTCCGGCAGTGAGGTTTTTGCCGCCCCAGAAGGCAAGAGCGTTCTGCTGGCCGACCGGGAAGATGGCCAGGCGCTTGGCGCAGGTTCCGGCCGCTATCACATAGTTTCCAGGTCTGACTTCTTCATCGACCGCAGTGTGCGGATGGTAAAGGAAATCCGGATCGGGAGAATTCAGTAACCTTAGTTGGTCAGTGCGTTCGAAGGCACCGGCGCAGGGGGGGCAACCTATTCGGCTGTCCTCTCACCATCCGATGCGCCACAGGCGCTTTAGGTCTCCCCCTTTACACGCTTAGAGCGCTGATTATTCCACGTCTCCAATTATCCAAGAGATAGCTCCGCCGTGGCAGCGTAGGGTTCGGGTCAGCGTGGTGGTACTCAGCTATTGGCCACGGTACGGACAGTTGCGGGGATTCCGAAAGGGCACTGGTGGACCTCACAGAGAACCTCGGGAAGCTTCCGCATTGTTTGTATAGACGCCGGCAGGGCCAAGCCCCCTTGGCGTGAAGACGACCGCACAACTTACGTAACCAGCCCTGCCTGTGATCCAAGCACCATCACCTGCGGGAAGGTATGAATCTCCAGCTCGACGCTGACGATCTCCGTGCCGCAATCCTGTCGATTGACGCGAGTGCACTGGCAAAGTTCGGTAAACCAGATGTGGCCGCTCCGGCTCAGTTCCACCCCGGTGGCGGCCAGCACAGCGTAAATCTCCACACAGGCTTGCCGTTCGAACTCAAACAAGATGTTCACTGTACCGGCATCGTTGGCGCCGCGGCTTAGCACCCAGCCACCACAGCCAAGAATTGCGCCAGTGAGGGTCGGCATCAGCCGCACCGGCTCTTCGATGGAGGTGGCCTTCATTCCTGTTGCCCAAGGGGTGCTCATAATTTGTCCCTCGTCGCGGGTAAACGCCGACAGCTTCAGCACCATCTTATCGGAGCCGGGCAGTTCCGCATCAAGGTTGTGCTGAATATAAACAGCTCTTGCCCGGCGTTGCAGCATTCTCACCCGGCAGGAGACCGGACCGGACTCGCGCTGGTAACCTGCCCGGACCATTGATGGGAAGCCGCAAGAAAGAGATAGCGCTGGAGGAAGAGCGAACCGGCGGAGAACTCCAGAGATGCTACGTGTTTGTAAAAGAGTCGTCGCCAACGACACTTCCGTGGCTGAACCTGTCCCGCCTCCACCCAGCTCAAGCAGCCCCGTCCCAAGCAGCGCAAGACTCCCCGGTTCAGCGAGGGTCTGCATCACCGATACCCGCTTCGTTCACGTGCGCTGTCTTCATTGTCGTGCTCCACTGGGTTCTTGCGGAACCCGAATTGCTGAGAATGGTAGCACAGTCGTGGGAAAGGAGTAGTCTCTGATCATGAAGTACACGCCCTTCACGCAGACAACACTGTTCAGCGATCTGGACGAACTGGACGTGTGGCTCGCCGGGCGTGGCATCACGCAAAGGAATCGGCTCCGCATCTATCGCGAGAACGTGATCGCCATGAGGGACCGCGAGAAGGCGATCGGCGTAGCCGAGGTTTTTACAGAGGTGCAGAAGGTTGGGCGGCTGACTGAGATTCTTGCTTCCTATGTCGAAGGATACGAATTCGTGGACGCACTGATGTGTCTGCGGGCCGCTCAGGTCGATATACCGGATGAGTTGCTCAGACGTGCGTTAGAAGGCACCACGGATGCCTCACGCGAAAGCCCAAAGAACAATCAAGGCCGGAATGCGATGTTTGAGCTGTCCATCGGAGCGATGCTTGCACGAGATAACCTCAAGCCCAAACTCAGCACTGATAATCCAGACGTGGAGTTTCGGTTCGAAGATCGCCGCGTCCTTGTGGAGTGTAAGAGGGTCTTATCCGCCGAGAGGACGCTCGACGCCATCTCTGAAGGAATCCGCCAACTTCGAAAGACGGTGAACCCTTCTGATGGCGAGTTGGGACTTGTCGCCGTCAACATCTCGCGCGTATTCTATCGGGGCGATGGACATTGGGAAGCTCCGGCAAACTCTGACGTTCGTGAGGTTCTGGCTGGAATGATTCGTTACTTCATCGACACCATACGTGATGGGGTTTTAAGAAAGAAAGACACTGCGGCAACCGGCGCGTTCTTCTATGCCGCAGCACCTTTCAGAATCGAAGGCATGGGCTACACACCTGCAAGATCGGGAATGTTTTGTGCATTCGACCTGAACTGCGATGAGTTTTTGGCACGGCTCGCCTCAAGCCTCCACCTGTAATGAGTCGCGTACGACACAGGAGATGATGATGTGGACGGTCCACTGCGCTCTGCGAAGTGGGCGAGTGACCGGCTATGCGGACCGCTATGCGGAAGTGTTCTTAGCAAGTACAGATGTCCGGTATTTGAAGCAAATGAAGTGTCCGGTTTGATAAATCAGCCAGTTGTCGTCGTGGCGGTGGGAAAGTGCGAATCCTGCGCTGTTTGCGGGATTTGCAAGCGGGGAGGTAAAGTCGGCTTTTTGACTTTTCCTCCTCGCGTCTTTTCCACGTCCCTTGCTGGCTGGGAGGCAATTGCCATCAAGAGCTTTCCCTGTGCGCTGTAGTGTCCGATCCGACGTGCTCTGATGGTCAATGTGAGGGTTGCGTCCAGATGCTGATGCACGGTCACCTTGCAGCCAGCCATGGTGCCGCGCCAGCCAACTGGCTCGATCTGCAAGACCAGGTTTTGAAAGCAGACGGTGTTGTCCTTGTCCACGGTGCGCTCCGATAGGATCGAGAAGATCAGGTCCAGGTTCTTGCGCGAGCAGGGCAGAAACGCGGTTCCGCTCTGCAGTGCCGGAACCTGAAACTTGCGGTTGAACTCGGCCACATAGTGCGCGGATAAAAACTCGTTGGCCGCTTCCAGCGTTTTGATTCCGCGCAGTCGCAACTCCTGGGGCAGTCGCCCTTGCCAGGTGGAGAAGCTGCGCTCGGAGCGTCCCCGCGCCTGCGGCGAGTAGGCCGCAATCATATGCACTCCCAACTCGCGCAGAGCACGGCCGACCTGCGTCGGCCTCTGAGCATCCACCTTACCGCCCGTCTTCGGCGTGTACCAGAAGTGGGCGCCCCGATCCGAATACAGCGAGCAGAAGACCCCTTTGCGCTCGATCACCGCACGCAACCCCGCCATCACTGTGGCGGTTGATTCCTCCTGCACCAACTGGGCGTAGTAGATCTCGCTGGTGGCGTCGTCCAGGATGACGATCAGGTCATGCCAGCGCTCATCCTGAAACCACTGGTGATGGCTGCCGTCGATATGCAGCATCATGCCCGGCAAAGGACGACGCTCCCGGCGTTTGCGGTGGACGCCTCGCTTCGACTTCCGCTTCACCAGGCCGGCGCCCTGCAACGCCTGCTTCACCCAGGTGTAGCTCAACCCGATCCGGTGCTCCTCAGAGAGCTTCTCGTGGAAGTGGCGCACGTTCAGATCGAAGTACTGCTCCCGGTATAGACCCAAGACCTGCTCCGCCAGAACCGCCGGCACCCGTTTGCTGCTGGGCGCGCCGCGCCGCCGGTCAAGCAATCCATCGTACCCGTGCCCCTCGAACCGAGATCGCCACCGACGCAACTGCCGCTCGCTGATGCCCAATATCTCTGCCGCCTGCCACCACATCATCTTCCCCGCGGTGGCTCGCAATAGCACTTCCTCAACCTTCATCGCCCGCTCCACGGCGGCCCTCGGGTAGCTCTCCACGCTCATTGGCATGGAACTATCCTCGCCGCCCGCTAAGCGGACACTTCATTTGCTATAGCCACCGGACATATCATGTGCTAACGACAGACCGCTATGCGGAAGTTACTTATGAGTAAATAGAATCGCTGCCATGTACAAATCTAAACCAACGTTTAGAATTTGTTCGGAGGCCCTTCGCTGCCCGACTTCGTCGCCCATTACCGCGTTTCGACCGATCGCCAGGGCGCAAGTGGGCTGGGGCTGGACGCGCAGCGGCAGGCTGTTGCCCGCCAGGTGAACGGCGGCCAGCTCGTGGCCGAGTTCACCGAGATCGAGAGCGGACGCCGGCACACGAACCGGCCCCAACTGTTGGCCGCGCTCGAAGAATGCCGGAAGCGCTGCACCACCCTGCTGATCGCCCGCCTCGACCGGCTGTCCCGCAACGTAACCCACGATTAGCGCATTGGGGGCGGTCACTCCATAATGACTAGGCTATATTTCTGCTGACTCACGTCTGTGACCATCATCACAATGAATGTTTATCTATCTGCCGCACAATCCTTTGGAAAGTTTTTAACCATGATTAGGAGAAATCTGCGATGTGCAAGAGGCCTGTCACGATCTTGGAAGTACTGTCCACGCTTGTAATCTTCCTAGCTCTGTCTGTTCCAGCACACGGCCAGGGAACATACACCTGGTCCCTGGCCGCGCAAGCAACCCCGGATGAGTGTTTCGAGGGAAATGTCAACAGTGTCGGCGGTATGACCGCCGGCGAGATGTCGGATAACAATACGTCGTTCAATAGCCATTATCCCCCCGGTCTCTCGGGTACAGATATTACAACCTGCATCAGTAACGGCTACCTTCCGAAGGTCAACCAGGCGTACGTCTGGGGCCTGACAGAGGATAGCAGCGGCAATCTCTGGATCGGCACCGTCGCCAATACGCTTTGCCTGGTGCTGGATCAATACTATGGATCGTCACTGCCGGATCCGTATGAGGGTGCCGACTATGTCTGCGACGCGAAAGACAACCCGGAAGAAGATTTCAAGCCGCCGCGGATGTTCATGTATAATCCGGCGACAAGCACTCTCAATGACCTGACGTCGAAAATCATGTTGGGCGGCGACACGGCGATCTTGACGAAGACCTTCGGAATCCGCTCGGCAGGCTATTACAACGGCGTTGTCTTCTTTGGCGGCCTGGAGCTTCCTTCAGGCACTTCCAAAGCCACTCCTGTCGTCATGTTCGCGTTTAATGCCGCGACCCAAGCGTATCTCGGATCCTATGTCTTCGATGGGTCAGACCCGACGACTCATCCCTACTATGACAATATCCGCCAGTGGCACGTGATTGGCAGTCACCTTTTCACCGGCGTAGGAAAAATGAACGGCGCGCTCAATACCGGAGCGATGTTGCGTTGGGATGGAACGCTTGCGGCCCCGTTCACATTTACTGAAGTGGGCGAATTGGCAGAGGGGCAGCCGGCGTATTTCGTAGAGCATTCCGATGGGCGCATTTACGCCACCACCTGGGGCTCCGCCGGGGGGCAAATGGGGATGACGGTTTATATGAGTGATCCCCTGGGCACCACCACCACGGGGCCCGACATTGCAACAACCGGAGCCAATTGGGCGAAAGTCTGGGATCTGAGCGACTACGAGGTGGAACCCACCGCAGTCCAACTCGGAGGAGCCATCGAGTCATTCGGCGGTTACCTCTACTTTGGCACGATGCAGGTTCCGGGAACGGGCGTTGTCGCTTTCCACACGATCTATCCAAACGTAGATCTCAGCAACACAACCACTCTCAGCGAAGCTATCCTCGGCACCATGCGGGCGATCGCCATCTTCCGCTCACCGGGCATTAATTCCAGTCCGACACTACCTGTCGACTTGCTTTACGGAAGCGCGGATCTTCCTCAGTATGACGCGAGCACGAGCGCGTGGACTGTGGTGGCGAACAAACTGGGCGCGACGCCGACCTATGGGCAAGCCGGTTTCGGCAACCCGTTCAACAATTACACCTGGTCCATGGCGGTCTTCCAGAACAAGCTCTTCGTAGGCACCATGGATTGGTCTTACCTTGCGCACGAAAATCCCTATTCATCGTATTTGCCGTCGCAGGTGCTGGACTACGCGTCGGGTTACTACGGAGCCGATCTTTGGGCTTTTCCCAACACAGGTAGCGCCGCAACTCTCATAAGCGGCAATGGTATGGGCAACCCCACCAGCTACGGCATTCGCACCATGGTAGCCGACAACACGAACGGTAACCTCTGGATCGGCATGGCCAACCCCATGAATCTGCGGACCGATTCTACCAACAACCCTGGGGGCTGGAAACTGATTGACTTCCCGACGCAGAGTTTGTCGAGCACGACGACGACCCTCACAGCGAGTGCATCGTCAGTGTTCCTGAAGAACCCCTTGACGCTCACCGCGCAGGTGACTTCGGCCGCGGGAACACCGACCGGCAGCGTGACCTTCATGGATGGCTCGACCCCGCTGGGTTCCTCCCAGACGCTGGGGGGTGGCTACGCAGCGGTGACCATCAGCACACTCACAGCCGGCTCGCACTCGCTCACGGCAGCGTACTCGGGTGACGACAACTTTAAAACCAGTGCCTCGTCAGCCCTCACGGAGACGGTGCAGGACTTCCAGTTCACCGGCAGCGTGGTCTCGGCCACCGTTCAGCCGGGCGGCTTGGCGACTTTCAGCTTCACGGTTGCACCCACCAATGGCAGCACCTTCCCCGGAGATGTCACGCTGACGCTGACGGGGCTTCCGGCAGGCGCCACTTACACCATCTCGCCTTCAAAAACGATTTCATCTGGCAGCGTCTCGACGGCTGTAACTGTGCAGGTGCAAACCTCCTCAAGCACCGCTCTCAACCGGAGTTTTCCATCCGGCCTGAGCTTCGCCATCCTCTTTTTGCCGATGGTGGGACTGCTGAGCCTTCGGAGGCGCGCTCGCGGCACGGGTATTTTGATGCTGATGCTGCTGGGGCTGGTGGCGATGCTGGGCACCAATGGCTGCGGCGGCTCGTCAAGTAAGACTCCGCAAACCTCCACAATAACTGTGACGGGCACCTCCGGTTCGCTGCAACACTCCATCGCTCTCGACCTGGAGGTCCAGTAGGAGTAACGACCATAACTGCCGCGCTTCTTCTGTGCCGCAACAGCTTAGGCGCAGAGAGTATGGGTGCCCGTACCAAGGCACCCATACTCTCTGCCGTTGGAGAAAGGCAAGGGCAATGCCGGGCAGGCCTCTCCATTCGCGGAGTTCCTGTTGGGTGATGCGCGCGGCTCGCCCGGTGCTTTCCAGCAAGCGGTCATGCAGGTTCTGCAACAGCGGTGGGACCAGGGGTTTTCCGATCACAGCTACGGTTTTCGACCGGGGAGATCGGCTCATCAGGCTGTAGCGCAGGCACAGCGGCATATCGCTGCAGGCTACGGCTGGGTGGTTGACCTCGACTTGGAGAAGTTCTTCGATCGAGTTAATCACGACAAACTGATGGCTCAGATCGCCAAGCGCGCCGATGACAAGCGGCTGCTGAAACTCATCCGGGCGTTCCTGAATGCCAGGGTGATGGAAAACGGGCTGATCAGCCCAAGCGTGGAAGGGACTCCCCAAGGGGGACCGCTTTCGCCTCTGCTCAGCAATGTCGTGCTCGACGAACTCGACCGCGAACTGGAGCGCCGGGGACACCGACACGTCCGCTACGCAGATGACTGCAACATCTATGTGCGCAGCGAACGTGCGGGTCACCGGGTGATGAAGAGCGTTACGCGGTTCATCACCCAGCGGCTCAAGCTCAAGGTAAATGAGACCAAGAGCGCGGTAGCGCGACCGCAGAAGCGAAAGTTCCTCGGATTTAGTTTTACAAACGGTCCAGAGATCAGACGAGCGATTGCTCCGAAGGCTCTGGAACGCTTCAAAGACAAAATCCGGGAGATCACGCGACAGGCCAAGGGCGTCAGCATCGAGACGACGGTGAAGCGACTGGCTACCTATATGGTGGGATGGCGCGGCTACTTCGGCTTCTGCGAAACCCCTGAAGTGCTGATCGGCCTTGTTCGTTGGGTGCGGCTCAGGCTGCGATGCGCACTCTGGCGACAGTGGAAAACTCCACGCCGTCGCCGGGCCGCGTTGCTGCAACTGGGGGTACGTCCGCGACTGGCCGCCAATACGGCCGGCAGCGGTCGCGGTCCCTGGTACCTGGCCCGCTCGAAAGCTCTCTCAGTGGGGGCTTCGAATGCATACTTCCGCTCGCTCGGACTACCTTCACTGTTCGAGAATTACTAGCGTAACCTCTCGAACCGCCGTGTACGGACCCGTTCGCACGGTGGTGTGGCAGGGGGCGGCAGGT